>Ga0209064_1002827_pt1 | contig 17451 bp, 11 predicted proteins | sample Inofromicrocosms_FD_187498 | JGI IMG/M metagenome (GOLD analysis project Ga0209064, IMG submission 187498) | Mouse cecum microbial communities from Vienna, Austria - Inoculum for glucosamine and mucus D2O microcosms (SPAdes) (version 2) | ecosystem: Host-associated > Mammals > Digestive system >... | reverse complement strand
TTTATGCATAACGGTCTGAATATGACCGCAAATGTAAATTGAAATCCGTTCGCTACCAAATCTCTCCTAACAAATTGAATGTCAATAATTTCAAAGGACTCTTATGATTTTTTAGTGGACACTAATGATCGATACTATTCAAAGTTGTAATTATCATATCTTAAATTTGCCTGCTGCCTATAGAACCATTCGCTTTTTTGAGGATTATCACGAAATGGAGATTCCGGATAATCAATATCAAGCGTCCCAGCTAAAAGGCTTTTGATATTGATATATAAAAGCGTTTCTCCCCACCTATTGTTAATCAATATCTGTCCGCCTACGACAACAATTTTTGGGGAAAGGTTAGAAAAGAAAATGCTATCAGGTCTTATTCTCGCGACTTGCCCTTCACAAATTGGACTGGGATTTTTCTTTTCGAAAGCCTGTAGCTTAAGAACATAATCTCTAGTACTTAGTTCGCTGATAAATTTTACTTTTAATCCATAATCACGTAACATCACATTTTTGAAAGGCCATTTATACACAAAGTCATTGGCGGTCAATTCGTTTGCAAACATCATCAATTCTTGATAAGGTATATTCTTAATTTTAGACGCGATTTGTAGGCCCTGTCGTAGAAGCTCTATAAAGTACCTACATCTTTGTTCGTCATCACTTTGCACATATCGATTAATGTCAAGAGGTAGGAAAACCTCAAGCATTTTATTGACAGAGTTATCTCTAATTCTAGAATAAACTACGTCTGACCCTAAAGCAATAAAGATAGAATCAAACGTTCCATCCGTTTCGAATCTATTCTTTCGAACATATTTCCACAAACTGTACTCCAGGAAATATATCCTATAAGCAAAGACCGAGCGAAAATGACTATCTCTCAGATTCTTTAAAATGAAGATTCTAATTTGTTTGATATACATACTTATGGCCGTTTATGTTTGTCAGGGTCTTTAAGTTGTCCCAATCCTCGTAATCTATCCGCATTATCTTGCTCCTTCTTTAGCGCATCAACTCTGGCATTCGGCCCGGCAGGTATGTTTTCAACTATCCTTGAGTCATATTTGTCGCATCCTTCTTGCTTATTCCAAGTATTGACTTGCTTTGTCGCTCTATACGATTTGCCTGATTTGGAAATCTTACCACTGCTGATACCGGTTTTCACAACTTCGCCAGTCTCTTTATCAAAAATCTCATAAACATGCTGAGCTTTAGTACTGGCTTTTGAATTACCGTGGACTGCTTTTTCTGCTTTTGCCACTCCATCAACCCTAGTGGCTTTTGCAGTACCTTTCACAACATTGTCAGCTTTGTTTGCAGCTTTGACTGAGCTTTCGACTACCTCGGCTGATGCTTTGGCCACTTTTGATGCTCCTGCCGGCACAAAAGGGATAATCGCAGCAACCACATCAACCCCGGCATCAACCCAATGTCCTTTCGCGGCTTCATGATCTCCGTCAATGTGGCAATATGTCGCCGCGACTACATCATATACTACATTGCCGACATCCCAAATAGTTTCCCATATCTTACCATTACGGTCTACCCTGTTTATGGGGTTAGCCCCACAGAATACGAAAGGCGATGTTCCATAATCTTCATGAGCAAGAGGGTCTGCCGACAGCCAAATACCTGTCGCGGGGTCGTAGAAGCGTGCGCCGTAGTCGTAGCAGTTAAAGCCTTTGTCGGTGAGCAGTTCCTTGCCGGTGTATTTGTAGCGGTTGGCGGTGGGGTTGGTAGATTCGGCCATGGGCATGCCGTAGGGGTAGTAGTAGGTGGTCTGTTCGAGGACGGTGCTGCCGTCATCGCCCTTGCGCACCACCGCGCGGATATTGCCCTGCCAGTCGCGAACGTAGACATGCGTGCCCACGCTGTCGCGGTAGCCAGTGGCCGTGTTGAGTCGCGAGAAATTACCGTCAACGTATTCGTACGCTCCGAAATAATCTGTACTTACTGTCGTTCCGCCAATATCCACGGTGTCGACCGGTATAAATGTACCACCTATGTCCCGGATCGGACTGCGGAACAGTCCGGGGCGGAAAGGGTATTTCGGTTTTGGACCCACGTACACGCTCTTGCCAAGCTTTTGGCCGCTGCCGGTGCGGTCGTAGCTGTATTCCACATCGAGGCTGTCCAACAACGGCACAGCAAGGTTTGCATCAGCTACAAAAACTGACAAAACGATGAGAACTATGACACTGAATAACTGTTTCAAGGACTCAATGCTTTAGCGATTTTCAAAGTTAAGAATAATTACAGAATAAGCAAAATAACTTATTGCATAACAATGAAATCTTATGCTCATCACTGCCAGCCTCATAATCGAGCACCTCTATGATTAGAAATACCCTGGTAAAAGCCTATTCACCAATAAATTTATGATTCTCCTCGTAATATTTACTTTGGATTTCATAGTTTTTTTTGTAGGTATTCAATAGCTTATAAAACTTTTCGAAATTGGGCGAAAATGTTTGGGCATAATTTTCCAAAGTATCTGCGTACATAATCATTGTCAAATCCTTTTTACCTTTAACGAAAGTTGAAATCCATATTTCACCGCCGTCGACAAATACGATTACCTCACCTAAATCTTTTTTTGTGACAAAAGGGGGATTCCCAATTTGATTCTCTGCCAAATATTCAACGAATGGTAACGAGTTAATCGCAAGAGTAGTTTCCCCTATCGGTGGCGTTATATAACACTCTTTACGATTAATATGTATTGTAATCGGGAAATAATATACCCAAAAGCTATCTACACCACAAGCATCTAAAATTTCACCGATATTCTTACTTTTCTTCTTATTAATTAAGCTCTTTGAATTATTGGAAAATGAACTGTCAGAAGCATATACTGTATTGGGCATAGTGCTGCTAATCTGGAAATTAGCTATTATTGCAATAGCAACTGTAAAGAGAAACCATTTTATGCTCATAATTCTAATACTGTTTTATTTTGAAAAAATTATTTAGATAAACCTGTCTTCCATGGGGATTAGGAAAACCAAGTTGGACCTCTTTAGATGAAAAATGCTGCAACCCTATGTAAACAAATTCTTTATATCTTCTGGTTGTATTCTTCCAAAATGGATAATAGTTCATTACATTTTTATATGCAAGTCGATGTCGTCTATTACCTTCTCCATCTTTTTTCATTGCATGTGTATACCATTCATGTACCAGCAACGTGGCTGCAAAGTTCTCAACTGTTGCTTCATAATCCGTCCTTCCTGTAAATATTATTTCTGACGTTGACCCATATGTTCCCCAATATCCAGGTATACTCCTATCAAATTTAATTATGTGATCTTTTATAGTCTCTAAAGAGAAGGTTTCGTCATAAATCTGGGTCCCTTCGAAATGACGTGCAAAGTTGGTAAGTAAATTACTGTGTGCATCATCCGACATAGAAGGAGCTTTGCCATTCCCTTGCAGCACATCATTATAATTATAGATTCCGGCATAAGTTTCTTGCAGTTCTTTTGCGGTAAACTGGCTAAAATCAATATCAAAGCCACCATTATAAATTAATATGTCACCAACAAACCCTTCTGAAGTACATCCTAAAAAGTCACCGTCGGTATTATACACAGGTTGCAGTCCGCTCGGATCCATGAAGTTTATCGGGTCTCCATTGCAAAAAGCATTGTGAGAAAAATCAGGAGTCTCGTGCGATAGGTCGTCACGGCGAAGCCATATGCATGTAGCAGGGTCATATGGGCGCGGGCCAAAATCGTAGCAGTTAAAGCCCTTGTCGGTGAGCAGTTCCTTGCCGGTGTATTTGTAGCTGTTGGCGGTGGGGTTGGTAGATTCGGCCATGGGCATGCCGTAGGGGTAGTAGTAGGTGGCCTGTTCGAGGACAGTGCTGCCGTCATCGCCCTTGCGCACCACCGCGCGGATGTTGCCCTGCCAGTCGCGCACGTAGACGTGCGTGCCCTCGCCGTCGCGGTAGCCGGTAGCGGTATTCAGTCGTGCGAACTTACCGTTCACGTATTCGTACGCTCCGAAATAATCAGTACTTACTGTAGTACCAGCTTCGACCACGGTGTCGACCGGTATAAATGTACCACCTGTGCCCCAAATCGGACTGCGGAACAGTCCGGGGCGGAGAGGGTATTTCGGTTTTGGGCCCACGTACACGCTCTTGCCAAGCTTTTGGCCGCTGCCGGTGCGTATGAAAGTCATCGTCATCTCATCGTCCTCAACCTTATACAGACTGTTGTTGTAGTCCCGGCTCATCTCCAATCCCTTGTTGGCATCGCCGGTCATATTGCCGTTGCGGTCGTAAGTGTATTCCACATCGAGGTCGACAAGGTCGGGGAAGTCCATAGTCCGCTCTGAAATGACATCGCCATTGGCATCGGTGATTTTCCTGACCTTGTTGCCGTCGTACTCATAAGTCATGTTGTCAATCCACGCAATAGGGTCGATGCCGTCGTCGCCGTCGCGGACAAGGGTGGTGATGTTGCTGTTGAGGTCGTAGGTGTAATCGATATATCGCGGAGCGCCGCCCACCGTCATGCTTGCCTGGGTGAGACGTCCGGCCTTGTCATAGGTGTAGTAGCCCGTCAGGGCGAGACCACCGGTGATATTGTCCTTGATTGAAGAAATCGAGCCGTTGTATTTGCCTGCAAACGAGATGTTTTGCTCAAACACAGCCGATTTGCGCTTGGTCATCGCCCCGCGGACGTTGTAGGTGTACTCCTCGTTGAACACGCCGAGGTCGTTGCCCGATAGCGTGCCTATGGCATTGTAGCTAAGTTTCTGCACATCCACAGCCTCGCCGCCGTCGTAGCTGACGGTCTCTTTCACGAGCCGCCCTGCCGCGTCGTAGGCATATGTGTGGCTGTCGGTATGGTCGCCCGAGCGTTGCATGGTTCTATTCATCCTATCGATTTTCCCTAATCATTTGGTTTTGTTATTAAAATTGGAACTGACACGCCGTCATGAATGACATTAAGTGTATCTGAATTAGATTTTTTATATATTGAATCACCAATTATTCCTTGCCTATAAAACCATCGATAGTTAGCGGAAGTGAAACTAATAGCCTTGTGATTGGATAAATCCAATTTAATAGTCATGCGATATTTTTCAATATTTACAATTGTGGTTCTAATTTCTAAATTGTAAACAAACTCGTATTGCTCTTTAAGAGATTTGTTATGCCAATAGGTTTGAAAATTAAAACCAATCATTAATATGATGCCGTATATTGTAAATCTATCGTTTATAATCTTGTCAATCGATAGATCTTGATAATTTTTTGCGATTATTGCCACAATTACAGGCACTATGATAAATAGCATCAACAGTATCGCATGTTGATAAATTGATATTACTAATATCACTAACAATATGCTTATTATAAATAGCGGATATGAGTATCGTAACACCGTCTTCATTGAGCAAAATCTTTGATTATAATGGTGTTAAAGCCGCCACCCGCAATAGAAATCCCTGGCTGCCCACCAAAACCTAAATTCTTTTGTACCCCTATAATAATGCAATTACCTGTAATTGAATCTTGAGAACTTGACATGTTTGCTGTTATTCCTATAGAAGGGCCAACGCCCCCAGCTATAGAAACATATCCCGATTGCATTGGTGTTCCTATTGTCGTAGCATCATAACTTCGGGTCTCAAGCATAGACCTTTTTAAATTATTAGCACTCCCCAAATACCATGACTGCCCAATATTTAAGGTGAGGTCTGCAGAGGGTGTTCCAACTCCAAAGCCTTGTGTTACTGTAATTAATGGGGCGAAAAATGCTTCTGGACCACGAAGTACCCAATTAAGTTCGATACTTGAATTAGAATTAGGGCCACCGGAGGCCGAAAAGCCAATACCTAAAGACAAAAAGTCGGGTATAACTCCTCGAACATTTGGACTATTCCATACATCTGCAACACACTGCCAGGCAAAGCTATAATCAGAAGCCAAGCTAATGGCAGACTTGACAACTCCGTCATCACCCATCCCGACAACATTTGACCACCCACTTAAATCCGCATCTCTATCATATTGATAGCCACCACTTCTGTTTACAATTGCCCATGATTGATCATCTTGTTGTTCAATCTGATGATACCTAAATATTCCCGTTTTTATATTATGTTCTTTTGCCCATTTTGAAGCTTCTTCTTTCGTCTCAAACAATCCAGTGGGGTCTACATAATTAATTGGATTACAATAGTTGAATCGGTAAGGAGAATAATCAGGGCGTAAACTTGACAGAGGGTCTGCAGACAGCCAAATACCTGTCGCGGGGTCGTAGAACCTCGCTCCGTAGTCATAGCAGTTGAAGCCCTTGTCGGTGAATAGCTCCTTGCCGGTGTATTTGTAGCTGTTGGCGGTGGGGTTGGTCGACTCGGCCATGGGCATGCCGTAGGGGTAGTAATAGGTGGCCTGTTCGAGGACGGTGCTGCCGTCATCGCCCTTGCGCACCACCGCGCGGATGTTGCCCTGCCAGTCGCGAACATAGACGTGCGTGCCCACGCTGTCGCGGTAGCCGGTCGAAGTGTTCAGTTGCGCGAACTTACCGTTAATGTATTCATAAGCCCCGAAATACTCGGTACTTACTGTAGTACCTGCTTCGACCACGGTGTCGACCGGTATAAATGTACCACCTGTGCCCCGTATCGGACTGCGGAACAGTCCGGGGCGGAGAGGGTATTTCGGTTTTGGACCCACGTACACGCTCTTGCCAAGCTTTTGGCCGCTGCCGGTGCGGTTGAAAGTCATCGTCATCTCATCGTCCTCAACCTTATACAGCCTGTTGTTGTAGTCCCAGCCCATCTCCAATCCCTTGTTGGCATCGCCGGTCATATTGCCGTTGCGGTCGTAGCTGTACTCCACATCGAGGTCGGCCCCGTCGATGAAGTTCATCGTCTTCTCTGAGATGACCACGGGTGCCTTCTCCGTAATCTTCTTGACCTGGTTGCCGTCGTACTGGTAGACGAGATCGTCGATCAGCTCTGCGACGTAGGTCGGATTATAGCCTCGGCGGTTGAGCGTGGTGATGTTGCTGTTGAGGTCGTAGGTGTAGCCGGTGGGATGTGTTATACCGTCGAAGAATATCATCGCGGAAGTCAACCGCCCTGCGTTGTCGTAGCTGTAGCCGCTCGAGGTCGACTTCCCGCCGGTCAGTTTGTCCACAATCATACCTATCGAGCCGTTGTAGAGCCGGTCGAAATGGTTTGAAAATGCTATCGTCTGCTCAAACACAGCCGACTTGCGCTTGGTCATCGCCCCGCGGACGTTGTAGGTGTACTCCTCGTTGAACACGCCGAGGTCGTTGCCCGAGAGCGTGCCTATGGCGTTGTAGCTAAGTTTCTGCACGTCCACAGCCTCGCCGCCGTCGTAGCTGACGGTCTCTTTCACGAGCCGCCCTGCCGCGTCGTAGGCATATGTGTGGCTGTCGGTATGTTCTCCGGTCGGGTGCATAAGCTTATTGTTCATAACGGCCAACGTGCCGTCAATATTGTATACGTTCTCCGTCAGCATCGCAGTTTCCGATTCCGGATACCAAACCGCCACCCGGGTCGGATGCTCTTCGCTGTCGTAACCGGTCATAGTGGCCACATACTTGGCACTGCGCGAATTTAGCGAGCCTGACAGTACGCGGTCGAGAGTGGCCGTCACGAGCCCCGACGCACGGATGCCCGAAGGTCGGAAACTGTCGGGAATGGATTCGAAGTGCGACAATGCGAGGCAGTCGTAACCGTCATAGTACGTGGCTGTCAGCACCTTCACGCCACTGAGGGGCGCTTCGGTAGTATAGCCTGTCTTGTCGAGACCGTTAGCCGATGTGTCGAGCGTAGCCCTCATCCGCGGCACCACACCTGTAGGCTCGTTGCAGATACCGGTCACAACCGGTCGCGCGGCGGCATCGTAGAGCGTGAACCGGGCATTGCCCCCGGCCCGCAGATTGCCGTCGACGGTGTAGGCCACAAGGCCGTCGGGGTCGTAGACGGTGGTCACAGGGTCGCAGCCGGGAAGCTTGGCATAGACAGGGCGCAGGGCGTCGTCGTAGCGGTAGACGTAGGCGTACTTCTCTATCACCTCGTCCATGCCTCCGTCCGAGATATCGTAGCTGCCGCCCTTGAGGCCGCCCTCGGCCATGGGCTGGAGCACCACGGCGACGTTGCCCCAGTGGTCGTAGACGGTATAGGTGTCGATATACCTGCCCTCGGCGAGCACCTTGCGCACGAGCACGGTGCGGCCGCGCCAGTCGTTGAAGGTAAGCACGCGGTGGCCGTCGGCATCTATGGCACGCACCACGTCGAGCGAGGCATCGGCATAGGCGCCCTTGTCGGTCAGGCGCTCGCCCTCGAGCACGAAGCGTCGGCAGCGCAGTTCGCCCGACTGGGTGTTGCACAGATATTCGGCAGTTGCCGGGTGACCGATCATGTCCTTGCCGGGCGCGGTCGTCGAAACAACGCGCTCCGAACCGTCGGTATCATAGACGTTGTCAGTATATGCCAAATCTCCATTATAATAGTTCTCCTGACCGACAGGCAGGGGTTGCCACAGCCTTACGGCGCGGTCGAGGGCGTCGTATTCGGTATTGGTGACCACGTCGCCGCCGTCACCGCCGAAGCCGACTGCGATATCGGACACCTGCATGCCGAAGCCGTCGTACACGGCCTTGTGTGTGGCTGCACCCGAGGCAGTGTAGACCGTGGACGTTATAGTGTTCTCTCCCTGTGCCCCCCAGTTGAGGCCGGGGTTGGCCATTGAGTACTCGTAGGATGCGACAGGCTCGTTGGCGCTGTTGCGTACCAGCGAGAGGCGCCCGTTATCGTACGAGAAATACTTCCTGCGACCGCTCGGATAGCTTATCGAGGTGCAGCCTACCAGCGGTTTGTAAGTATACCTATTCTCCAGCCCGACACTCGCGAGCTTCTTCGAAGTCAGGTTGCCGTAGCCGTCCCAGCCCATCGAATACTCCGAGCCGTCGCGGCGCGTCATCGCCGTGGGAAGCCCCAGGCCGTTGTATGCGGTATACGATGCCCGGTCAAGTACCGCGCCGTGGCGGCTGACGGTCTCGCGTACAGGCCTGGTCATGCCGTGGAACTTTCCGTAGAGCCACTCCGTCTCAAGCGAGTCGCGGTAACCGCTCCCGGCGACAACCCACTTCTGCGCCACAGGCACATAGCGGTTGTGCATATCCTTAAAGTACGTCCTGTTGATGTCGTCGCTGTAGAGGTCGTAGCGGCTGATGCTGTCGCTGCCGCATCTGTATGTTACACCCCTTGGCCGGTGGTAGTAGTGGAAGGCTCCGCGAAACTCCAGCGAGTCGGCAACAAAGCCCGGGTGCCTTCCTGCAGTCCACGTGAAAACAGAGTCGGAATCATAGTAACCTCCCGGTATATACTTCGGGGCGACGTAATAGTCGTACCTCGCCGACACGGTGCGTTCCTTGCCGCCCGGGTAGTGCCTCGTAACCCTTGTGCCTGTCCGTTGCACGAGCATTCCCTCGACCTGTATGTAGCCGTAGTCCATGTGCGACGCCGTCTGGATCTCGTTCTCTATTACGGCCACGGACGCCTCCTTGAAAGCCATGTGCTCGTAACTCAAACCCACCGTTATGTGCTTGGTACGGCACGTGTAGCTGTGGGTCTCGGTGGTCGCGGGGACGTATGCCCCTCCGCGCCAGGCATAGGCCGTCTTCTTTGTCAGCATGGGTGTGCCGCCTATTATCTCCATGAAATAGGAGTCTATGAAATGCGTGGAGAAAATATGGCCCAGCCTTGTGCCGTCGGCCTCCGTAAATGATTCTATGCCGAGTATCTTCACGCCGTTGCGCCCATCGTATCTTATGCCCGGGTTGCCGTATGGCAGCGATTTTGACATACAGTGCGACAGGTCGTACTCGTAGCAGTATTTTGTCGGCTGGTCGATATCGGTTCCCGAAACGGTTTCCTCCACCTTGGCGTAGTATATCCTCGTGTTTTCGACCGGCATGCCCGGCAGCCTCGACGACCCTGTGAATGTGACAGACATATCGTAGCGGTTAATCATGCTCATTCCTTTTTGAGTTTTCATCACCGTGCCGCTGGGGGCGAGGAACGCGCCGGCACCGAGGCTGTCGATTCGCGCGGAGAGCACTGCGTCGGAGTATTCGAAGGTCCTTGTGCGGATGCGCTCCGTCCTGTTGTCGGTAGTTGTGATGCTCTTTATCCTGGTGCCGATGGTTATTTCGTCACAGAACAGGTACGAAGTGTCCGGCAGGGACATGTGCGACGGCTCGTATGCGAACTCTGTGGTGATTCCCATGCATGAGTGCATACGACGTAGCAGGCCGTCGTGCAGGTGGTCGGCGTTGGTGCGCCTGGTCTTGCTTAGTTTCAGGTGCGAATCGCCCAGCACGGACTCCCAACTGGGCGTGCGTGCCACACCGTTGGGGTAGCCGAACAGGTCCTTGCAACGGTTGTCCCACGACGGGTTGTATTCAAACGAGTAACCGTCAGCAATACCATTGTCCGCGCGGATTTCGAGGCTGTGGAGCGTCCTGCGACCGTCGCCGAGTGACGAACTCTCGAACACGGCTTTCGACACGGCGGCGTTACCTGCCGTGCGGAGCTCGACCGATCCGAGCCTGTCGGCGCAGCCGTTGCGGTAGTCCTTGATGCCTGACGGTTCGCTCTCGAAGGCGAAGACAATACTGCCTGTCGCCGCCCTTATGACCCTCGGAAGCAGCGGGCTGTATTTGGTGACGCCGTACGAGGCAGCCCCCGATGAGGCCGCCGAGCGCAGCGGGCCGTCAAGCGAGGGGTTTGGGTTTTTGCCGACATTTCCGTCTCCGGGATCGACGGGTACCCATGGCTTCAGTCCGTCCCCGCCCTGGCCGTTTCCGCCTTGGTAATCACCCCAGTCGTCGGTCATGTCGCTGTCGTCGCCTCCTCCTCCGCTGCAACTCCTTGAGCCTCCGTTGCAGTCTTCAAAGCTGTATGATATGGTGCCAATGGACGTGCTTCCGTGGAAGGCCTGCCACGGCGTGCCTTCCGTGTACTCTATAACTATCGAGTCGGTGCGCTCGGGGTTGGCTATCTTGGTGAGGTGCCACGATGTCACGGCCTCGTAGTCGGGATATACATACTTGGCGTGAAGTGTCCCGGGGTGGTATTTGTAGCTTGTTTTCTCAGTCCGTGCGAATTCGTAATACGTGCCGTCGGGTGTGCGGGCATAGAAGACCTCGGGCCTGGCCTCGTTGTCGGGCGCAGGCCTGTGCCATACCTTCAGTTCCGTGGGAGCCAGCATGTAGACAATAGTGCCGTCAAGTATGAACGAGGCGCTCTGGCCGTCGGGGGTCACTATGGTGTAGCGGTCGTGGTTCGAGTCCTTCTTAAGATTAATCAGATCGTCGAAGTATTTCTTTTTCAGGTTAAAATCAGAGTCCTTGAGGTCGAGGTAGCCATCGGACTTGTCGTCGGGCATGCCGCAGATCTGGCGCGACACAGAGCCGAGGCCGGTCAGCGTCCAGCCAAGGCCGACCCACCCCGCGGGCTCCTCGACCTTCTTGGCCTCGCAGCGGTACGAAAGGCCCAGTGAGACCGACAGTGACGGCGTCGACAGCGACATCAGCGGTATATCGACCGAGGCCGACCCGGTGGCATACGAAACAGGGCAGTCGGTATAGCGACGCATAGTCGCAACGTCGGGCGAAGGCTCTACAACGCGCTCGCTGACAGTACGCGCGGCATCGGGTACATTGTCCGCGCCGTGCGCCAATATCGGCAGGCAGAGTATTAAGGCAAGCAATATGTGTCTGATCGGTTTCATGGCTGTTGATTTATAGCTTAGGTGTCAGCGTGTAAGTTTGAATGTCGTCACTTCGGTCTGCGTCACCGTGATTATGACCTCGCCCTGCGGAAGCGTCGTGCGTATTGTCACCCTTCCGCCGCCGCTGTCTACGATGCCCGAGTAATAAACCCTTCCGGCAACGTCGGCCACCACGACCCCGGTGTCGGCAAAGTCCTGCTCGAGTCCCGACAGGGTCACGCCGTTGTCTTCCAGCCTGGCCGAAAGCGATGATGATTCCTCTCCATTCCTACGGTGCTTATATGATACCGGCGCATCCTCGGCCATAATCAGGAATGCGGCCGAGCCGCTGCTTATCACCCTGGTCGCGCCTTGATACGACACTTCCACGGCCTGAGCCAACGCACGGCCCTGTGTGTCGCGCCAAGTGTAGCTTGTCCTGTTGCAATCCACCGCGAGCGAGTCGGGCCGGTCGCCGAGACCATGCAGAGGCTGAAGGCCTGTCGCCACCCTGAGGGCCACGGTGCGGCGCTCGAGTACCGCGTTGTCTATCGTATCGCCGTCACGGCGGATCAGGCGTCCGCGCCCCAACTCCTCGAGGACACCGGTGCCGACGCCGTAGTAATGATCGTGCTGATAGGCCCTGCCGTGCATCGTCAGAGTTTTGGACGAGCAGCCTCTTACAGGCATCCCCGGCGACAAATAGCCTACCGAAGTGGGTGTCTCGCTGCACGTCAGGCTCCAGCCACCATTGCTAAAATGAAAAGTCTGCCGCGTATCGTTGGTTGTGGCTGTAAAGACAGTGTCCGAAACCGCGTCGAATCGCAGGTCCGTCTCATACCCGGTAGTCGCAAGCCGCGACAGATCCCACAGCTTCGACCCCGCGTCAGGCACAAAGCCTTCGAGTTCCACAACCTTGTACCCGCCCTCGCCGAGCGTATACGGAACAGTCTGTGCCGCCCCGCCCTGCATAAAGGCTAATAGAATGAGACAAATAAACACCGTAATTTTCATAGCTATCAGATTTTGCAGCTAAAGTAATAGCTTTTTCCCTATTTTCAAAACTTTTTTCGCCTAAAAAGCGGATTTTATCAAATAATATCATATCTATGCCAACTATGCACTAAGGGGCTGACTCAATGCTGTTCAATCAGTCATTTCCGGTGAACCTATATTCTTGCGTATGGGAGCATGATTGAGGTGTGATTTGTTAATTAAACATAAAAATGGGTGTGTGAGTTGGCAAGATATGTTAAAGCTACGTCACTTTTGCAAGCCATTTTGTTAATTATGAAAGACAAAGGCAGTATCTTTGCACAAATTACAGAAGTATAAGACAATGACGAATATACTTACCACCCTGACCGGAGCCCAAGTGAAGCGTTATGGCGCCGACCGCGTAGCCTATAGTACAATAGATTACGACAGTCGCAAACTTGTCGCCACCACTTGGGGAGAATTCGCCGACACAGTAGGAAATGTGGCCTGCGCACTCGAAGTCCTGGGAATCGAGCCCGGCGATATGGTTGCTATCTTTGCGCCTAACTGCCAAGAAATTATCCAGACGGATTTCGCTTGTTACCGCAACCGCGCCGTGCCGGTGTCGATCTACGCTACCAGCAGCCCGGAGCAAGTGAAATATATCGTCAACGATGCCGGTGCCAAACTGATATTCGTTGGCCAGCAGAGTCATTACCGCGGCGCCCGCATGGTATTTGACGAGTGCCACAATCTTGCCAAAATCATAGCAATCGACCCCTCGATACAATTTGATGATAACGATAGCAATAGCTTGCGATTCAGCGAACTGATAGAGCTTGGCTCTATGGCATCAGACAAATGTCGCGCAGCCGTAGACCTTCGCTCAGCCGAAGCCCGCCCCGACGATATTGCAACGTTGATATACACATCGGGTACTACCGGAGAACCCAAGGGAGCAATCCTGCCTCACAGCTGCTTTAACGCCGCTATCGAGTACCATCATGCACGTCTCGACATGATTTCGGACAATGATACTTCGGTATGCTTCTTGCCCCTTAGCCATATTTTTGAGAAAGCGTGGACCTATTTCTGCCTCACTGAGGGTATCAAGGTGGCTATCAACACCGATCCCAAGCGCATACAGGAGGGTATCAAGATTGCCCGACCGACATGTATGTGCAGTGTCCCTCGATTCTGGGAAAAGGTCTATACCGCTGTGCAAGAGAAGATTGCCTCGATGAAGGGTATCTCTAAAATCATGGTAGAGAGGGCCCTCAAGGTTGGCGCAAAGCGCAATCTCGAATATGTTCGCCTCGGTTTGAAAGTGCCTGCATTGCTCGAGATGCAGTACAATTTCTTCGACCGTCAGATTTTCAGCAAGTTGCGTCGTGCAATAGGTGTTGAGAACGGCAATATATTCCCTACCGCCGGAGCACCGCTATCGGCTACAATTACCGAATTTCTCCACACCTGCGGCATCAATATTGTGATAGGCTACGGCCTGAGCGAAACAACTGCTACAGTAAGCTGCTACCCGACAGTAGGTTATGAAATCGGCAGCGTAGGTACAACCCTGCCCGGTGTTGCCGTGAAAATCGGCGAAAACAATGAAATCCTCGTCAAAGGCCCAACAGTGATGCGCGGCTACTATGGTCGTCCGGAAGAAGATGCGAAGGCATTTACCGAAGACGGTTGGTTCCGCACAGGCGACGCGGGTTTGTTTGACCAAAGCGGCGCGTTGGTGCTTACCGAGCGCATCAAAGACCTCTTCAAGACCTCCAACGGCAAGTATATCGCTCCCCAGGCAATCGAAAGCCGTCTTGGCGAAGACCGCTATATCGAGCAGGTAGCAGTGATTGGAGACCAACGTAAGTATGTGACTGCTATTATCATACCCGCATTCGAGGCCTTGAAGGAATATGCAATCAGCAAGGGCATAAGCTTCGATTCACTCGAAGACCTTGTGGAAAACAATGAGATACGCAAGTTTATCGCCGAGCGCATAGAGCGCCTGCAGAAGGGCCTTGCCGGATTTGAAAAGATAAAGCGTTTTACCCTGTTGCCCAAGGAGTTCACAATCGAAAACGGAGAATTGACGAATACCCTCAAGATTCGTCGCCCTGCAATCAACAGCCACTATGCCAACGAGATAGAGGCAATGTACTGCTGATAGAAACATATCGACAAAAGTTTTTCCCTTACAATGAAACAGACAATAAATATAGCACAACAGGCCGAACCCGAAAAGGCGGTACTTGTGGGTCTGGTAACACCGCAACAGGACGAGGTAAAGTCGACTGAATATCTGGCCGAGCTGGCATTTCTGGCCGATACTGCCGGTGCAGAGACCGTGCGCACATTTACGCAGCGTCTCGACTACCCCAATCCTCGCACGTTTGTAGGAAAAGGCAAACTCGAAGAAATAAAGCAATATATCGAGGATTGCGGCGACATAAGCATGGCAATCTTCGACGACGACCTCACCAGCAAGCAGGTACTCAATATAGAGCGAGAGCTCGGGGTTAAAATCCTCGACCGCACGTCGCTGATTCTCGACATTTTTGCCAACCGCGCACAGACAGCAAATGCAAAGACGCAGGTCGAACTGGCACAGTATCAGTACCTTCTGCCACGTCTTACGCGCATGTGGACGCACCTCGAACGCCAGCGAGGCGGTATCGGTATGCGCGGCCCCGGTGAGACCCAGATCGAGACCGACCGCCGTATCATCCTCAACCGCATATCGCTTCTTAAACAGGAACTCGCGGCTATCGACCGCCAGAAAGCGGTGCAGCGCAAGAACCGAGGCAAGCTCACTCGAGTGGCACTTGTAGGATATACCAACGTTGGCAAATCGACCTTGATGAACTTGCTGAGCAAGAGTGATGTATTTGCAGAAAACAAACTATTTGCGACCCTTGATACCACAGTGCGCAAGGTGGTTATTGACAACCTGCCTTTCTTGCTGACCGATACAGTAGGTTTTATCCGCAAATTGCCGACGCACCTTGTAGATTCGTTCAAATCGACTCTCGACGAGGTTCGCGAGGCCGACATCCTGGTGCATGTGGTGGATATCTCGCATCCTAATTTCGAAGAGCAAATCGAGGTTGTGGACCGTACTCTCCGCGAGGTATGCAACGGTGCAGACAAGCCTATGCTGCTTGTTTTCAATAAGATTGATGCGTATACCTACAGCCCTAAGGATGATGATGACCTGACCCCGCGCCAGAAGTGCAACATCACACTGGACGAGCTTAAGTCATCGTGGATGGCCAAGATGAAGGATAACTGCGTGTTTATCAGCGCACGAAAAGGCACCAACATCGACGAACTCAAGGCCAAGCTTTATACCATGGCCCGCGAAATCCACCTCGCCCGCTTCCCCTACAACGATCTTCTGTATCAGCACTACGACGAGTAGTGGTGTTAAAACCCGGTTTTTTCGTTGAAACCCGGTTTAAGGTTTGGGTTTAAGGTTTAGGTAATTGCTTTTGCAACCCAATGCTGTTAACTTAAGGGCTTCTCCGCCCCCCGACTCTCGTAGGGTCGCGGCATGCCGCGACCGGGTAGAAGTACATTTATTCATTGAATATCAACATGTTATTAAATCACAATGGACGCAAATATTATCTTGTTTCACATATTTTGCGACATGTAATACACTGATTATCAATAACAATACTTCCGACACCCGGTCGCGGCATGCCGCGACCCTACGAGAGGACGACTGGATAGAATGTTGACTATCTGCAAGTTAGCATCGCCTGACCGAGGCTTGTCTCGGAGAGCCAAGCTCCTATCGCTGACACTCTTTCTCCTTAAATAAACAGCATTATGCCGCGACCCTACGAGAGTGGGGTGGATAGGATGTTGATAATCTGTGGATTAGTGCTGTCTGTGGCTTGTGTCAGAGAGATAAGCTCCTGTCATTTCCTCGCGGTTTAATGGGTAGTGTCTTCGACACTAATCGACTTAGGAGAGATATACCCCGGCAAACTTCGTAATGCCGGGAACGGAAATATTGCTTTCTGCCAAACGATTAGTTTAATTTACTGATATTCATAGCCTCGGGCGCTTGATTTGAGTCAGGCGCCCGAGGCTTTTTTTCATGGTTTTGAAATTTGGATGATACTGCGTATTGGCGCGGGGCTAATTTTGCAGTGTCGAATAATGCTACTACTATGAAAAAGAAGGAATATGAATTGCGCCTTGGCGCGAGCCTTGTAGATAATGAACGGGGAGCTCTTGCGGTGGTGGGTCTGCGGCCTGATAGAGATGCGTCGGGAACTGTGGTGCTGAAGCCTGTGCAGATGCCGTCGTCGTCGATGTTGCCTCTTGGGTGGTCTCCACAGCTCAAACTTGACGGCCGGCTGCTTGTGTCGAAAGGCTCGTCGTTGGCAGAGTACAGCGACGGCATGCTTATGGCATCTGAAAATGAGTTGCCTGGCAAGGCCCGGTGCTCGTTGCCGCTTGCTGCCAATGGGCTCGTGATGTGCGAGCAAGGGGCGGCGCTTGTCGAGATTGACGAGGGCAAGCCCAAGGTGACGGTTGCCTCAAAAGATTATCCACCGATAAGTAGGGATATTCAGTTAATAGCGTCATTTTTTGGAAGCTGAATCGGCCGAGGCTCCGATATATACCCGGATTATGACCAATGAAGATATAAATCGCAGTCTCGGATGAGTATAATCAGATAATTTGAG
>Ga0209064_1002823_pt1 | contig 17494 bp, 22 predicted proteins | sample Inofromicrocosms_FD_187498 | JGI IMG/M metagenome (GOLD analysis project Ga0209064, IMG submission 187498) | Mouse cecum microbial communities from Vienna, Austria - Inoculum for glucosamine and mucus D2O microcosms (SPAdes) (version 2) | ecosystem: Host-associated > Mammals > Digestive system >... | reverse complement strand
TTATAGGAGCGGTAGTTTAATAAAGGAGATAAAGATGATTCCTATTTTTGATTCAAAACGTCAATACTCTCAAATTGGCGAAGAAGCTGAAAAAGCAGTTTGCGAAGTTATGAGATCCGGATGTTATATTTTGGGACCTAATGTTAAAGCTTTAGAAAGTGAACTTGCTGAATATATCGGCTGTAAATATACTGTAGCTTTGAACTCAGGTACAGATGCACTTCATATTGCATTACGCGCTTTAGATATCGGTGCAGGTGATGAAGTTATTACAACAGCATTCACATTTGTTGCAACAGCAGAAGCTATCGGTATGGTTAATGCAAAACCAGTTTTTGTTGATATTGATCCTGATACATTCAATATTGATCCTAAAAAAATCGAAGAAGCTATCACTCCAAAGACAAAAGCAATTATTCCAGTTCATTTGTACGGTCAACCTTGTGATATGGATGCAATTATGGCAATTGCAAAAAAACATAATTTAAGAGTAATTGAAGATTGTTGTCAGGCAATTGGTTCTTTATACAAAGGGAAAATGGTTGGTACATTCGGAGATATCGGATGTTTCAGTTTTTATCCGACTAAAAACCTTGGTACAATGGGTGATGGCGGACTTTGTACAGTAAATAGTGAAGAATTAAGAGACAGACTTATTGCATTAAGAAACCACGGTTCAATGGTTCGCTACCATAACGATGAACTTGGTGTAAACAGCCGTCTTGATGAAATTCAAGCTGCAATATTAAGAGTTAAAGCAAAACATATCGATGAATGGAATTCTCAAAGAAGAGACCATGCTGCATATTATAATAAATTATTTGCAGGATGTGCTGATATCCAAATTCCAAAAGAATTAGATGATACATATTGTGTTTATCATCAATATACAGTTAAAATTCCTCACAGAGATGAAGTTCATAAAATGCTTGGAGAAAACGGTATCGGCGCTATGTTGTATTATCCGATTCCGCTTCATTTCCAAAAAGTTAATGCCTGGTTAGGTATGGGAAAAGGATCTTTACCTGTGACTGAAGATAATACAGATGTTGTTATCTCACTTCCTATGTTCCCTGAATTAACAAAAGAAGAACAAGACACAGTTGCAAAAACGCTAATTTCTTGTATTGAAAAAAGTAAATCAGCAGCTGCTGTTTAATAATTGTTATTTTGCAATTGGTTTAGAATCTGTAAAGCGGGCATTCAATATGAATGCCCGCTTTAATATTATCCTATCCACCCCATTTTATCAGGGTTTTGTTTAAGTCCGTTTTGCTGAAATAAATTGCTGTTTGACCATTCACCTATATTATCAGTTTGCTTGCCTTGAAACATTACTTGTAAAAGATTATATAGTGGAGAGCTTTTAGATAATGTTGTATTATTAGTCAAACCGGTATCAGGTACATTATACTGACTGTTGAAGTCTGTACCCGGTTTTGGATTAAGTTGTATACCGCCGATTTGCTGCATTATTTAAATTCTCCTTAAGTTATGCGTAAGTGTGCATTGAAAAACATCCGCCTGCGGGGTTTCCCATTTCATTGTAAGCACGAAGGTTTCCTACCCCCGGATGCTGGCAATAAACTTTATCTCCGACATTGATTTGTTCATTAGGGTCATTCATTGCATTATAATATGCGTTACTGACGTTTGTACTAAATCCATTACAGTAAAACATACCTTCAACGAATTTTTTTAATTGTCCGAATGTATTACTAACAAGGTTTCTTGTTTCCTCATCAGAAGCTTTTATTTCATTGAAATTTGTTCTAACAAATTGCGGATCAGATGCCACAACATTGTTATTATATGTCATTGCTGAACTTGTACCATTGTCAAAAGCCATAAATTTATCCTTTATACTCTGCTCTTTTATATATAAAGTATATAAGAGGTAAATAATTGCTTTTTTGTAAGAAAATTACTTTATATTTTGTAACACATATGTATGTTTGTCTGAATATGGCGCCAAACACGCGTATTAAGTTTTGTAAAGTGTAAAATGTACACTATTATTGCTCTTTCGGCTAATAAAATTTTTTATAAAAACAACTTATTGACATATAAAATTATATGTGCAATAATGAATACATAAGATTTAAGTGTAGTCGAAACACTAAATATAAATAGTTCATTAACCCCAAAAACATATAAACTCCTAAATAATAAACACTAAAAGAGACCATTAGGATGCAGAAAACGACCCACTCACTTGTTGAGTGGTTTTTTTTGCGAATATGACAGAAAAACTATTCCAAGGATTGAATAGTTGTATTTTCAGCATCTTGCTGAAGAGTTTCAGGTGCAATTTCTTCCTGAATTTGTTGTGTTTCAGCTTCCAAACAAGCTTGTTCTTGGCGTTCTCTGTAGCCGTTTAGGAATTCATTTATACGAGTGTTATTATCATTCCTTTTGATCTCTGTTTTTTGAATTTCATCTAAAAGATTTTTTAACTCTATTTTGTAACTATCTGTTTGTTTACAGGTATTATAATATTCAAGTGTATTATATAGATTTCTTATGTTTCCGGCAGATACACTTTTTTTCGCATCATCCATGTCGAGTTTACGATTTGTAAGTTTGTATAATTCAATAGCATTATGTCGAGCATAATCTAAATATATGCAAGAGGAATTTTTAATCGGTATATCTTTGTTTTTATCCAGCTTTTGGTTAAGAAAATCAGCAATAGAAAGATATTTGTAATATTTTTCTTCTGATGTAAGTTCATTATTATCATCAATAATTTCAAAATCGATTTTTTGTTCGAGGTTTTTAGTTTCTTGATATGTCGCAAACGAATATGTACCAAGCATTATTCCAATTATTAGAATACTTACTCCCAGTAAAAGCATGTCATTATTTGTGTTGTTATCCATAACCCCGTGTTCCTTTATTTTTTAAAGCTCTTTTATAATATATAATAAAATTTGTAAAAATACCATTCAAATGAATTATATTAAATTTTAGGGAATATAATATAATAAAATAAAGGATTAGCGGCATATTATGAAAAATTTTTATATAATTATATTTTTAGTATTTTTGTTAGCATCCGGTCAGGTTCTGGCAGATGTTGTAACAACAAAGAGACAAATAAACCGGCCTTCCGGAGTTGGTTCTTATTCACAGACAAAGACTAATAGTCGAACATCTATTCAGTCAAAACCTACAGGTACAAAGTTGTCTAATAGTGTTAAATCTTGTAAGCCATATAGTGAACAATTAAATTCTAATGTCGGCGGGATGGATTTTGCTTTTAACATCACTATTGCTGGCTGGGTTAATAACAAATGTCGTGTGGATTTCATTGCTCAATCTACCGGAATAAACAGCTTATTTGAATCACTATATGGAGTTAGTCCGTCACAGGCTCAAATTTCTACATTTGAACCAAAAATTAAGTGTGAATTTACAAAACAGCAGCTTGAAAGAGTCGGTGATTCTATATTGCAGGAGGAAGAAAGAAATCGCGGTGCTCGCAATAATATGCTTAAAAATCCTGCAGATATTGATATCAGTGGCTTTGCAAATATGTCGGGTTCTGATGCAGAGTTAATGAATGTAATTTTAAATGATAGGGCATGTACAATTTTAAATGCAGGTAATTCGCAAGGTATATTTGAATCTTTGTTTAATTTTTAATAAGAAAAAGGAATTAAGTTATGAAAAGTATTAAATTTTTTATATTAATGTTAGCTATTTTAGCAGGTACTCAATGTATAGCATTGCAGACTAACAGTATTGAAGGTGCTAAAAATATAAATAAAAATACTGCCATACAGGTTAAAAAAGGTACAACTTCTACAAATCTGCTTGAATACATGAGTAAATACAACGAACTTATGAACAGATATGTTAAAAATTTTCGCAGCTGTGAATCTTTACATATGAACCAATCAATAGATCTGTTTGGTTTAAAAATAAGTTATCAAATTGATGTTAACGGCTGGGTTGATAACAAGTGTTCATACTATATGACAGGAAATATCGGCGGAATCGGTAAAGATATCAGAGAAGTTTTTAATGTAAAAGCAACAGATGAAACGATTGCAGCTATAAAACCTAAATTAAAATGCAATTTTACTCAAAGCCAATTGAATACTTTAGTTGACGGTTTTCTGGCGGCTCAGGAAAGAAAAATGGCAGAAGCCGCAGAAACTTCTATGTCTGCTGAAAAATCTATAGCTTATAAGAAAACTAAATTGTCCCCTGCCGAAGAAAAGCTTGTTGCAATGCTTGTTACCGAAAATGTATGTACAGTACCTAATAAAGATGAATTAATGGAGCAGTTTAATAAACTGGTCAGCCCAAATTTATAATATGATAGAAAAATTCCTAAAAACTACAGATAATGTAAAAATTGCAATTAATCATTATATAAATTCTAATGATGAAGTTGTAATTCTTTGTCCCGGATGGTTTATGACAAAAGATTCGGCAGTTTTCAAAAAAATGTCAAAAGACTTTACCGGATATTATGATGTAATAACTATGGATTTTAGAGGTCACGGAAAAAGTGGCGGTTTCTATACTTTTACTTCAAATGAAGAAAAAGATCTTGATGCTGTTATAGATTTTGCAAAAAGCATATATAAAAAAATATATTTATGCGGATTTTCATTAGGTGGAGCCTTAGTTTTACTTCACGGGGCAAAAAATAATGATATTGATAAGATTATTGCAGTTTCTGCGCCTGCAGATTTTGATAAAATAGAAAACCATATGTACTCGCCTGATGCGTGGATTCCGACATTATTTCAAAAATTTGAACCGTTAAGATGGCTGACAATTCGCGCAGGCTATCCGTTATTAAGCAAGGATAAACCTGTTGATTTTGCTGCTAATATAAACGTTCCTACACTTTTTATTGCAGGAGAAAAAGATCCGACTGTTTTTCCGTGGCATACAAAATTACTTTATGACAAAGCTTTATGCAAAAAAGATTATAAATTATTTAAAAATGCAAGACATGCAGAAGATTTATACAATGATTTTCCGGGCGGATTTATAAAAACCTGCATTGAATGGTATAAAACTTAAGTTATTTATGTTTTCTGTCGCCAGTACCTGAGCGGTATCCGCAGATTGAATAAATAAACGGTAGAGCTCTTTCGATATGAATTTTATCAGCAAATGGAATCTTTGCAAGTACACAAATTGCAACAGCATCATCAATATTTGCAATCATATCTTTTAATTTTAATTCACGTTTAGGTTTTTTTGCTTCCTTGTCGCTTCTTAAACTGTTAAATATTGCCATTGCTGTATTTGAACCGATTACAACACCCGTAACCGATGCGAGAATCTTAACGAAATTATTGTTAATTTTTTTATTTTTTGATTTTTCGCATAGTTTTATAGAACCATCAACCAATAACATTGGAAGAGATGTTAAAGACATTTGGAAAGCTCCTTCTTTCCATTTTTTTATTTTATCGGATTTAGGTTCACCTATAGAACTCATTAAAATTCCGCCGATATTAGCGCAACCTGCCATTGTGAGCATATGTTGAACTTTATATTTAACTTTGAAAATGTTAGGCGCTTTTTGCATTTTTTTAAACGCAAGAAGAGGAATCATAACCCCGGTTACAGAACCTGTTGTAGCAAGAAATTTATCTTTTACAGTAATATCTTTTCCTGTATTTTTTGTTTCTTCTGATTTTTTCAGGTTAATATGACCGTATGAAATTTCTCTGCGATTTGCAAGAAAGTTTGTCATACTATGTCTTTGGTTAATGTTTGAGGTTATTGATTCTATTGCCATAATTGAAAAAATCTTATTACGTGTGAATCTTACACTAAACTTCTTTAAAAGTAAATAGCATAAAAAGTATATAAAACTTTTAACATATTTAAATCAACTGATAATATTATAATTTTTTATGATAATATAAGCTTGTGTGAGAATAAGCTTATGAAAAAGATTATATTAACATTTATTTTATTAATATTATTTACTCCGTTAAAAGTTTTTTCTGAAGTTGTTCATTTATCTATGGATGAAGCGGTATCACTTGCATTGGAAAATAATATTGACTTAAAATCTAAACGTAAAAATGCAGAAGAACTTAAACAGGATATAAAAATAGCAAATGCTTTAAAAAACCCGCAATTTCAATCAAACTTTTTGATGGGAAAAGTAACCAGAGGTAATTCAAGTCAATTTGGTCTTGCTGTACCGGTAGAAGTTGGAAAACGTAGCATTAGGAAGAAAATTGCAAAAATAAATTTAAAAATTGCAGAAGATGAAATAAGAGCTGCAGAGCATGAAATAAAGATTAATGTTATGCGTGCATATTTTAATATTTTGTACCGTAAATCAATTGTACAGATTTTGCAAGAGCGTGAACGATTATTCCGTAATATGAAATCCATTGTGGAACAAAAATCAAAATCTTCGCCAAATAGTATTGATGTTTTACAAAATGACATGAAATACAAAAAACAGCTTGTATTTTTGAATCAGGCAAAGGCAAATCTTTTGGGAGCACAGTTTGAACTTAACAGTGTTATGAATATTAAAGGTTCTGAGGTTATGTATGATACTGTTGAAACCTCATTATTTGCAAAAAATCTTTCATTATTAAATATTGAGCTTTTACCTTATCAGACAATAGAAGATACTGCAATGAAGTATAGTTATTCACTATCAATCGCGGAATCAAATATAGAAAAACGTAGTGCGGAAGTTTCTCAGGCAAAGCGAATGCGTATTCCTGATGTAACCGTAAGCGGTGGTTATGCTTATCAAACAGCTCATCAAACCGGAGCAGAGGCTTTGCCCGGTGCATTTGTCGGAGCAGGGGTAGATATCCCGTTATTGTATTTTTATGAACCCGAAGTTAAAAAAGCCAAAATTACACTGGATAGAGCAAATTTAGATAAAGATTCATTTGAGAATCATTTGAAATTTGTACTAAAAGAAGATTATAACGAATTTAAATATGCAAAAGATAATATTAAGCATTATAGTGAAATCTTAAAGGATTCTAATACTATTCTTAAAAACTATCAACAACGTTATGAAAAAGGTCAGGCAAGTTTATTAAACCTTATACAAGTTGAAAATGCCAATCAGGAAACTTTACGCGAATATATAAATGCTGTACAGATATATTATGAAGCATATTTAAGTTTAATGCATAACGTAGGACACGATGTATTGCTAAATAATAATGATTTGTAAATTATACAAGTGATAGATTATTAATAGGATTTTTTACCTGTCTTAATTTTTCAACACGTTTAAGAATTTTATTTGCGTTTTCGTCGTCAGGCTGTGCAGATAAGAATTTGCGATAATATCTTTTTGCTTCGGTTTGTCTGCCGAGTTTGTCAAGGCACAAGCCGATTTCTGAATAGATTTTTGTATAGTTAGGGTTAATTTTTAAAATATTCATATAAAGACTCAGTGCTTGTTTATATAATTCCATTTTCATAAATAATGAAGATTTTCTTAAATAAGCATTAATATACGATGGTGAATTCTCGATTAATTTTTGATAAATCATTAAAGCCATATCTTGTTCATCACACTGTTCGTGCGCTTGGCCTAATTGGAAAATTGCATCCGGATTTTCCGGATTAATCTGAATAGCCTGAATAAAACATTTTATTGCGCAGCAAGGCATTTCTTCTTTTAAATGACATAATCCAAGTTCATAAAAAGTTTCAAATTTATTAGAATCAAGAAGAGCAGCCTTTTCAAGATTTTCAATAGCTTTTTTTATTTTGCCCATATTTTTATAACAAATTCCCAGTCCGAAATATGTTTCTGAATTATTTCTATCCATTAAAATTGAATTCAAATAAGTCCCTGCAGCTTCTTTAAATGAATCTTTTGCTCTTAATAAATCGGCTTTTTCCTGAAGTGTTTTTGTCAGAGATTTTGCAGCCGGGGCACTCATATATTTTGCTTTTTCGTTCTTCAACTCTTCTTCCTCTTTATGTTTCTATAATAGTTTTTTTTCATGCCCGTAAGAACCATCATAAGATTTAAACATTAATCAACCATTGGATTTATTCTCATTCTTATGTTATAACATTGTTATGAAAAAGTTTTTAATTTTATTAGGGATTATGGGTGTTTTAACCACTCAGTGTATGGCTGGTGAAGGGGAAGTTCAGCTTGGTGTTGTTGAGCAGAAAAAAATTGAACTTCCAAAGGTCGATTATAAGGGTAAAGATTCACTTGTAATAAGTGATAAAGAAATTATGGATGAAATTATTAAGCTTCAAAGAGAAAAAGACCTTGAAGATATTGATAATCTATGGAAGGGCACTGTTGAAAATAATCAGGTAATCGGTTTTGCATTAAAAAAACTTGCGACACCTGAAAGCCAAAGACGAATACACTCATCTCTAATGGCAAAAACTTTATCTGCAATTGTATCGGGTGCAGCTTTAGCACCTTGTTTAATCGGTGCTGATTATATGGTGCAATCAGGTTCATACGCAGCAGGAAGAATTGCTCAGAATTTTCTAAACCGTAAAAATGTTCCGCAAGAGATTCCGCTAACAGATACAGAATTGATTGAGCTTGCAGGACTTGTAGAAAGTTTACAGGATAAAATTATTAACGCATATTACAATTATAAAAATTCATTAAGTCAGTTAAAAGATGTCCGCTCACGTGAACTTTTGTACAGCAAAAATTACGTAAAAGCTATGGATGAAGAAGATTTTCTTGAAATCGCAATTTCATCTTCACTTTATAAGGATATGCAGATTGAAGAATATAAATATATGCAGCTTGCAAAAAAATATCACCTTGAATTACAACGCTTAGCAGGTAAAAAAGTCGTAGACGGTTTGAATTTATATCAGTATAATTACGATACAACATTGATAGGAGGAAGTAATGTTAAGAAATAGATTGTTATTAATTTCCATAATATTTACTTTTGCAGCCGTTCCAGCTTTTTCAGAAACCCTGCCGGATGTTGAGTTTCCTAAGGCTCCGGCTTATCGTGTCGGAATATCCGAACTTCCTGAAAAACAATATATTCAGGCTTTGGAAGATAAGAAACCGGAAAAGAAGTTTGCGCAAGTTAATAATTCTCAAGAGGATAACATTGCTGATTTGACATATGCTGATTTAAGTATAAAACGATTATCAAAAGAAGTTGCACAGGATTTAGAGTTTGAAGAACAGGATATGCTTTCAGATTTATCTTTATTGTGGCAAGGTGCAGCTGTTCAAAGTGACACAATAAACTTTGCACTATATAAACTTGCAAACCCTGATGCAGATAAGCCTGATGAAAAATCTGTTAAAAATGTGTTAAAAACTATTGCAAGTATGTCAACTTTAGTCGGTGCAAGTATGGGAAGCCCTATTTTAGCCGGTTCTTCGTTGATTGGCGGAAATATTTTCAATATATTTGCGCAGGATACAAAAGCTTTAAATTATAAATATACACGTGTGAATGATGCGGATATGATTATTTTGATTCGTAAAGTCGAAGATTTACAACAAAAAGCTGTAGATTTATATTATGATTATATGAGCGCTAAAAAAAATCTGGAATTTAGTAATGACTTAGTAAAAGAAAATCAACGAAAATTTGAGCTTGCACAAAAAAATAACGCGGCAAGAGAACTTGTTGTAATAACAGATGCTTATTATCGCACAGCTTTAGATAAACAAAGAACAGCAAAATCTGAATTCTTTTCAAAACGTGCTGCATTAGAACAATTTGTCGGTAATGAGGCTTTTGTACAGTTTGAGGCTGAACTTGCCGCAAGAGAAAACGGCGAACCTAAACCAGTCAGACCGGAATCGCAACAAGATATAGAAACACAGAATCGAGAATATTCCGAAACTGTTCAGAATGTAGAAAATTATATAAATGAACCTCCGAAATTACGTATAAATGAAGAAGCTGTTTCGGAACCAAAACCGACAGAAGAAAATGTCGTATTAAATGATGAATCTGAAGAAGAAGTTATGACAGGTTCATCCTCTAGTATTGAAAATGAAATCCAAGATAAAAGAGTCGGAATTTTTAAAAGAAATAAAAAAGAAAAAACAACTGAACCAAAACATTCAACTAAAGGTTTGATATTTTTACACAAAAATAATACAAAGAAACAAGAAAAATCACTGCGAAAGAGCAGAAATTCTTCATTAAAAGAAATTCCTGCAGTGGATGCTCAATACGTACAAAAACCTGTTGTAGATACTTTAGGTCTACCGCCGTTAGATGAAATCAGAATTCCTGATCTGACACGCGGAGGATATTCTATACATTCTTACTGTGATGGAGACGATAACAATGGAGATTCTTCCTTATCATACTAATTGTGGTCAGGTAAATATGGATATAGATTCCGAACTATTGGAATCAGCTATAAAGAAGCGTAAAAAAGAACCGATATTCCGTTTATATGGGTGGAATCCACCGTGTGTTTCCTTGGGTAGAAATCAAAATGATAGTTTTTTAAATCGGGAATTTTTACAAAATAATAATATTGATGTGGTAAGACGTTTAACTGGAGGTAGAGCCTTACTGCATGATAATGAAATTACTTATAGTTTCATTTGTCCGGTTTCTTATCTCAAAAATGGAGAGCACGTTATTTCTTCTTATAAAGAAATTTCGCAGGTGTTGATAGATAAATTTCAAAAACTTGGTATTGAATTAGATTTTGGAGGAAATAAACCCGTAAAAACGAGTTTTGATTATTGCATGCTTATATCTACCGGGGCAGATTTATGCTATAAGGGGAAGAAACTTATTGGTTCTGCTCAATGTCGTAAGAATGATTATATTCTTCAACACGGTTCAATATTGTATGATTATAACAAAACGCTGTTAGAACAAGTGTTTAATGAACCTGTAAATACAGATGAAATTACAACAGTTAAGGAAATTAACCCTGATTTGACAAAAGAAAAAATCCTTAAGATAATGAGTATATAATATTAAATATATGGAAGGTAAGATTTGATGCTTAAAAAATCAGGCTTTACACACAGCCAACAACTTTTAATTATGGGGATTGTATTTCTTGTTTTATTTGCGGTTATTGCAGGTCCATTATACAATTCGTGTCGTAAAAAAGAAGTTGCTTCAAAGCTGCAAGCTGTTCATACGAAAATTAAACAGGCAAAACGTACATATGTTTTGGAAAATGGAGATATTATGTCAAATTATGATGTAAATATTTCACCTGACAATTTTGCAGAAACCTATTTCACACCATATCTTAAAATAAAGCATACTTGTAAAGGTGATAACCAGATTCCTTGCTGGGGGCATTCTGCATATTTTGATTTAGATAACAATCCTGTTACAAATAAATCTGTATATTCAATAGTTTTAGAAGATAAAACTATTATAGGTTTTACTAAAAATGAAGATGGCTTTATGGCATTGTTGGTAGATATAGATGGAGTTGCCGGTAAGAATAAACTTGGACGCGATATTTTTGTAATGTATTTTTATAACAATCGTTTTACTCCAAAAATTTGCAAACTATATGAATATAAAAAGTATTACATAGCTGATGGAATTCATATCGGCGGGTTTGATAAGTGTGGAATACCTCATGATGTTTATTCTTACGAGGATTTATATTCAAAAAATCTTGAAGACGGTTGTAATATTAAATCACCAAAAAATACTTATGGTTTTGGAAAAGGTGCAGCATGCGCTGCTTTAATAAAACAAAGTCAGTGGCGTATTGATAAAATTTATCCTTGGTAGTACAATCTATTAAAAAGGGATAAATTATGAATAAAAATTTAAAAGCAATGGTAATGGCAGCAGGCATGGGATCTCGTTTAGAACCTATAACTTTAATGTTTCCAAAACCATTAATCCCGGTAATGAACAGACCTTTGATGGATATTATTTTATCACAGCTGCATACTATTGGTGTAAATGAAGTTATTTCAAATACATATTACCTTGCAAATCAGATTATAGACAGATATGAATCAAATAATCTCGGTGTAAAATTTAATTATATCAAAGAAACAGAACTGTCAGGTACAGCAGGCGGAATGAAAAAATGCCAATTTTTCTTTGATGAAGGTGAAGATTTTATTGTAATGTCAGGCGATGTATTAACAACTGCCGATATAAAAGAAGGTATTGAGATTCACAAAAAATCAGGTGCAATAGCAACTATCGGAGTAAAACAAGTTCCGCACGAGCTTGTATCACATTTTGGCGTTGTTGTAACAGATGAAACAGGTTATATTACAGAATTTCAGGAAAAGCCGCCGCTTGAAGAAGCAAAAAGTAATTTAATTAATACCGGAATTTATATTTTTAATTACAAAATTTTTGATTATATTCCAGAAAATACGTTTTATGATTTTGCAAAAAATGTATTCCCAAAACTATTGAAAGAGGGGCAAATCAATACATTTGAAGTTAAGGGCTATTGGAATGATATAGGAACAATTGGTCAATACAAACAGTCAATACTTGATGTATTTAACGGCTTATGTAAAATTGAGCACACTCCGATTGTTGAAACTAACCTGGGCAGTTATATTTCAGAAACTCCCAAAATCCCATCTTCAGTACGTTTTATTGGTAATAACGTTATCGGTTCTAATGTAAAGCTTGGTGAATATATTATGCTTGATAATTGTGTTGTGATGGACGGGGCAGAAGTAAAAACAGGTTCTGAATTTTCAAATTGTGTAATTTTACCGGCACTATCAACTAATACGAAAAAAATAGTTTCAGAAAATACATCTAAGGACGCGGTAATAGTTTAAAATTTGTATAATAAATTTTTGCGTTTCTAAAATATTTTGCGCTTGATTTTTTTACAAGTTAATGTTATTCTTAGATTGTTCAACAGTTGTGGGACTCTGCCGATGAGAAGGTGGCTAAATATCACGTTCGAGGAGAGGTAGCAGGAGTAAAATTATCAGCTACCACTAAGCCCATAATATTACAATTGAATATACCGTTGTGGGACTATGGCGCAGCGGTAGCGCAGGGGACTCATAATCCCTTGGTCGTGGGTTCGAATCCCTCTGGTCCCAATTAAAAGCGAGGATGAGAATATATCTTACCTCGTTTTTATTTATTAATTAAAAAAGGAAATTTAAGTGGCTATTGAAAAAGTAAGAGATTATTTTAAAAATTTTGGACTAGAGGATAAAATACAAGAATTCAATGTTTCCAGTGCAACTGTTGAATTAGCATCAAAAGCTCTTAATTGTGAACCTTGCAGGATTGCAAAATCGCTTTCATTTAAAATAGAGGATTCTGCTATTTTGATAATTTGTGCAGGTGATGCTAAAGTTGATAATTCAAAATATAAAGCGAAGTTCCAAATTAAAGCAAAAATGCTAACACCTGATGAGGTTAAGGTCCTAATAGGGCATGAAATTGGCGGAGTTTGTCCGTTTGGAGTGAACTCAGGTGTAAAGATTTTTCTTGACGAATCATTAAAAAGGTTTGAAACAGTTTTTCCTGCATGTGGTAGTTCAAACAGCGCAATAGAATTAACAATTAATGAATTGGAAAAGTATTCTGGCTATATTGAGTGGATTGATGTTTGTAAAGTAATGTAAAACATGACAGGCTAATTGACAAAATAAATTTATCAGGTATGTTTGTCATATTACAAAAAGGATTTACTAAAAAAAGGAAAAATTATGATTAATGGAATTTCATTTACCGGTAGAGAAACAATGTTAACAAAACCGGTTGAAAAGGTAGTAAGTAAAGCTCATGAATATGTATCATCAAGCAAAATATTTTCATCTGCGGAAGATATTTTTAACGCGACAGCTAAAAGTAATGCTGAAAAACGTATTGACAGATTACACGAATATACACCAACAAGTAAAATTTATTCACAAGCAGAGCGTGAAAATATAGAAGTTCCTGCAGATTTAGATAAAACTTCATTGTTGAATTATTCAAATCAGGCAGCGGCAAGTTATGCTTTATCTCACGGTACACCAAAAGAAGTTTTACCGGAAGTTGTAGCAAAAAGTATTGATATTTTTATGTAAAAAATAATAATTGATAAATTTAAACAAAACATTTTTGCCATTTGGTGAAGATGTTTTGTTTTTTTGTTATACTAACTAATAGATAGAGGGAGAACGAGTATGAGAGATGAATTGTTATCGATAATCGAAAAAAACAGCAGAATTGATTTTTCTGAACTTGCCGTATTATTAGGAGTAAGCGAAGAAGATGTTTTAAAAGAACTTGAAAGTTTGGAAAAAGAAGGGGTAATCTGCGGTTATCATACTCTTATAAATTGGGAAAAAACTTCTATTGAAAAAGTTATGGCACTTATTGAGGTTAAAGTTACCCCTCAGCGCGGAAGAGGTTTTGATAATATTGCAGAGCGCATTTATAATTATCCTGAAGTCAAAGCTGTGTATTTAATATCAGGCGGCTATGACCTACTTGTAATATTAGAAGAAAAAACCTTAAAAGAAATTGCAGGTTTTGTGTCTGATAAATTATCAACACTTGATAGTGTTTTAAGTACTGCAACTCATTTTATTTTAAAAAAATACAAAGACCACGGAACCGTATTAAATAAAGAATCAAAAGATGAAAGAGAGGTAATTACTCCATGAGGAATTTCCTTTCCGAAACCGTTGTAAATATTAAACCGTCAGGTATCAGAAAGTTTTTTGATATTGTAAATGAGATGAAAGATGCAATTTCACTTGGTGTTGGTGAACCTGATTTTGATACACCATGGCATATCAGAGATGAAGGAATTTATGCATTTGAACGCGGAAAAACTTTTTATACTTCAAATGCGGGACTGAAAGATTTAAGAATTGAGATTTCAAACTATTTAAATCGAACTCAGGGAATTTTATATAATCCTGATAATGAAATTTTAGTAACTGTCGGAGGATCGGAAGCGATTGATATCGGACTTCGTGCAGTGATAAATCCCGGTGATGAGGTTATAATCCCGCAGCCTTCATATGTTTCTTATGAACCGTGTGCAGTTTTAGCAGGTGCAAAACCTGTAATTATTAACCTTAAAGCTGAAAACGAATTTAGATTAACTCCTGAAGAGCTGCTTAATGCTGTTACAGATAAAACAAAAGTTCTGATTCTTCCTTATCCTAATAATCCTACAGGTGCAATTATGGAAAAAGAAGATTTAGAAAAAATAGCAAAGATTGTTATTGAAAAAGATATTCTTGTAATGTCTGATGAGATTTATGCAGCGCTTACTTATAAAGAAAAACATATTTCTATTGCTTCACTTGAAGGAATGAAAGAACGCACAATTCTGATAAACGGATTTTCAAAAGCATATGCTATGACCGGATGGCGTTTAGGATATGCCTGTGCGCCAGATTGGCTTATAAAACAAATGACCAAGATACACCAATTTGCGATTATGTGTGCTCCGACAACAAGCCAGTATGCTGCAATTGAAGCATTAAAAAATGGTGATGAAGATGTTGAAACAATGCGTAAATCATATAATCAACGCCGCCGTTATCTTATGAATGCATTTAAAGAAATGAATCTTGAGTGCTTTGAACCGTTTGGTGCATTTTACGTGTTCCCTTGTATAAAAGAATTTGGGATGACAAGCGAGGAATTTGCAACAAAATTTCTGCAGGAAGAAAAAGTTGCGCTTGTACCCGGAACGGCTTTTGGGGATTGCGGAGAAGGATTTTTGAGAATATCTTACGCTTATTCTCTTGAAAATCTGAAAATCGCAATGGAAAGACTCAAAAATTTTATTGAACGGCTTCGTAATAAATAGTTTTTTATTCTTTTTTATTGCCGAATCAGGTGATATTTTCACATAATTTTTACGGTTAAATATTCTTGTTTGGAGTAAAATTTATGAGAAAAATATTTCCGTTTTATTTTTTATTATTATTTGTATTTTTAGTATTAAATCAAGTAGTAAAAGCTGAAAATATTCATTTTAACGATTCTGTTTATGACTTGAAGTATAGTGATATTACCTCAAAATCAAGAATCGTAGAGAATGAGTATTATAAAGTGAAAGAAAACCGTGATTATTGGACAAGCATGATTGGAATATATTATAATCCGGAAATTTCTAACCCTTTAAAGTATGCTTCTGAAGTTGACAAAAAAATTGAAACAACAGAAAATCTTGTACTTTTAAAGTTTATGCAAAATAAAAAGAAAGATGTTGCAATTATAAGTTATTTAGAAAATGTTGTTCAAGATGATAAAACATTTTTCATTTATAATATATATAAATATGAAAAACATCCGAAAAAAGGCATGATGATTCTTCGTTTTGCAAAAAAATATGTGTTTAATTCAAAAGAAGAAATTACACATATCGCACAAGAAGTAAAAGCTATAAACAATGATTATATGGAACAGATAATTATTTCTCCTATTCCGCAAATTGTTGTAAAGCACATTCCTTAAAATAAAGAAAAGGCATCCGAACGCTACGGATGCCGCGATTATTTGGTATAATAAAGTAGGATGCAGTTTCGGCGGGCTGATTTTAATCAGCCCGCCGAAAAGTTTATTTAGCCTTTAAAATAAGCAATAACAACCATAATAACGGTTACTACTATTGCAAATATAATTGTACTTAAAACGCCAGTTCCTTTTGTTTCGGAATAAGCCGTTCTGTTTATTATATGTTCATTATTTTCAGTCATTTTGAGCCTCCTATTTTCTTGCAGCAACAGCGCAGGCAATTGCTAAAGCAATTTCCATATCATTATTGCCGGTAGTTTTCTTTTTCGGTACGTATTTGTCTTCTTCAACTTCTTCAGGAAAATATTTACCGATAAAGTTTATCACTTTTCCGCTGATATTCATCACATAAATCATTATGCTTAGAAAGAAGAATACAAAACCCATACCGATAATCATTAGAAGGAATCCTTCCTTCAATAATTCGATATTCATTATTTGTCTCCTATAAAATTGTAATATTATCTAACTTTTAAAGATAAATAGGAAACTAAGGGGCTCTTGTGCAAATCTCATTTTTTAAATAGGAAGATATTTTATGAGAATTGCTGTAAAGTGTTTTGTTATATTTTGCTGTAAAAATTTGTTGTATTAATTTTCGTTGAGCGGAGGTTTTATCTAGTGAACCGCCGTTAAAATTATTTTTTCTGCTGCTTATATTTGAGATTTCTTGTCTTTGATTGTTACCGGCTGCAATTGCATGTTCGCTTTTGTCAGAATTAATTACCAATTCTTCTTGCGGTATTGTAATTGTGTCTGTTATAACCGGCTGTGCTGTAAAATTCAACGCAGTATAATCTATCCCGCAAGCATTTGCACTTAGCGAAATTAAGAAACATACACATATAAAAAATAATTTTAATACATTTTTCATATTTTTAAAATAGTTTGTCGAAGAAGGGGTTCGAACCCTCAAGGTGTTATCCACACGAACCTGAATCGTGCGCGTCTACCAATTCCGCCACTTCGACATAGGTACATTAGTTATCTGGGTCTCGTGGCGGAAGTATTCGCTTCGCTTATACCCTCTCAAAAAA
>Ga0209064_1002815_pt1 | contig 17534 bp, 18 predicted proteins | sample Inofromicrocosms_FD_187498 | JGI IMG/M metagenome (GOLD analysis project Ga0209064, IMG submission 187498) | Mouse cecum microbial communities from Vienna, Austria - Inoculum for glucosamine and mucus D2O microcosms (SPAdes) (version 2) | ecosystem: Host-associated > Mammals > Digestive system >... | reverse complement strand
CGGTGTATCACAGCGTGTATCACTTTTGTATCACAAAACTGAAAAACAATGCCAAAATCCGATAAGGAAAGACAACGCCAAAATCCGAATCAAGCCCTTCTCAATCCCTTAAAATCAACTAAATAGCAGAAAAACAAAAAAGAGGACTATCTCTCGATAATCCTCAATTGTGATCCGCCTGGGGTTGGCGAACCTTATGCTTTGCATTGATAATCAAGTTGTTGACATTGCTCTTCCTGTGGTGTACACGTTACGCACACGACAGTGTTTCAATGTTCTTCGGCATTTTTCATCCGATAGTGCAAATTTAATCATTTTCCGCGATGTACACGCTATCCTAAATGTTAAAGTTTCTGCAATCGGAATCAGCATATTAGCCCTTATACTGCTGTCAAATCTCAATTATCTTGTCTCTCTTGAAATCTCCGTGCTCGTTTGAGAATACATAGCCGAGTTGGTTGCTGACGCATTTCACGCTTCCAATCTCCCGGTCAATATTGCGATGGGAATGGCCGTAAATCCAATAGTCGATAGGCAGAGATTCCATCAGAGCGTTCAAGTCGGATGTGAAGGCTCCGTTGATAAGGCTTCCTTTGAACTCATCCGCGATAAGGTCAAATGACGGTACATGATGGGTGACGACAATCTTTGTTCGGACTTTGCTCCGTTCAATACTCTTTCTGATAAACTCAACACATTTGTCGTGTTCATCATTGAATCTGTTCCATGACAGTCTATGGTCACCATCCCGAATCGCTCTGAAATCGGCAACTCCATGTTCCGTGAAATAAGCCTCGGAGGTTGGGATATGTGCCCAAAGTGTTGAGACTATCAAGTCGGTTTCACCGTCAAGCGAGATTACGGAGTTATAATAAGCCTTGACATTTTCACGTATATCCAATGTCCAGCCCTCGCATAGTTCATTTATATCAAAATTGCGGTACAGTTCATGATTGCCGGGGACAACGATAGTCCGATTGAAGTTGCGGCTGCACCAATCCCAGAATGGATGTTCGGAATACAGTTCAGTGCCGAGATAGGCAATATCTCCGGCAAGCACAAGAATATCGCCTGTTGGGATTATCGGATTTTCAAGAAACCAATCGACATTTTCCTTGAACTCCAGATGCAGGTCGGAAGCGTACTGGATTTTCATCATTCGCCGGTAATGTAGAATGTAGGCAATGTTTCAAGATACAGACGTAGAGTTTCCTCATTGGCACGCATCGCATCGCTCAGTGACTGATTGGGTAAAGAGGCTAACAGTTGCTCTGAAAATTCATTGACGGTATCAATTACTTCCTGATTTACCTCTGTATTTTCTCCCGGTACCATCGTGGCAACGAGTTTAAGCACATCATTACGGTGTTTCAGAATATCTTTGGTATTGACATGATGCCCGCTTTCTTTTTCTGCAAGCAGATTCAGATAGGCACGGGCTTTCAATGCGGCTAACGCTACGGGAGAGGCATACCTCAATCCATTGCTCACAAATGAATTGTTGACAGTCAGCCGGTAATATGGTTCATCGAGAATGATAGCGGATAAACTCGAAACCTCGCCGTCAATCGGCAAAGGTTCAGTATGGGCCGCGTTTGTGAATACTTCGTTGTGCCGTGATAACAGTTCTATTTTCACCGGATAACCAACGGCACCGTTGTCAAAGCTGTATAGCACATACTTCGGCGTGTCGTCATCATTCTTTCTTACTCCCGGTCTGTAACCTCCGGCAGTGATGAATTGCCAAAAAGCATTGGCAAAATCTGCGGTCATATTCTCGACAATGACGATAATGTCAATATCGAGAGTCGGACGCGGGCGCATTGCTGTCCCAGCCAAGACTTCATCGCAGGCTGTGCCTCCGATAATCACAAAGTTGTCAGAGAAGTCGGTAAACGCTTCCCTGAATTTTTCAAGTCCTCCTACCATTTTATTTCATTCATCATTATTTCAATTTCTTTCTCAACCCGCGGGTCATTATCATCTTTCAATGTCAGGAACAATGACAATTTATCCACATAGCCGGAAGTGCCTAACGGTGGATACTTCCATATCTCGATGCGCTGGATGTCCTCAAAAGAGTGCAATTCGGGTATGGACGCTTTATGCTCACGCACCCACTCCGCAGTCAAAACTCTTGTCATGACATCCTCAGGAGCAAGCATTGAGTAATGCGACAGTGCTGAGATTCCACCAATAACACCTTCGGTAAATACATCTGATGTGTATTCTATGCTTTTGATTGGATCAATCAGGTTGGTTGATGTTTTATCCCAAAGTTCTTTTCCAGACAGTTCAAACACAAGTTTCTTATTCCTGCTGCCTTCCAGACGAATCAATCCCAATGCTTCAAGTTGCTTTATGGATTTGGCGATGGTCTTATATTTATAAGGCACTTTATCCTCCAACTCTTTAAGCGACAATCCGTCAAGGCTCTCGATCTGTAGATGATAAAAAAGAATATATTGAGTTGACGGATAAAACAATTCCTTAATCTCGCTTTTTGTTGACCGCCTGTTGATAATCAAGGTAGGCACAAATGCAAATTTGTCGGCTACGACAAAATACACTCCTTGCTCCACCAGCCGGTCACGCTCATAAGTCAACAAATTGTCAAAGTAGAATACCGCCGGAATATGCTTGACACTTTCAATTCTTTCCGAAATCTTACGACGCTGCACATTGGTGTAATCCAATTCGCCTTTGGTCACAAGCAAAAGCATAACCTGCCCATTGAACTCAAACTGCATCATATCGAAATTTGCAATGAGTTCAAGCCACAGACCTTTTTTTTCTTGAATGGATAGCTCTTTAAGTACTATCCGTTGTCCGGCGATTGTTATCTCTTTCATATTCTCCATAGATTTTGCATTATTCTCCAACGCACGGAGAACAATGCAAAATTACGGAGAATAATCGGATATTACAAATATATCAGGATTGAATTTATTTACAGGAACGCATTTTACATCAATATAGCAATCAAAACTCCAGAGAGGCGCGACAATTGGGTGTTGTTCAATGTCTGAGGATCGGTGTAAGCTGGGAATGCTCTAATGTTGGTGATTATTATGTCTTTATGATTTTGACCATGTATCAATTACTGTAAATGGCATAAACTTGTTTTTAAGCCTATCAAACGCATTGCCTCGTAACACATACGAATCACAGCAGAGAGCGTCTGACCCTTTTTCAATGACTGCTTTTTTTATTTCACATTCATAGCTATCATTTTCCTCATTATAACAATAATGCGTGCAAAGGTAACAGTTAGGGAATCGCAATCCTCTCTCTGCAGCCGTCATCAATCCATATAGGTTGAGATACCAATTATATTCTTCTGGAATATCCGCCGTAAGTTCAAATAAAGAACTTGAATGATGGTCGGTTATAGATTGACAATCTATCTCTTTACAGAATGTTTTTCCACTTCTGTATAAAATGAACTTTCGGAAGAAAAGCATTGGCTTTATAGCGCCCCTTTCATCTTTTCTAATCAGATTTTTGAATCCGTAATATCTTACTTTTTCTGAAGGCTCGATGTCGTGAGATATGATATATTCGATGTCTTCCTCCGAAGATACGTCAAATTCAATGATTTGAGCATTGGACGTTTTCTTTTTGTCAGTACATCCGTGTGAAACTTTTATTTCAATTAAGATACGCCGAGACGGATCAGACTCTTTTGCTAACAGTAAATCTGCACGGTAGTTACCGTTGAATTCTTTTACCGTGGATTCAATCGAACATGTGTCAAACAGTGTTTTAAGGTCACAAGATTTATTTATGACTCGAATGCAATTATCATGTATCAGAGCACATGACTCATGATGCTTACATCTGATTGATTGTTGGTAGTGTAACATTATTGACTCTGATTCATCAAACCATTGTTTTAGACGTAGTTTTGCATATCCATGAAGATAAGTCTCATAAGAACAGTTCTTTTGTGTTTCGTTGGCATATCTCCAATCATGAGCAAAGTGCCATGCACGAATATTGCCACATCGTTTAAGCATTCTACAACCACAATGAGGACAATAATATTCTTCAGAATTATAATGGGCCTCCTTGATATGAGATAATACGCCCTTCTGGGAAACAGCGTAATGCTGTTCCCTGCGAAATTCCCTTTCCATAAGATTCTGATTTATAAATCAATGAAATCCACCTTTTTACCTAAGGCGGTTGCTATTTTTGCTAAAATGTCGAATCCTACGGAATATTTACCATTCTCTATTCTGCTAAGATTGGCGGCATCAATGCCGGCTAATTTCGCCAAGTCACGAGCTTCCATTCCTCGCGATTCACGAATTTCACGAATGCGAGCACCGATTCTTGCACGATCTGTATGGCGTGTTCCCGTACTTATTCCAAGCACGTTTCCAATGCCAAATTGCATTGCTTCACGCCAAATATTTTGAACCATTCCCTCTTTGTCAAGAGAGAAATTTTTATCAAATAGCACTTCGAGCCAGTGCAACTCATAATTACGAGTTTCTTCATTAAGCAAGGCTCCTATCTGACAATAGACAGTGAACACCTCTCCGTCTGGAGCAGTGACCTCAACTTCCTTTCTGTTGATTATCTGAGCTGAAGACTCAGTCGGGAAGTCCAGAAATTTTTTAATATCTTTATTCATACGTTTGTAATGCCGTATTTTTAGTGTTGTCGCCACTTCTAATGAATATGTCTGCAAAGATAGTGATAATTTTTCTAATTGGCAAATACAACAATTAGAAATTTATAAATATATCATTCCGTGGTTTCACGGCTTAAAGTCATCGCACAACTCCATAGAGGCACGACGGCTGGGCTTGTTATCGCACAGCGAAGCATTATCAGGTAATGGCAATGCCGTCAGCGGCGTTTGCCGGAGGCTGCTCTACCGCTGACCGCATTACTTGAGATTGAGAGCGGGCTAAACACCGAGTTGCTGAACGCCGGAGCCGGAGCTTCGCCAATCCTGCTCTTGCTTATCTGCAACTCCGTGTTCTTAACGCCCGCTCCATTGCTTGTTTCTTTTAGCCGTCGCGCCACTCTTCCGTTATCAGCACTCCACGATGCGAAAGAATGTGGCGGCCTCCGTGCATTCCGGCAAGCCTACATTTCCTGATTCTGTCACATACATTCGCCTTTCCGGGAGTGTGGCATTTCAAATTTCATATACAGAGAAACACTTCGACTGATTTTTAGAAAAAACATTTCCGTATGTCGGTTATTATGTGTCTCCAAAGAGGCACTTCGGCTCTATGTTTATTGGGCAATTTCAGCATAATGCAATCAACTATTGGAAAGCATATTCGCTCGTGATGGAATAACGTGCCGGGAACGGGCTATTCTTTTGCCGCCTGTCAGAAAAATCTCCACCAAAAAAGGTATTTGCCTACGCAAGCTCCGGCTAATACTTTTTCGGTAGTATTTTTCTGCCGTCGGCGAACAGCCCGCTATTTCCCCGTCACGCAGGGATAGTAAACGAGCGAACATACTTCAAACAGTGATTAGACGCATTAAGCGGAAAATCAAATAAAAAAATATCGCCTTATGACACAGAATAACCGACATATTAGAAATACGAGCTTCACACCATCACCAGCTCATACCGCATTAAGACGGCTGACTAAGGTGGTCGGGATAATACTCGGAATGATAATCGGGATTGTCCTTTGGGTGGTAGTGAAACCGATGATAAGAGGTATCGGGTGGCTCATCAGCATACTGACCCTTATCGCAATGATATACTTTGTGTTAACATTCTAAAATATATACGACTATGGCAAACGAAATGAAATCATCAAACGCAGTTATAGAGGTTGTCCGTAACTATATGGAGGAGCGTTGCGCAAGCGACCCTATCCTCGCTATCAAGTACGCAAATCCGGCGAAGTCATTAGAAAAGGCACTCAACTTTGTAGCTCACGAGGTGCAGAAAAGCGGACTCACCATAATGGACTCGGATAGCGTGTTCTCTCTAATCCTTCATTATTACGATGAGAATCTGGAGGATGTCCCCAATGTCAACTGCAAGATAGTGGTCGCAAAGGAACTCACCGACAGCGAGAGAGCCGAAGCAAAGGAACAGGCTATGGAGCAGTACAAGAAAGAACAACTCCGAGAAATCCGCAGACAGAGCCAACCGAAGGTGACCGCACCCAAGCACACCGCCACCGCACCGAAAGCAGGTGCAGAAATCAATGTTCAACCCAATCTCTTCGGAGATGACTTCTAAAGCATACGACTATGAAACCGAGGAACAAGAAGCAAGAGCAGATATTGGCAATGAGTGGGCAGCTTCGCCCACTCACCACCGCCCAAAAGCAGTGGGCACTTACCCATACAATCGACAACTATGCCCTTAAATTCAAGAAAGGGAAAGCCGTATGTCTGATATGTGGTCACGAATGGGGAGCCGAGGAAGGAATGTGCCGTTGTCCACATTGTGGTGCAAAGGTTGAGGTCAAGGCTACCATCCAACGAGTTGTAAGAGAGAGGTCATACTTCAACATCGTCACCGCAGTCAAGGATTTTCAAGTAATCCGAATGTTTCTGATGATTGTGGAGTTCCGCAAAGGAATGAAGGCAAATCCCGGCTTCGTTGAAATCGGCTCCTATTGGATTGACAAGCACGGATTGGATTGACAAGCACGGACACACCACCGTAGTAGGGCTTCAGCGTACATTGGGTCACTACATTGACTCATTCGCTTTCGGCTCTCCATTGGAAATCAGACACGACAATGACGCATTCTGGCACATCGTCGACCAATGGGTCTATCCAAGAATCAAGGTAACTGACACAATCAAGCGCAACGGATACACAACATTTGCCTATGGCGCACACCCCGTGATGATGTTTCAGCAGTTGCTCACCAACCCAAAGGCTGAGACGCTGATGAAAGCCGGAGAGGAAGGGTTGTTCCGCTACCTTTGCCACCATCCTAAAGAGGTTGACAAATATTGGGACACAATCAAGGTGGCACGTCGGTCAGGTTACAAGGTTGATGACCCGCAGATGTGGTTTGACTACATCAAGATGTTGGATAGAATGGGCAGAGACCTCCATTCCCCCACGTTGGTAGCGCCAAAAGACCTTAAAGCCGTACACGATGAATATGTGGCAAAGGCTGAACGTCAGCGTATCAAGGAGCAGAAAGAGAAAGACCGCAAGAGAGCGGAGGAAGATGAAGCCAAGTTTGAGGAACTCAAAGGCAGATATGTCGGATTGGTGATGACAGACGGAGAAATCGTTGTTCATACCCTCAACTCCGTCGCCGAGTATTACGATGAGGGAAGCCGTCAGCATATCTGTGTAGGTTCATCGTCCTACTACCTCAAAGAGAACACATTGGTTTTCACCGCCAAAATCAAGGACAAAACAATCGCCACGATTGAAATCGCCCTCAAAGACTACTCAATCATCCAATGCAGGGCATTTGCCAACAAGGTCTGCCAATATCAAGACCGCATCGCCAAAATCATCAGCGACAACATCAAGATGATAGCAGAGAGAAAGAGAGCATAAGTTTAATCCGACCTCCACCGCACCGGTGGAGGTCACAATCAAAACATTATATGTGCAAATCTGAATATGACTTCTTAATTCCCAAGTTGGGACAAGAACTATACTCTAAAGCCTACAATCCCTATCGCCCATATTCAAAGAAATTCCAATGGATATACGAATATCGTCATACCGATGGAGAATTATTCTCTGCAACAGCACCCACTCTTGAACTTTGTCGCCAATGGCGGGATGAATGGCTGGCAGAGAAGAAAAAATAGCCAATAGTCGTAATATATGCCAAGCGGAGCACCCCTGTGAAGAGTTGCTCCGCTGATTTACGCTCAAATTTTCAAAAATTTCGGCCGCCTTTGGAGGCGGCAAGTGACTTTATATCATGTCATAGTCCAAAATCAATGTTATCAAGTAGATCAATCCTATCAAAATACATTTTCAGACCGTTGTATGAATTTCTTAATCTCCCAGATTGGAACCAAGCTAAAGCTTCGAAAAATTGCTCTCTGTCAATTCTTTGTGTTTTGATTGGGAACTCCATTTTCTTAGTTTGAGGATTCTCTTTGCCGACAAAGTCCTTTTCCCTTTCCATTCCCCGAGAGGAATAGTTATAACAAAATAGTAAATTAGCTATAAGCCACGCCATATGTCTGGTCGTGAAGCCAAAATCCTCATCTGTAAAAAGAACCGATGGGAGAACATTTTCCAATTCTGTATATAAAGACTGAATACTATATTCTCCTGCCTTAATTTTATCATAGATTCGTGGTTCTACATTTTTCAAAAGACAAAGAAAAAAGAAAACGTCTGAAGAAAAGAGGGAACGTATAGGAAAACCCATCAATGCCAATCTCGAATATGTCATTATTTTATTCGTAGTCCTTAAATTTAGATGATATGCAGATAATAAATCTCCGATAGCTTGTTTGAACAAATCGGCTTGACTTGAGAGTTCTCTGTCGTAGGCACGTTGATTATGCCCAAAGAAATCATCAAAGCCGTGCCTGTCATATAAGGCAAGAGCATAATCCTTGATATTGGGTTCGGGAATGGTAAATTCAAAATCGATAAACCGCTTTAGGTACTCCCTGCCGTCTATTTTATTAAAACCGTAGAAGCCTTGGATAGCATACTGCAATTGATTTAGATTAGTAGCAAGAACGAATACGATATTGGGAACATCAAAAAGATGCTTTACGCATTCGAGAACTCTAACCGCATAGTGCGGATTGCATCTGTCAAGTTCATCAATGAAGAAAACAACAGGGAATTCTGATGAATTGTCAGCAACAAATTCTGAAAGAGCCTTCTTAAAATCTTCAAGCTCTTTTTTCTCACTATCGTAAGATGCAATTCGCTCCGAATATATGGATGCCAATTCATCAATTCCAGAATTAATAGAATCACAGTCTAATCCTGTATATTTCTTAACTCCAGCTTTAAGTAATGCACCCCCAATCTTAACAGCAATTCTACTTCCCTTGGTTATAATTGATTCAAAAAGAGGATTGTCATGGAATAATGCCTTCATTTCAGCAATAAGAGCAACCATAGGATTTTCAACATAGTCATTTTCCCATGCATTAAAATATAGGGATTTCCCGTTTATCTCACTGCTTGCAATATAATTTCTCCACATTGATACTGTGGTAGTTTTCCCAGAACCCCATTCTCCATTTAAAGCCATTACGCAGCCATACTCACCCAATCCACGTAACAAACTTGTTAATTGAATGATAGTTTTTCGTCTGTTTAGGTTATCCCCTTCAAAGGGATTCTCAACGGAAGTAGCAATTTCTATATCTTTAAAGTTTATAGCCATTTGTATTCAATTTATTTACTTTAATGTATTTTTGCATCGATGTATTTTGAAACGACTTGAAAAAATTCACTACAGACACCCCGATCAAAGTCATAAGGTTGTCATACCCCTTGACCTTGACTTTCATCACCGACCATCCGTTCTCGGGATTCTGGTAAGTAATATGCTCCACAACGCACCGCAACTTAATCATCTTTTTAACGGTATTATTATTTTAGTTTGATTAAAAGCCAATTTGTTTGGTAAGGTGTACGATAATCAAAGAGTCTCACTGGTTTAGTCTCTTGTGTTTCACGATACCAACCATAGTTCCATCCTTTGCCCATATCAAGGTATAAGGCATCGCTTACCCCATTTTTTATAAGTGCGTCAATGTAGTCTTTGAGAGACAGGGGCTTAGTGGACTGGATAACAGCGAAGTTGCCATCTTTCAATATACAAGCACTGCGATAAATGTTTTTAGTGGTCGGCTTTATCGGAGTGCCCTTATAAGTATCTTTCCCATTCTGAACTATGAAGATTTGTTGAAACAACGTTCCTCCATTAGCTCGTGCTTTATCTATCCATTCAGCACAATGGTCTGAAGATGAAATTGTATAAATTCTCTTATCAGCGTATAGGAATCCGGTATTTGCCTTACACTTATATCCCTTGTGGAATACTCCATCTATTACATAGTCTCCACCTATATTCGTACTCTTATAATCTTTGAGTAACTCACCGGTAAAAGCAGCTTCTACACAGAGAGCAATGGTTGAATCCTTTTCAGATGGGATTACAGAATCAGCCATAGATATATAAGCGACCTCTCTGTTCATCTTCAATATGATGAAAGGAACAGAGTCTATGTTTACTTCCGTTACCGTTAGCATAGTGTCTTGTAAAATCTCGGTGGATTCTACAGACTCAGACAACGATTCCTTTGATGAAGTCGCCACACAGGACATTAAAGATGCCATTAAAACTATATAAGAGAATAACTTCATTGCTCTGAAATTTTACGATTTTGGGAATCTAAAATGATATATGAGATGTCGCGTGTGCAATTCAATGGTATCTCGGTATCTTTGAGTCCAACTAAAAATCTGTTTTGGGAAAGGCACTCTACATTCTCATATATTGCTGGAATGACAGGTTTCCCGGTTCTTTTGTCGAGGACACCTCTGCACCCATTAACTTCATACTGAAGATAAAGCGGATTCTCTGGAGAAAATTCTTGAACATCATCAAATACAAATGATAGTAGCACAGTGCCGGAATATGTAATCTTTTTTTGATAACCATCTTTAGCTACAACCGCTACTGATGGATTGGTAATACGAACAGCATCATATTGAGGTTCAAAGATGAGCTGACCCACATAATCAATTATCCCAAATTGGCCGTTCTTTTCTACAACTCTACATGAATCTGAAGTCAGTTCGCTGATAGATTGATAGACAGGAGGGATTCTCCATTGTCCGCTCTTGTCGATAACACCGACGCTATCGGGAGTGAGGCGGAGGACGCATTGCCCGTCTTGAAATCTTATAGCATCTGGCCAATCATCCGAGGCTCTCACTATGTGGAATTTTTGAGGTATTACCATCTTCATGTCTCGATCGACAAAACCTAACATGCCATTGCTTTCTACCGCGCCAAGTCCCTCGGAGAAGTTCCACGCTTTGTCGTAAATCGCATCTGCCAGAGGTTCGCCAGTATCATAATTATAGAAACCTCTACGAAGATTCTTGCTATATACGCCAATTCTATCTTCTCCGACCCCGTGGCTCACCCAATCAAGTCGTTCAAGTGTAAATTCCGTTTCTCGCTCATTGTACAGACTTTTGTATCCGTCTTTTGTATATACCTTAACATACGCGCTCAGTTGTTCGCCTCCTCGAAGGTTATCCTTTTGGATTTCTTTAGCGATGAAAACCACAAGTATGATAATGCCAACGCCAAGGGTGACCACTCCTAGCTTCCAACAAATATTAAGTGCTGAAAGCAAGAATTTTCCTGCGCGATAGAATTGATTGTTCATGGTAAGTTCGTTTAAGAGCCTATTCCAACCATTTTGGAAGTTCGACCCTTTCCGGGTCAGCATCTTCAGCCATTTTCATATACTTAGCAGCTTTTACAGAGTCACCCTTTGATTCTGCATACACTCTGCTAAGAATTACAAGTGCACCAGAACCTTGTGGTGATTTTGCCAAATATTCAGCATTCGGTTCAAATAAGGAGATAATATCATCTTCAGTGGTCAAGAAGAATGTTTTGAGAGACATCATGTGCCCATATTGATCCCACATCTGCTTCTCTTTACAAATGGGAATAAGTTTATCCAGCAGGACATTCGCTTTCGTCCTCATTTTAGCTGACGGAGCTTGGAGATAAGTCCACATCAAGGCAAATTGTGGATATTGGTCTTCCGCATCAAGCGACTGCATTTGTTCCGCAAGCCATTCCATCGGAAAAATGGCGCTCATTCCAGTCCCATTTAATCTATTCCAACGAGAAAGTTCATCAACGCCAAATTCATAAATGGCATAGTTGTCAGCAGACTTCTGATTAGCATTGTTCATTTTTATAATACGTTCCAATGGGTCAATGGAATAAGGATTGATATGAAATGCCGCTTTGAAGTATGCTGTAGCGTGCGGAAAATTGTTCTCAGATTGTGCTTTGAGTCCCAAATCCATCATTTCTTGATAGCCAACCGAATCAATAGGTACAGCATCCCATTCTTCCTCTATTTGTGGAGTCTCATCTTGGAGTTTGAAGGAAATAGGAAGTGTGTACCACACATTCACAGGTTTTCCCTTCATTTTCCCCGGAGTCCAGCCATTCAACAGTTTTACAACACGAAGTGCTTCAGCATCCAATGAGGGGTCAACTCCCTCACGTATCTCTACATTGGAAACATTGCCTTTAGTATCTACTACAAACTGGACGAGAACACGACCTTGGATGCTTTGCTATGCTGCATTGGGAGGATAAACGAGATTGGCACTAAGGAAGGACATAATCCCATTGATGCCACCAGGGTATTCAGGAAGAACGTCTGGTAATTCGTAAGCTTGTTCTTCCTTACCGTTTATAATGACTTTATCCGGTTTGTCCGGAATGATTGCTATTTCTGTAATTTGCTGACCAAATGCCACGCAACTTGTGAATATCAACAATATGGTAGTGATAAGTTTCATCATATTTCTTATGGTTGAAGTTACGATTTGAAAATATTTTTCCATCTATTTTTGAACGTAGATTTAGACGTAATATCTAAGACATCCACAACAGAATCATCGGATGATTGATTTTGTGTTTCTACAACAACATCTTCAATCAGCACCAATATTGCCGAATGATTGTCTCTGTTTCCAGAAGTCGCTCCTGTGAGTATATCTACCTTTTGTCCGATATTTCCTCCGGAATGGGAAAATATGTTACATATCGCCTCATCTTCCATCTGTTCCAGCATTCCATCAGAACATAAATAAAAGTAATCACCCGGCAATATGTCAGTTGTCTCATATACATCGGCTTTGCAATGGTTCCTCGGTTGCATGGCACGGGTAATGATATGCCGTTGTTTAGATGTTTTGGCTTCCTCAGGTGTTATTTCACCTATTTTTACAAGGTCGTTCACAAGAGAATGATCTGTGGACTCAAACAATATATGTGTAGATGTACCATCCTGTCCCGGTCTAATATGGTAAACCCTGCTGTCTCCAATATGAGCTATTGTGGCACCCCCTTGGTGAAGTTTTAATAGAGCCAATGTCGTACCCATTTTTTTATCGGATTGGTCATCATATTTATCCAATTCATTATATATTGTTTCAAGAGCATCGACTAAAATGTCATTATTAAAAACGTCGGAGCCTTCACCAATAAGTGATGACATAGAATTGCACACCAATGAACTTGCAACTTCCCCTTTTTCATGGCCGCCCATCCCGTCACACACAATGAAGAGGCTGGCATTATCCTCATTGGAATTATGTACCGGATAAATGGAATCCTCCTGATGCGGATTGCCATAAGTATCCACTCTCTGCCCGCATTCCCAGATACTTCTGTATTCTGTCTTAAATCTCATTGGTCTAATTAAATTTGAGTTGCGTCAGCATCTGGTATTTCAAACATCAAAGAGTGATTGGGCAATTCAATCGTATCACCACTATGGAGGATTATGCAATCTCCATAAATAAGTTTCTGACCTGCCACTGTTGTATCATTAACCCTCTCTTTATATAATGAAACGCTATACATAGTTCCCTTAAGTGGATGTTTGACAACCTCAATGATGATATGTTCTCTACTCATTCGCTTATCTCCATTGGTGTCTATCTGAATACTTGCAGAAGAATTAGCCGCTTTTCTGCCAATTATATTCTTCCCTAATTGGAGCTGAAATGACTGACCGCTTTTTGTGGATTTAAGAACGCCGATTTCTTCATTATTCTGAATGCTTTGTGAAACAGCATATTGGGTACATCCCTCGTCTATCTGAGGAGCTATGTCCACTCTTTTGAATTGAGAATACAAAGCATTTTTCTTACATACAGGACATGTCACAGATTTCCCCTCATTGTCAGGGTTGTCTCTAACGGTAAGAACGGCATTACACCAAGGGCACTTTATTTTAATAACTTCCATATCTTTGATATTACCAATTCATTATTATTGTTGAGTCATTGAAATTACCCCACATCACAGGGTGTTGCAGGTCTCTTGATTGAATGCCAACACGCTTACTTACAAACTCATAAAGTTCTTTGGTGGTAATGGCTCTATCTTTATTTTCATCGGCATTACCTTTTAACCCGCGAACTAAATACTCTGTGAAAAATCCATTCTTCATGTCTATCCTCTCAATCGAACTTTCATTAGTCCTTGATGCCAAAAAGAATATCACATCCGAGGATACACCTTTGGGGTGTGATGAATTTTTCTGCTTAACTCTTATCCCTCCAGCTCTGCAAGCATCCACAAAAATGATTTTTGCACTGCTACTCATTGATGCGAATACCTTTTTTATCTCGTCATAAGTCAACTTGCCATCATAGGCGCAAACACCCCCGGCATAACCATGACCACTGAAGAAAAAGATGATTCTGTCTGTGTCTGTGGAATTGGTGAACACTTTCTTCATGGCGGCAATAATACGATGTTTTGTTGCGTCTTTGTCAAGCAGGAGAGCATAATCCACATCTCCATGATTAGCATATAAATTGGTCAACGACTTGGCGTCGTTTATCGGCAGCATAAGATTTCCCAACTTTGACGGAAATGATGAATAGTCATTTATACCAACCGATACGAGATAGTCCTTGGCACTCGCGCTAAAATGACTTAGAACAAGTGTTAAAACCACGATAAGGATATATTGGGGACTATATTTCATAAGTATTATCTGCCATATAGTCAGGGAGATCATCGTCTCCGTTTAGGCCTTCGGAAATTTCAGATATACCACCGAGATGATCCACGGTCATACCTTGACCGTGAATATCAACGATCTCACCTTCGTCAACGATATTATTTTGATTGAGGTCTGAGGCCATGAGGTCAAACTCAAGGTCTCCGTCAACATCAATCAAAAATACATCTTGCCCATCCACAGATAACCCTCCGATGTTTGAACCAGTCTGCATATCATGCACTACTCCCAATACTTCGATTTCGGGTTGGGCAGACATAACTTCTACTTCTGTAGCAGTTTGGTGTACTGACGAACCGGAGTGGTCAACAGAAACAACTTCAATGGTATTATCTGCGATATAGTTGGAGGCTGTTGAATTGTCGGATGATTCCAGATGGTTCCAACTGAAGTGGTCGTTAAAGTCAGATTTTTCGCTGGCGCTCATAGAATTCCATTCCTCTGCATAATATGTTCCGTACACATTACCACGCCATTCAAATGCACCTCCGGCACCAACTTCAGCACGGGCAGCTGCAAAAGCCTCGTTGAAAGACATTGCATCGTTAACCCCGGTTGCTACGGAAATCTTTTCATCTGCCCAAGAGGGTGTTGAAGTCGCTTGTTCTGTGTTTCCCTCGGAGTATTCCGCAGGAGCCTCTGTGGTGGATTCTATCGCTTGCTTTACCTTGCCAATCGCATGAGGAAGAACTGAGCCGACAACACCTCCTGCAAGAGCTGTTGCTCCGGCATTCAGGATTTTTCCATCAGTCTTATTTGCCCCTGTCGAAGAGGGAATGGCTGGATTAAAATTTGTTGTATCCATATTGTCGTTGTTTATGATGCAAATTTATATCTCGATTTTGAGATACTCTTACTATATTTTGTTTCTTGTATGAAGTAGTGGGGATTCTACACAAAACTATCAGAACACTGGTCGCACATTACGACCAAAATATCTGGGATAATGTCTAACGTCAGCATTTTTATTAAAGAAGAATAATCCAAATGAACACGTTAGCCACTGAGGATTATTGTCATTATCATATCTTGAAGTGCCTTTCACATAGGAATTAGCAGACCAATAATCACCACTTGTATTTATGAATTGCCCTTTTGACCCATTTTCTCCTTTTGAGTCACCTGCCGGTAGAAAAATGGATTTCTTGTTTGGACCGATTATTTTATATCCTGCGATCCCTCTTATCATACACCACTTCCACTCACAGCAATCAATCAATTCTTGAAGATTCTCTTTAGAAGGTAATCGCCAATTACTGCCCCATTGACAATGAGCAACATCATATTTAGTGTTAGAGGCTGCATCATAGGGAACTTCTCCTATTGTTGAGCAATTTGACTCAATATACGACTCCTTTTCATCCAGTTCACCCCAAGCAAAATACTTACCATATTTATATGGTTGTGATGCTCCAATATTACAAGTTGCCCACTTCGTTCCACTTGGAAGTCCCAAATCTATATAACCATGTCCATTATTAAAACCATCTTGTTGGCTTACTTCGACATTAGGTTTACTCTCATGTTTCTGACTCCTTTGGATTTTACCTTGCCCCATAGCCATAATATAGCAAAAAAGGAGCATGATGAAACAGATTATTTTATTCATAGACCTATATTTCTTTTAGATATACTATCTTTCTATTCTTCGTATATTCAACATTCTCAACCACAAATTGAGTACCCCTCTCAAAATTTACTTGGGTCTCATTTCCATGGTTGTATATCTTATACAAAGAGTGAGCTTTTGTTTTATCGATAGAGCGCAGGGTGATAACATACATATTAGTGTCATTTTCCCAAACTTCTGTTGTTGTCGTCAGACTATGCGATGGCTCAAATATTTCTCCTATTTTAGTAGATGACAAAAATTAAACTTATGCTGTTAAACATTTAATTTTTAAGCGGTTAAATTTGTAAAAGCCCCTAAAATTTAGTAATTTAAAGGAAAAGTTTGGCGACTTTTCTCCATGAAAACTACTAATTCCAAGGACTTGGTCAAAGTTAACCAAATCCTCCCGATTATGCAAGAGCACTTTGGTCAAAGTATGAATTTGGCACGCATAAAACTTATGGCGTTGCTGCTCCATGCACTCTGTGTGGTGCAGACTGTCAGCCTCCACAAACTTGCCGATGCGATGCCTACGGCTGTCGACAAGGATTCCAACCTCAGACGGCTCCAAAGATTCTTTGCCAAGTATGTTCTTGACCTTGACATAATAGCCCGGATGATTTTCTCGCTGCTTCCAGTCAAGACAGGACTGGTGCTGAGCATGGATCGCACCAACTGGAAGTTCGGAGAGTTCAATATCAACATTCTTATGTTGGGCATCACCTATAAAGGGATTGCCTTTCCTTTGATATTCAGCCTTCTCCCTAAACGTGGCAACTCCAACTGGGAAGAACGCAAGAAGATTATGGAACGTTTCATCCGTCTTTTCGGAGCAGACTGCGTCGACTGCCTTGTGGCAGACCGCGAGTTTATCGGAAAGGAATGGACAGGGTGGCTTAACAGCCGTCGGATTCGGTATTACATCCGAATACGTCAGAACTTCCGGATTGTCAAGCCTTCCACCGGTGAGAGAATCCGTGCCTGGTGGCTGTTCAATGATTTGAAGGTCGGTCAGGAGAAATTCTTCCATAAGCTCTTTCTTCACAAAGGTGAGTATGTCTATCTTGCCGGCAGCCGGATCAAAAACTCCGATGGTGTTCCGGAATTGCAGATTCTCATATGCTTCAATCGGCCCGAGGAGGCGATTTTGACATACAAA
>Ga0209064_1002814_pt1 | contig 17537 bp, 17 predicted proteins | sample Inofromicrocosms_FD_187498 | JGI IMG/M metagenome (GOLD analysis project Ga0209064, IMG submission 187498) | Mouse cecum microbial communities from Vienna, Austria - Inoculum for glucosamine and mucus D2O microcosms (SPAdes) (version 2) | ecosystem: Host-associated > Mammals > Digestive system >... | reverse complement strand
ATGGAGAGAGCTGCCTCAATGAGTCCATGGTCCAGCTCCGCCAGAGCGCTCTCCACCTGCCGGGAGAAGAAGGGCACGGACCCGAAGACCAGGGGCACGATGGCCCCCCGGACGTACAGCGTCGTCCCCATCAGGGTCCGAGACAGGGGCATCACCCAGGTCAGCAGGATGATGAAGGGGATGGACCGGAACAGACTGACGGCCTTGTCCACGATCTGGTACAGCGGGCGGTTTTCCAGGATGTTTCCCGGCTTCGTCACCGTCAGCAGCACCCCCAGAAGCATCCCCAGCAGGAAGGAAACTGCCCCGGACCACAACACCATCAGCAGCGTATCCGCCAGGGCCTCCCACAAATCGGGAAGCCGCTCCATCACATGAGGCAGCCAATTAACTAGCGTCTCGCGCATCCTTCAGCACCTCCACTCCCACGTTTTTTTCAATCAGGTATTCCACCGCCGCTGTCACCCTTTCCCGCTCCCCGCCGATGATGGCCACCGTGCCGCCGATGGGTGCCCCCTGAATGATCTCGATGTCGGCGAAAATAATGTTCAGAGACACGTCAAACCGCCGGGACGCCTCGGAGATCACGGGCTCCGAGGGACTCCGCTCCATGTAGTTCAGCCGGACAATGAGTTCCCCGGGCTTGAGCCGGACGATGGGAGAGTCCTGGGCAATCAGCTCCTCGATCTTCTGGAGATTGGAGGTGGTACGGATGAAACTCTGGGTGACGGGTTCCCTGGGCCTGGCAAAGATGGAGAACGCCTCCCCCTGCTCCACCACCCGGCCCCCCTCCATGACGGCCACCCGGTCGCAGATTTCCTTCACCACTGCCATCTCGTGGGTGATGATTACCACGGTGATGCCCAGGGTCTCGTTCAGGTGCTTGATGAGAGAGAGGATGGCCTTGGTGGTCTGGGGGTCCAGGGCGGAGGTAGCCTCGTCGCAGAGGAGGACGCTGGGGTCGTTGGCCAGGGCCCGGGCGATGGCCACCCGCTGCTTCTGCCCGCCGGAGAGCTGCTGGGGATAGGCACCCGCCTTGTCCCCGATCTCCACCAGGTCCAAGAGCCTTTGGACCTTCTCCCGGATGTCCGCCTTGCTGAGGCCGCTGCCCCGGAGGGGGTAGGCCACGTTGCCGAACACCGTCCGGGAGGGCATGAGGTTGAAGTGCTGGAAGATCATGCCGGTCTTCTTCCGGGCCTGCCGGAGCTCCTTTGCCGCCAGGGCGGTCAGCTCCCGCCCGTCCACTGCCACGGTCCCGGCGGTGGGCCGCTCCAGCAAGTTCATACACCGGACCAGGGTGGATTTTCCCGCCCCGGAAAAGCCGATGATGCCGAAGATTTCCCCCTTCTCGATGGAAAGCGACACATCCCGGACGGCGTGGACCTGCCCTGGTCCGCTGCCAAAATCCTTGGAAATATGGTTGAGTTCAATCAAACAAATCCCTCCTTTAAGACGCAAAAAAGCGGGGAGCTCACGGCTCCCCGCTTTGTCCGGCAGTCGCTAAACCGGCGCGGCGCGTCAGGTCGAACGATCTACCGGTCCTTCGGACAGGCGGCAAGTGAGCGCAAAGAATCCTGGACATCCATCATGCCCATGCACATGCCAGCCTGCATTCGGAAACCACGGATACGCATTGTGCACACCCCCTTCAACATACTTGGTTGATTGGTATATTAGCACTTGAACGCCCTTCTGTCAATGAAAAACAAACGGCGGGAAAAAATCTGTCAGACCTGCCAAAGTTCTGTGACGCCAGGCCGGAATTTTTGGAACCCTTTAATCCTGGAACAGCGGGGTGGAGAGATAGCGGTCCCCGGTGTCCGGCAGCAGGGCCACGATGGTCTTGCCCTTGTTCTCGGGCCGCTTGGCCAGCTGAACCGCCGCCCAAACCGTAGCGCCGGAGGAGATGCCTACCAGCACGCCCTCCTTCCGGCCCACCAGCTTCCCGGCGGCGAAGGCATCCTCGTTCTCCACGGCGATGACCTCGTCATAGACGCCGGTGTCCAGCACGTCGGGGACAAAGCCCGCGCCGATGCCCTGAATCTTGTGGCTCCCGGCGGTCCCCTTACTGAGGACCGGGGAGGCAGCGGGTTCCACAGCCACAATTTTGACGGCGGGATTCTGCTCTTTCAGGTACGCTCCCACGCCGGTGACGGTGCCGCCGGTGCCTACGCCCGCCACGAAGATGTCCACCTTGCCGTCGGTGTCCTCCCAGATCTCCGGGCCGGTGGAGGCACGGTGGGCGGCAGGGTTGGCGGGGTTCACGAACTGGCCGGGAATGAACCCGCCGGGAATCTCCCTAGCCAGCTCGTCGGCCTTGGCGATGGCCCCCTTCATGCCCTTGGCTCCCTCGGTGAGGACCAGCTCCGCGCCGTAGGCCTTCATGAGCTGGCGGCGCTCCACGCTCATAGTCTCGGGCATGACGATGATGATGCGGTATCCCCGGGCGGCGGCCACGGAGGCCAGGCCGATGCCGGTGTTGCCGGAGGTGGGCTCAATGATAACGGAGCCGGGTTTCAAAAGGCCCCGGGCCTCGGCATCGTCGATCATGGCCTTGGCGATCCGGTCCTTGACGGACCCGGCGGGGTTGAAGTACTCCAGCTTGCCCAGGACCTTGGCCTCCAGACCCTCGTCTTTTTCAATGTGGACCAGTTCCAGCAGGGGCGTTTTACCGATCAGCTGGTCGGCGGATGTGTAGATTTTGCTCACAGCGATTTCCTCCTCATGTCATATAATGTAGCGTGTCTCACTCCTTCGACTATGCTCCATACGACATCGAAATCCAGGATATTGCCTCATTTATATTCCGACCTTTCAAGTGGGTTTATATGTATTATAGAAGGGAGCATCCGCCCTGTCAATCGTCATTATGTAAAATCTTACTTGAAACCCAACTAACCATGTTGTATAATAGGTATATTCTATGAAAAGGAGCGTCGCCATATGCTGATTTCAACGAAAGGCCGTTACGCCCTGCGGGTTATGGCCGACCTGGCTGAGCATCCGTCGGAGGGGTATATTCCCTTGAAAGAAATCGCACAGCGGCAGGAAATTTCGGAAAAATATCTGGAAGCCATCATCAAGATCCTGGTCAAGGCCCGGCTACTCACCGGCGTGCGAGGCAAGGGAGGCGGCTACAAGCTGACCCGAGGGGCGGAACAATACACGGTAGGCGAGGTTTTGCGGCTGACGGAGGAAACGCTGGCCCCTGTTGCCTGTCTGGAAGAAGCCGCAGATGTCTGCCCAAGGGCTCCGAATTGCCGCACTCTGCCGGTCTGGAAGGGGTTGAATCGGGTTATCAACGAGTATCTGGATCACATTACTGTGGCGGATATCATACATTCGCGTGATGCCGGGAACGATTATGTAATATAAAGAGGCCGCCGGGTCCTGTAATTCTGCGGGACCCGGCGGCCCTTATGGTCAGCTCTTTTCAATAGAAAGCTGTTCCAGGAGAAAGCTCTCGACTGTCTTGGCGACGGTTTCCCGGCAGTCGGAAAAGAAGTGGTCCGCTGGATAACTGACCGTGTGGAACATGACGCCGCCTCGATTTTGGACGGCCCGTTCCAGAGGGGCGCAGTGGAGTTCCGGAGGCGTGTGGACGTCCAGACTCCCGGCAATGCACAGGACCGGTTTCCTTGACAGCGGTTCCGCCAAGCCTTCCAGACGAAATTCCCGGCTGTGTGTGACCGCCTCTTCCAGCAGGGCCTCTCCGCTGGTGCCGTTCAGCCATAGGGCGCTGTCCTCCAGCACCTGGCGGATGGTCTCAGCGGCGCGGGGATTTTCAGCGGCAATTTGAGGAAGTCGCCCGATATCGCAGGGCATCAGCAGGACTCCGGCACGGATTTCCGTCCGGCAGGCCGTCAAATGGGCGCAGACGAAGCCGCCCAGACTGTGCCCCACAGCATAGATGCGATGTTTGTCAATTCCGTGGGCCTCATCTGCCAGGAGCCAGTTCAACGCCGTGTTGGCATCCTCCAGATCATGAGTCAGGGAGTAATCCCCGTCGCTGCCCCAGCTACCGCTGTAGTGAAACACCAGCACATGGAAGCCTGCCCGGCGGAGGAAATGGGCAAGATCAAAATTCCGCTCGCAGCCGGGGATTCCGTGGAACAGCAGGACGACGGGATGCGGCCCCGCCCCTCCGGCGGTGTAAAGGACAGAAAGCAGCCGCCCCCGTCTGCCGGGAATCAGGGTGCCGTGAATATCCGGACGATAGTCGGAGCGCTCACAATGGGTTCCCATACATTGTGTGCTGTCATTCATCTGATTGTCCCCCCGCATTCAGGTTTTCTCTGTACCAATCCTTCCCGTAGAGAATCCGGGTTACCAACATGGAGGCGACCGTATCCCCGCAGGAGTTGATGAGGGTACACCCGGCGTCAAAGAGCTGGGTCATCATCAGAAGCACCGGCAGGGCCGCGGCGGGGAAACCGAAGGCGGAAATCACCATGGTTTCCATGGCCGCGCCGCCGCCGGGAACGGAGGACACCGCCACGGAACCGGCCACCGCAATCACCAGAGCAAAGGCAAAGTCCCCGACGCTGTTCAGCGGGTGGCCAAACAGGGCGCAGCAAAGGACGATCTCATAGATGGTGGCGATACAGGCCCCGTCCATGTGGCAGGTAGCGCCCACCGGCACCACCACGGAGCTGACCTCCCCGGGGAATGCCCAGTTTGTCGCAGGCATCCAGCTGCAAGGGCAGGGCCGCGGCGGAGGAGCGGGTGCCCAGGGCTGTCAGGGCCGGGGTGAGGATGTTTTTGAAGTAGTTCCTCACACCCCAGGGGCCTGCCGCCAGGAAGGCGTAAAGGGCCAGAAACACGAAGAAGTAGACAATGGCTGCCGGATAGTAAATGAGCAGGCCCCGGGCGTAGCTTTTCAGAAGGTCCGCACCGTAGGTCCCGGTGAGGTTGGCAAAGTAGGCCAGCAGACCCAGGGGAGCCAACTTCATCAAAAGCTCTACCATCTTGTAGAACACCAGGGACAGATGGCCCAGCCACTCCGCCACGGGGCGGCCCTTTTCTCCCAGCAAGGACACCGTGACGCCGAAGAACACCGTAAAGACGATGAGGGCCAGGATATGGCTCCGGGAGATCACCAGGGGAAAATCGCTGACGGTGAAGGTGTTGACGATCTGGTCCCCCACGCTCATGACGGCGGTTCCCGCTTCTGCCTCCGCCCCACCCAGCTGAATGGAGGTGTCTACGCCGAAGATCCCTGTGACGGCAAACATATAAATTCCTGCGACGGCGGCGGTGACCACGAATACACCGATGGTCAGGGCCAGCATCTTCCCCACCCGTCTGGTGTCACTGACCCCGGCGATGGAGCTGGAGATGGAGAAGAAGATCAGCGGCACCAGCAGAACGAACAGCAGGTTCAACCAGATTTGTCCGATGGGGTAGAGAAAGGCCGCCTTTTCTTCCAGGGAAAGGCCCAGGACAGCACCCAGGGCTACACAAGCAATGAGGATCAGAGGTCCTCGATAAGATGCTCTATGGGGCATAGTGAATGCGCTCCCTTCAAATCATGTATTCTACCGTTTTTTCCTCTGTCAGCTTTGTGTTCTCATTGAACAGCAGGACGGCCTCCCGTTCCTCCGGAGGGGGAAGGGCATAGACGCCGGTTCCCTCAAAATAGCGGACCGGTACGATCCGGTTATAGGACGCCGGATGGGCTTCATCCATTTGCAGGGCCGGGTCGTCAAAGGGGCTTGGCCGGTAGTAGGGGTCAAAAAAGTAAACCATATCCCCCCGCACATCTGTCAGCAGCACATAGTGCCAGCCCTCGAGATCCACCCGGACCACGGCGGCCCCTCTCCGGCACAGGGTATCCAGCAGCCTTCCGTTCTGGGAGAAATTCACCTCTTGCCCGGAGAGGTATTGGCTGGAAACCGGCAGGTGCCCCGCTTGGCCGAAGCCGCTCAGCCAGCTGCTGAGGAACATCATGGCCATGCAGGAGGTGCCGCATTTCCCGCAGGTCCCGTCCGGGCCGAAGCAGTCCAGACAGTACAATGTGACGCTCCGGATGATCTCCGGCGGGATCTCCTCCCGGCGAAAGAGATAGCTGACGGCATTGAGCATGGAGGTGGGGCCGCAGTCGTATCCCGTCATCTGGTAACGAAGAGGATTATCCATTCAGCGTGCCTCCTTCCGGTATCGTATCCGTTGTATCCTTTGGATAGTGTCCGGCTAGTCTGAGGGAAGAATTTCTCCGCCGCCCAGCACCGTGTCTCCGTCATAAAGCACCGCCGCCTGGCCCGGGGCAGGAGATCGCTGGGGTTCGTCAAATACCACGCGCACCCGGCCTTTTCCGGCGGGATAGGCCGTGGCGGGCAACTCCTTTTGGGTGCTCCTCAGCTTGACGCCGCAGGAAAACGGCCGCTCCTGAGCCGTCCCGGAAATCCAATGAAACGTTCCCGCTTCAATCCAGGCCCGGAGCAGCGCCTTTTTTCCGCCCAGGGTAACGGTGTTGTCTTCTGCGGAGACGCCGCAGACATAAAGACGCTCCGGCGCGGAGATTCCCAGGCCCCGCCGCTGACCGACGGTGTAGTGAATCACGCCCCGGTGGGTTCCTAGGACCCTCCCGGCGGTATCCACAAAATCTCCGGGGACGGCGGCTCTGCCGGAAATCCGCTCCACGGCGGCGGCATAGTCCCCATCCGGGGCAAAGCAGATATCCTGGCTATCCCGTTTTCCCGCATTGGCGAGTCCAGCTTTCCAGGCAATTTTGCGGACTTTGGACTTTTGGAGCCCTCCCAGAGGGAACAGGGTATGGGCAAGCTGGTCCTGGGTCATGCCGTAGAGAAAATAACTCTGGTCCTTTGACTGATCCAGCGCTTTTTTCAGGACATACTGCCCGTCCCGTTTTTCGATCCTGGCGTAGTGGCCGGTGGCGAGATAATCACAGCCAAGCACTTTAGCCCGCTCCAGGAGCCGCCCGAATTTCAGGTACCGGTTGCAGTCAACGCAGGGATTGGGCGTTAGACCGCCTTCGTAACCGGCGGCGAACTTCTCCATCACCGCCGCCCGGAATGCGTCCTTGAAGTTGAACACATAGTAGGGTATCCCCAGCCGGAAGGCCGCCGCCCGGGCATCCTCCACGTCCTCCAGGGAGCAGCAGGTCCGGCGGCTGAGCCCCGCGTCTTCGCTGTCAAAGAGCTTCATGGTACAGCCCGCGCAGTCATAGCCCTGCCGTTTCAGCAAAAGAGCGGCGGCGGAGGAATCCACGCCGCCGCTCATGGCCACCAAAACCTTACCGCCCACAGCCTTCACAGTGGGCGCAGTCCGGAAACTGGGCCGGGTCATAGGCCACGCCTTGCCGGTCGTAGTAGTCCTTCAGCGCCGCCTTGATGGCCTCCTCCGCCAGGACGGAGCAGTGGAGCTTGTGGGCCGGGAGGCCGTCCAGGGCCTCGGCCACCGCCTTGTTGGTCAGGGCCATGGCCTCGGACACCGGCTTGCCCTTGATAAGCTCCGTGGCCATGGAGCTGGAGGCGATGGCGCTTCCGCAGCCGAAGGTCTCGAACTTCACGTCCTCGATGACGCCGTCCCGGATTTTCAGGTAGATTTTCATGATGTCGCCGCATTTGGCGTTGCCCACTTCTCCCACGCCGTCGGCGTTTTCGATGGTCCCCACGTTCCGGGGGTTGCGGAAATGGTCCATTACTTTCTCGCTGTATAATGCCATGATTTCAATCCTCCTCAGATGATATGGGTTGCCTTGCCGCTCTCCAGGTCCCGCCACACCGGGGACATGCTCCGCAGATACGAAACCACGTCCCGGACGGCTTCGATTAGATACTCCACTTCCTCCTCCGTCGTCTCTTCGCCGATGGTCAGCCGCAAAGAGCCGTGGGCGATCTCGTGGGGCCGCCCGATGGCCAGCAGCACGTGGCTGGGGTCCAGGGACCCGGAGGTACAGGCGGACCCGGAGGAGGCGCAGATGCCCTTGTCGTCCAGCAGAAGCAGCAGGGATTCGCCCTCAATGCCCTCAAAGCAAAAATTCACGTTCCCTGGGAGCCGCTTTGCCGGGTCGCCGTTCAGGACGCTGTGGGGAATCTCCGCAAGGCCCGCGATGAGCCTGTCCCGCAGGGCGGAGATACGGACGGCGTTCTCCGTCAGATGGGCGCAGGACTCCTCCAGCGCCGCCGCCATGCCCACGATGGCGGGGAGGTTTTCCGTCCCGGCCCGCCGGCCCCGCTCCTGGGCCCCGCCCTCAATGAGGTTCGTCAGGGCCACGCCCCGGCGGGCGTACAGGGCGCCGATGCCCTTGGGCCCGTGGAACTTGTGGGCGGAGAGGGAGAGAAGGTCAATGTTCTGCGGCCCCACGTCGATGGGCAGGTGCCCCGCCGCCTGGACCGCGTCGGTGTGGAACAGCACCCCCGCCTCCCGGCAGACTGCGCCGATCTCCGAGACGGGCTGGACGGTGCCGATCTCGTTGTTGGCGTACATGACGCTTACCAGGCAGGTGTCGGGCCGGATGGCCGCCCGGACCTGCTCCGGCGTCACCAGGCCGTTTTCGTAGACGTCCAGCAGGGTGACGGCAAAGCCTTCGCCCTCCAGCCTTTTCAGGGTGTGGAGCACTGCGTGGTGCTCGAAGGCGGTGGAGACGATGTGGCGCTTGCCCTTCCGGGCCCCCAGGGCGGCGGCGGAACGAATGGCCTGGTTGTCCGCCTCGCTGCCGCCGGAGGTGAAGGTGAGCTCCCTTGCCTCGCAGCCAAGACAGGCGGCGATTCGCCCCCGGGCGTCCTCCAGGGCCTCCCTGGCCCTCTGGCCGAAGGTGTAGAGGCTGGAGGGGTTGCCGTAGATCTCGTCCATATAGGGCAGCATAGCGTCCACAGCGGTCCGGCTCATCTTCGTTGTGGCCGCGTTATCGGCATAGATTTTCATAGGGAATCCTCCGTTTTGATTACCTAGTATCTTTATTGGTAATTGGATTATAGCATAATTACCCAGCTTGTCAATAGGTAATTTGAGTTTTTGAACACTGCCGGAAAAGATACCGGTATTTTCAATATTATTCCGTTAGAACGTGCGCCCGCCGGTGCGCTGAAAACGGCGGTCTTGAAATCTGTTGTTTTTCAAAACCGCCGCTTGGTGCTTGTTTTTGGGTGGCGCGCCATTAACACCGCTGATCGGACATAAGCTGGGTATCCTGGTGCCCGGCATATTACAGCAAACCGTTGATCTCCTCCCTGGACGGCATGACTCGCAGGGCTCCCTTCCGGGTCGTAACGAGCGCCGCAGCGGCGTTGGCAAAGGAGAGCATCTCGCGCAGCTCCTCTTCCCTCAGCCCGGACAGCCCGTGATCGAGAATGTAGTTCAGAACGCAGGCGCAGAAGGTATCCCCGGCACCGGTGGTCTCGATCGTGTTTTTCAATTTCCGCGCGGGGACAAACACCCGGAGCCCTTCATAATAGGAATAGCTGCCCTCCGCGCCGGCGATGACATTCAGCAGACGAATGTTGGGAAACGCCTGCCGCAGGACCGCCGCGCCCCGGTCAAAATCCGTTGTCCCGGTCATAAATTCCAGCTCATTATCGGCAATCTTCAGGATATCGCACTTGGACAGGCCGCATTCGATCTGGCCCCGTGCGTTGTCCATAGTATCCCACAGTGGAGACCGGAGATTGGGGTCAAAGGAAATGATTGCTCCATTCTTTTTCGCACAGTCGACTGCCTGATAGGTTGCCCGGCGCACCCCCTCATGGGTCATAGACAGGGTAAGCCTTTTTAAGCTCCCGAGAAGCAAAATTCAATCTTTTTGAATATGCAAAGGAAGTTTAACGTATAATTAAAACTATTGACATCGTTAAATCCCATGTGTTATGCTCGTAGCAATAGAAAGAGGGGTGAGAAACATGTTGATTCCAAGAACGGAATATTTGAATTTTTTGATTGACTGGAAGGAACAGCAGATCATTAAGGTGATAACCGGCATCCGGCGGTGCGGGAAATCCACTTTATTTGAGCTGTTCCAAGAACATTTGCTGTCTTGCGGCGTGGCCCCGGAGCAGATCATTGCCATCAACTTTGAGGATGTGGATAATGAGCCGCTGTGCGGCTATAAAGAGCTGTATGAACACGTCAAAAGCCGGATGCTTCCTGGAAAGATGAATTACATCTTCCTAGACGAGATCCAACACGTCGCACACTACGAAAAAGCGGTGGACAGCTTGTTTCTCCAAAAGAACGCCGACGTCTATATCACCGGCTCCAACGCTTACTTTATGTCCGGGGAGTTGGCGACCTTACTCTCCGGCCGCTATGTGGAGCTGAAAATGCTCCCGCTTTCCTTTGCGGAGTATGTCAGCGCTTTCCCAGATACCATGAATCGGGAGGAACTGTACCGGAGGTATGTCTATAACAGTTCTTTCCCCTATACCGTTGAACTGAAGTCCAGAAAGCAGGTCCACACCTATCTGGACGGCCTCTACAATACGGTTGTCCTCAATGACATTGTGGAGCGTAGGCGCGTTCAGAACCCGGCCATGCTGAAAAGCGTCATCCGGTTCCTATTTGACAATATTGGAAACACCTGCTCGGCTAAGAGAATCGCGGATGCCATGACCAGCGCCGGACGGAAAATTGCCAGCCGTACTGTGGAAAACTACCTGGAGGGCATCACGGATAGTCTGCTGATGTATAGGGTAAGCCGGTTCGATATCAAGGGCAAGGAATACCTGCGGCTTCTGGATAAGTATTATCTGGCGGATATCGGGCTGCGCTACTACCTGCTGGGCACCCGAAATGTAGATCAGGGTCATATCCTTGAAAACGTGGTCTTTCTTGAACTGCTGCGCCGGGGCTATCAGGTATATATCGGCAAGGCCGGGTCCGCTGAGGTGGACTTTGTGGCGCAGGACTGTGACGGTAACACCGAATACTACCAGGCGGCCTTGACGGTGCGGGAGAAAGCGACACTGGCGCAAGAGCTGGCGCCGCTAGATTCCATCCCGGACCACAATCCCAAGTATCTGCTGGTGATGGACAATGACCCTCCGGTTTCCCACAATGGAATCCGGCAGAAATACGTGCTGGACTGGCTGATAGAAAAATGAGGAGGGCAATAAAACTGGGGAAAACCGATCTTATTCAGCGGTTCAAATCGCCTTTGCCGGTGGTGATGCCCTTGAGCTCCATCTGTCGGACGGCCACGCCCTCATGGACAGTAGGCAGCAGATCAAGCCCCTGCCGCTCAAAGGTTTGATAGGACATTCCCAGCTCCCTGGCCGCGCTTTTGGAGGAAATGCCGTCCTCCTGCCACAGCCGGGAAAATTCCGGAAAGTCTTCCGGAAGCTCGATCCGTTCCCGTCCGAACTGGACGCCCCGCTCCTTCGCCGCGGCAATGCCCTCCGCCTGCCGCTGGCGGATGCTCTCCCGCTCGGTCTGGGCCACGTAGCTGAGAAGCTGGAGCACAATGTCGGCGATCAGGGTTCCGGTGAGGTCCCGCCCCTGCTGGGTATCCAGCAAGGGCATGTCCCGCACCACAATGGCGGCTTCCCGCCCCTTGGTGATAGCGGCCCATTGTTCCAAAATCTCTGTGTAATTCCGGCCCAGGCGGTCGATGCTCTTGACGGCCCAGGGCATAAGCCGCCCACCAGCGCATGGTATCGCGGCCTGTTAAAATCACGCCCGGACAGCTTCTCAATGACGATATTTTCCTCATCTATGCCAAATTCCCGCATTGCCGCCAGCTGGCGGGCCTCGTTTTGGACCTGGGTGGATACGCGGACGTAGCCGTAGGTTTTGCAGTTCATGTGCCGGCCCCCTTTTTGTAAAACATGGAAAGCGCTCTTTCATAATTTTAACAAAAAACAGATGAATAAAACATCCGGGGCAGCCTGGGCAGCGTCCCTTATACTATCATGGGCAGACAGGGCGCCGCGCTGCGGGCTCGTATTGAGTCCGTCGAATCCTCCGCCAGATCGCGGCTGACCAGGGAAGCGTAATACTGCCCTATGGTGACCGGGGCATTGTAGAGGGCGGCGAGAGTGTACGCTTTGATGTTCCCAACTTCAGAAAGCGGGAACGGACCACTGCCGTCGGGAAATCCTGCCCGCAAATGCGGACGTTTTCTCCTGTGGAGCAGCAAGCCTCCACCATTAGTTCCACATAACCGTTAAAAATGTCGCTGTCGCAGGGATGATCCCAGACCAGTCCCTCATAGTCAATGTTTTCCCGGATTTCTTCCCGGACCCATCGCATCTCATCCATCAGATTCCTGCCCTTGGGGTCCCCGCCGCAAACCAGCGAAGCGTTTGCGGTGGGGAGAGCCGGAGCAGCGCAGCGAGTGAGCTTTGCCGCTTGCGGCGAAGCGAGGGACGCGGAGCTTGCGACGGCGAGGGGCTGGGGGAGGATATGATTGGTTTCAATCAGCTCCGTTTCTTTCTCCTCAGTCTCATTAGGCGCCTGATCCGGGCAGTCCAGACTGCCTCCTGCGGGCACTCTGGACTGCCCGGTTTGGGCACTACAGACGGCCTCCTCCGGCACGGAAAAAAGAGCCTGATTGGAGGCTTCCTCCCGCTGGACAGCGGAGACCTTTTCTTCGCTCCGAGCCGGTTCCGAAGCCTCATTGGTTTCGTTTTGCGGAGCGGCATCATTCTTGCAGCTGGAAAAATTCTTAACATAGATCATGGCGGGCTTCCCCAGGCCCTGGCGCTTGCGCTCGATGAGCCCGAAGCGCTCCAGCTCCCGCATGAAGGCGGTGGCCCGGTTGTGCCCGCAACGGAGGAACTTCTGCACATCCTTCTGGACGAAATAGATGAATACCCGGCCCAGGCTGTCCAGCCAGCCGTTTTTGACGGACAGCCCCACCCGGTCCAGCATTAGGCTGTAGAGCGTCGCCGCTTTCAAGGAGAGGTCGCCGTCAAAAAGGGCCTTGGGCATGCGGTAAAACCGGGACGGGCCCGCCTCGTTTCCGTAAAAGTAATCCAGATTGAACTGCATAACATTAACCTCCAAAATGTAAAAAGGCCCCGGCGACTTTGGTCGCCGGGGCTGTGTCAGGTTGAATAGAATTTAGGTCTTGCAATCGTAGTAAAGCCACTTTTCCCGGTCACCACCACATTGTTTGCTCCGCTGGCACAGTGGATGACCTGGACATTGCCCGCAGAGTCAAAGCCGCAGACGATGCCCACATGGGTATCCTCCGGGTAGAAGACCAGATCGCCGGGGACAGCCTCCGTCCATGAGATGGGATCGCAGTAGGTATGCTGCATATGCGCCCCGCCTCCGTGGCCTATGACGTAGGTCCCGCCAGAAATGTTATAAAATACCCAATCGACGAATCCAGAGCAGTCCAGCCCATAGGGCCGTACAGTTCCGGTGCTGGGGCTGCCAGCGGCCCAGACCTCCTTGGGGGTTCCCCAACGGGAGTCCCAGCCAAGGACAAGGCTTTTGCCTCCCCAGAAATAATTCACTTTCCCAAGAAGCTGATAGGCTGTCAAAATGACCTGCCGCCGTTCCTCGCTGAGATCGTCGGGCAGACTGTCCAGAATTTCCTGTACTTGTTCCACGGAGAGCGTGAGGTCTTGGGTGCTGCCAATCAGGGTTTGGAACAGCTCTTGGTATTCCGGCTTCAGCAGTTCCTCCAACAGCTCTTTCCACTCATCGGTGAAGCCGTACTCCACCGCCATCTCCTGGGGCGTTTTCACGACGGCGGTGATATGGAGGACAATTTCCGTTTCGTCTTCCCCTTTCGGCACGGTCTCCGTAAAGCTGGAAATCTGATTCATGTCCCAGAAGACTTCCCGCAGGAGAGCGAGATTTTCCGCCGTCAGCCCATCCAGGCCGTTGGGGGAACTGCCATCCGCCGAGGCCCGCACAGCGTAGACCGCCAAAACATTGCACCAGTTATCCAGGACTGCGGCCACGGTGTCGTTGTCCAGGTCGAGGATGTCGTGGGGCGTTTCCTCCTTGATCTGCTCAATCCGGGCGGTAAATTCCCCGTTGATCTGGGCCACCGCCTGGGGGATGCCGCTGCCATTCCCCTCCGCATTGGAGAAGAACAGTCCGAAGGGCGAGGCAATCAGGAGACCCACCATGCAGAGGACCAGCACCACCGCCACCACGGCCCAGCCCCCAGCGGCGAGGGCGGCGATCAGCTCCTGGGCCGCCGCGACGGCCCCTTTGATGGCCGCAAGGCTGGCCTTTGCCGCCTCCCTGGCGGTGGCCGCTCCGGCCTTTGCCGTGGCACGGGCGGCCTTTACGGCCCGCTGTGGGGCCTTCGCCGTGGCCTGAGCAGTCTTCTGCGCCGCCCTGGCGGAACGGTCCGCCGCCTTCACCGCATGACGGGAGTTTTTGATTCCTACCCTGGACGCCTTGACGGCCTTTTCCCCTTTGGAAGCAGCCCTTTTCGCCGTCCGCTTGGCAGACCGCTCCGCTCTAGTGCTGGCGGTACCGGGGCTTCCCCAGCCCTGGGATGGCGAGGAGGAAGAAGGAACGTCAGGAATCGAAGGGCGAGGGGATTCCCCAAAGGTTCCGCTTTGAAGCTCAGTTTTCTCACCGCAAGCATGAACCATCGGATTGTCCTTCGCCTTGGATCGCCGCAGCTCTGTCCGCCGCACTGCCTCCTTGCGGCCCTGTTCCCGGATGAACTCACACCCGCCCTGGGCGTGTGCCTGGGCTGGCGATTCTGCCGGGGAGACAGCCTGATGTTGGAGCCAGACTTCCTTCGTTTTGACAGCCGGAGCCTGCTGGCGGATAGAGGTTCCCTTGGCCGCCTTTTCCGGCGAAGGAAGTGTTTGCGGCTGCCGTGGCTGTAAATTAGAGTCCGCTTGGCGTTGGCCGGGAGCAGGGGATGCTCTGCGGCGGAAGATCTGGCGAATCTCTTGGATTTTAGAGCGGGGCGAGCTCTTGTCAGGAACCGAAGATTTTACATCCGGCAAAGCCGCATCCCCATGGATGCGAACGTCCTGCCGGGCACTTTCCCTGGTCTTGATTGTCGGCGGGTCCGTCCGCAAATGAATCGGCTTTTCCGAAACGGATTGGGCCGGATTGGCTGGAGCCGTGGGATGTTGGAGCCGTTGCCGGGCAGTCGTTTGCGGAGTTTCATGCTGTCCAGCAACGGCCTCCCTGGTCTTGATCCGCGCATGCTCTCTCCTGCCTCCCTGCCTGGGCGGATCGGCAGTGGCGGGGGTATCCGGCGGCGATTCAGCCTCCGGAAAATCGGCGAAGGAAACAGGTTCCGCCTCCGGACCCCGGTCCCTGCCGCTTCGTTTCTTCTTCAGCAGCTTTTCAATGCCGCGCTCCGCCCGACGGGCCCCGCTCCAGGCGGTATCCTCAATCCGGTCGCCACCGTAATCATCCCTCTGACCCCTCTGGCTGGCCTCCCGGAACTGGCCATGGAGCCGTTCCGTTCCATCGTCCAGCCCACGGCGCAGAAGCTGCCTGGGGGCGGACGCCGCCCGCTCCTTCAGGCCCTTTTTGCCAGGCTTTTTCTCTTTGATTTTGTCGATTTACGCTCACCTCCCGGACGAGAAAAAGGGCCGCGTCTGCGGCCCTTTTCTGCGAAATCAGGTTGCATCTATCTGCTCCATGAACTTGGTGGACATCAATTTGTACAGCCGGGTATTTTTCGGGAAGGTATTCATAAAGGGCACGATGGTACTGCCGCACTTGATGAGTCCCCGGCCCGAGTCCACGTTTGTGATGTAGCTCAATTGATTATCAGAGATGTTCAAAAGCTGGGCCAGCTCCGCCCGGTCCGTCGCCGCCTGGTTCAGCATCACCAGGAACTCGCTGTTGGCCAGCATCGTCCGTGCCGTGTGGGACTGGAGAAGGTCATCCACATTCTGAGTAAGGCCAGTGCAGCATGCTCCGTACTTTCGGACACGTTTCCAAAGGGTAAAGAGGAAGTTTGCGCTGTATTCGTGCTGGAAAAGGAGGTAGATTTCGTCGACGTAGACCCAAGTGTTCCGCCCAAGCTGGCGGTTTCGGATTACCCGGTTGAACACGCTGTCCAGCACCACCAGCATTCCAACAGGCAAAAGCTGTTTGCCCAGGTTCCGGATATCGTAGCAGAGAATCCGGGAGTTGGTGTCCACGTTAGAGGGCTTGGCGAAGGTGTTGAGGCTGCCTTCGGTGAACAGTTCGATTGCCAGCGCCACGTCGCGGGCCTCCGCCTCGGACTGGCGGAGCAGCTCGGCGTGGAAGTCCTGGAGAGTAGGGGCGGCGCCCTGGTAGCCGCTTCGGATGTAATCGTGGTACACCCCGGCGGTGCAGCGGTCGATGATGGATTTCTCCTTGGCAGAGAGCTTCCCGGAGCCGACGAGCTGCTCACAGAGGGAAAGCAAAAACTCGGATTTCAGCACCACCGGGTTCTCTCCGTCGCCGTAGCCCTGTTCCATGTCCATGGCGTTGATGTGGTTCCGGGAGGTGGCGGAGATATTGATCACCTCGCCGCCCAGGCCCTCGATCAACGGGCCATATTCGGACTCGGGGTCTATGACGATGATGTCGTCCTCCGTGGAGAGGGCGACCCCGGCGATCTCTTCCTTGGCGGTGAAGGACTTGCCGGAGCCGGAGACGCCCAGGACGAAGCCGTTTCCGTTCAGCAGCTCCTTCCGGTTGGCGACGATGAGGTTTTTGCTGATGACATTCTGTCCGTAGTACACGCCGCCCTGGTCCCGAATCTCCTGGGCCTTGAAGGGCATGAGGACGGCCAGGGCCTCGGTGGTCAGGGTCCGCAGAGCGTCGATCCGCCGAAGGCCCAGAGGCAGGGCAGTGGTGAGCCCGTCGGCCTGCTGCCAGTTCAGCGTGGCCAGCTGGCAGAGGTGCTTCCTGGCGGCGGATTGGAGGGTTTCCGTGTCGCTGTCCAGCTCCTCCTTGCTGTCGGCCAGATGCACCAGAGTCACCACGGCGAACATCATTCGCTGGTCGCGGGTGGTGAGGTCGTCCAGCATCTCCCTGGTTTCTTTTCTCTGCTGCTCCAGATCATAGGGTACCACGGCGGAGAAATTGTTGTTGTTATTCTGCCGCCGCTGCCAGTAGGTTGTATATAGTTAGTACAGAAGAACAACCACCAGCAGGCCCGCCGCCCGCTGGTGGTTCTCTTATTTCCCTGCTATAATTCCCGCCCGCTCAATTTCCAGCAGCTTTTCCATAACGCCCCATGGCGTTATTTCTTCCGATTGAATGAAGTATGAAATCCGCCCCGGCATAAATTCTTTTATGGTCAGTATTGCTGCGTCTTTCCCTTTGTATCTGAAATAATACCGTGTTTCCGGGCTGTACGGCCCCTGTATGATCAGTTCCCCATCCTCCCTTTTCGGCGTTTCGCTTCCTACGATTGCCCGCCATACCGCTTCAACGATCCTGTTTTTCTGTTTCTCCACGTCTTCCGCCAGCGTGTGCAGTTCTTCCACCGCTCTTTCCATCATTCTTCCCCCTTCCCCCACGTCATTTCTTCCCCGGTATCCCGCAGATACTTTTCCCGCACCGCCGCCACAATGTAGCTGTTGAAGGAAGAATAGCCCGCCTGTGCCGCCGCCGCCCTTACCGCTTCTTTCATCCCCTTTGGCACGGCCAGTTCCATT
>Ga0209064_1002807_pt1 | contig 17573 bp, 15 predicted proteins | sample Inofromicrocosms_FD_187498 | JGI IMG/M metagenome (GOLD analysis project Ga0209064, IMG submission 187498) | Mouse cecum microbial communities from Vienna, Austria - Inoculum for glucosamine and mucus D2O microcosms (SPAdes) (version 2) | ecosystem: Host-associated > Mammals > Digestive system >... | reverse complement strand
TTGGATCTTTCTCAAAAGATTTTCTGACTGCTAAAAGATCAACCTTTTCTTCTTCTGTTTCATCCATTGATAAAGCATTTGTTATTTGTTTTGAAAATTCATATTTCTGAAAATTATTTTACCTGAAAATTCTGGCGTAAATATTTTCCTTACAAATAACATTCATACTATGGTTATGGTTCTTGAAGGTAACTATGAAACGGACTCGCAAGCCAAGCAATAAAACAATATATTGTTTTATTTATTTAATGTTTTATTGTTTTAGTGGTTTAGTAATTCCTGCACGACAGAATCCCACCACCGGGTAACAGTAGGTCTGGAGAGTCCTGTTTCCCGGGCACACAAAGATTTATTCTTGCTGTCCGGATTTTTAGTACGCCACTCCTTAACAAGTCTAGCATGAGAACTGCTATCGATAGTGGCTTTTTTCCTCCCACTACCGTCTCTCCAGTTTCCATCAGGATAAGAGATATTATCCCTGACAAAATTCATGAGTTTAATATGTTTCTCACGTCCTCTATTATTGCGCTTATTTCGCTCTATCCTTATACCTGTGGTCGTTTCAATAACTCTAATCGGCCACTTGTTATATTCCTCGTCATACGCTCTCATGGCATCTTTAACATCATCTTCCGTGAAGGGATTATCCACTGTCTCAGTCTTACGGTCAAAAGCCGGAACCAAGGAAATAGCATCCGCAAGGACTTCATCACGGGAAACACCACATTTGACAGCATAAACTACCAATGTAAGAATGCACCAGTACCGATGATGCACTTCCACCTGCTGACCGTCTTTAAGGATATTCAACCACCAATCATATAATCCACGATTGAGTTGCCACTTCTTGCCTACCCTGCGGCGTCCTATAACACGTGAAGCATACCATTCCGGCCATCGTTCCTGCGCCTCTTTCAGCGTCACACGGGACGGATTATGCGGAGTTTTGTCTGTCAACTGTCCGATTTCTTCATCAGACAATCCGAAAGCACGCCCTAAAAAACTGTTCAATTCCTCCGGCGTGTGCATGGGCGCGGAACGGTTCCAAAATGCCCGGATAGGTTTGCCGAACTTTGTCTTGGTTCCCGGCACACGGAATCCCTGCACTACACTCTGAACCTGCGCTCTCTCCGCACCAAGTTTTGACACGAGCCACACAATCTTGGTCAAACCTCGTTTCATCTTATTCAACGCATCAAGGCGAGTAGCGAACATTTCGATTGGACGCTTCAACAGGTAATACACATGAATCCCATGCCCTGAATTGACTATGATATTGGCAACCGGATAAACCCCTGTTGTCATACCTCGCAACAACATCCTCACCTCATGCATACTCACACCGTCAAGATCTATAGCAAAGGCATAAAGAAACCGAGCGTTCCTATAAGAGTTGGTACGTCCCACATAAGTCACCGGAGACAATATCGCAAAGTCGCGCCCATTTAGGAAACTCAGACTCTCACCATCATCCTTCAACAACAACCTATGTCTGTTCTTCTTTCCATCCTTGTAGAAGACCACAGGATTATATCTCCACATACGATAACCACTATAGTCTATCTTCTCTGACTGTACATCATCTGAATTGGAGGACTCTGACCTCAAAGCTTTGTTCCGGATCTTCTGCTTCAACCACAACTGGTATTCATAACTCTGTACTTCCTCAAAAGGAATAATCCCCTCACCCTGTTCAAAGGCTTTCCTCTCAAACAACAACTCGACAAACTCATCAGGATAAAGCTCTGACAATTCATAATGCTCCCCACACTGAAGATAATCGGATTTACGCTCAAACTCCTGCTCCAACACATCCACAGAAATACGGTTCAGCCGACCATGATAATCCGACCAAGCCTGAAGAAACTCCCGGTACTCATCCGCAGGAAGAGTATCGAAATCAAAATTATTCAAGTCAACCTTACTAAAATCTATACTCATAATCTAAAATTTTGAACAGAGGGGCACTCGTTCCTCGTGCCCCAGTGTGGGGGGGCGTATATTATCAATGAAATTTCTTTTACACTTTTGCAAAGATACTACATTCCTCGGATTAATCCAAATTTCACCACTAATTAAATAATTACCACTATCACTAATTATATTATTCAATAATTAGCGACAGCTGCTGTTTCCCATATGATTAGAATAGTCTTAGTAGAAAACACTAAAATGGTAAAACACTATTTCAGTAATTCAATAATTATTATTATCTTTGCAGTGTCAAATTAAGACATAATCCTTAACCCCATCATTAATGAAAGCCAAAATTATAGCAATAGCCAATCATAAGGGCGGAGTCGGTAAAACCGCCTCTGTCGCATCCATCGGAGCAGTATTGGCATCAAGAGGGAAGAAAGTGTTGATGGTTGACTTGGATACCCAAGCCAATCTTACCCGGCATTTCATGGAGAACATTCCCCCACGAATTATCTACCACGCAATTCGTGAGCAGCTCAATCTTCCCATCTATCCAATCCGTGAAAATCTCGATATTGTACCAAGTGGTCTTGATATGGCGGGAATTGATTTGGAATTACAGATGATGTTTAACCGAGAAAGAGTACTAAAGGTACTTCTCGATCCATTCAGTACCATTTACGACTATGTTCTTCTAGACTGCCCTCCGGCTCTCGGATTAGTTACAATCAACGCACTTACTGCCGCCAATAAATTAATAGTGCCTATGAAGGCCGATCTCATGTCAAACTACGGTTTGTCAATGATGGATCAATTTTGCGTAAAAATGCAGGTACTGAATCCCGGCATACATATTGACTATATCTTCTTCAATATCTATGAAAAAGGACAGACCATGACAGAAGCTATTGAAACAGATGTCAGATCTAAGTACGGAGATCGGGTTCTTTCCACGGTTATCCGCAAAAATAATGATGTTTCCAAAGCGGCCTTCGATTTTACTGACATTGTCAGTTTCAACCCCGAAGCGAATGGAGCAAAAGATTTCCAAGCATTAGTGACCGAACTTGAGAGCAAGCTCTAATTACTAAATAAATATTTAGCAAAATCAATATTTCATTAATTATTGAAATCACTAAATCAATAATCATTTATCATGGCTAAAAATAAAATTTTAACAGTGCCTCAAAACGGGACTCAACCGGCAACTATCCCATCGCCTATCGACAACATGCTCGCTGGAACAACCTCAGTAGAGACAGTAACAAAAACATCAAACAAGAGACCAACATCATTCAATATCGATCAAGAATTACAATCTCGCTTCAAAGCCGTCTGTGCTACAAGAGGCAAATCCATGTCCAGTGTAATCGAGGACTTTATCCTCGGATATATTTCAGAACAATGATCCTACGCACATTACTATTATTAATTCTCTCACTAACCTTTACCTGCTGCTCCAACAAGCCTTCAGATCTCCGACTTTCAAGAGTAGAAGGCTTATTGTCTGAATCTCCCAAAGAAGCGTGGGATTCGTTGAGTGCTATTAATTATGATCTTTTATCTGACGCTGATAAACATTACTACGATTTCCTTTCAGTGAAAGTAGCAGATAAAGCGTATCTTACACATTCCTCCGATAGCCTCATTCTGAAAGTCATTGATTTTGAATTTAAACATCAGAAAAATGGACGCTATCCAGAAGCATTGTATTATGGCGGAAGAGTTTATAGTGATTTAGGTGATTATCCTACCTCTTTACACTATTTTCAGGATGCTCTTAAATCTTTGCCATCAAATTCTGGCAATCAAGAATTAAGATGTAATATATTAAGTCAAACAGGTAGGCTTCTAACAGCTCTATCGCTTTATGATGAAGCAATACCCTATATTCATGAGGCATTAGAAATAAATCGGCATCTTCAAGATACAACTAATATTATATACGGGTTACAATTATTGGGTGGTACGTATCTTAGGAACTCAAATTATGATCTAGCTGAAAAATATTTTAAAGAGTCTATAGGTTTTAGTGTTCATCAACCTTCGTATCATATGGCTAAATCAAGGATGTATCTTGCTGCCGTAAAACACAAGCAGGGAGAACTTGATTCTGCTTTAAGCTATATTCGTAATACATCTGAAGAAGTAAAACCTATGGTACGCAATAGTGTTCTCGGCTATGCTTCTAATATATATTTAGACGCTGGAATTCTCGACACAGCGTATATTTATGCAAAAGATCTAATCTCAAATAACGATCCAACGCACAAAGAAATTGGATATCAAGTACTACTATCTCCAGAACTACGAAAATATATAGAGATAGACACTTTAAATCAATATATTTCCGAATATAGAACCATTTTAGAGAGCTTCTATGACGAGAACAATATGCAACTATCTATTAACCAACAGAGTCTCTACAACTATCAGTTACATGAAAACCAAAAAGCCAAAGCAGAAAGACTTTCTAATATACTAAAGAATTGGATAGTCGGTTTTATATTCTTAGCTATACTTCTAGTCCTTATATCTCTTTATTTTAAAAATAAAAGTAAGAACAATATCATTGAATTACAACAAGCTTTAGCTAACATTGAAAAACTAAAGCTTGAATTAGTAACAAGTCAATTAAAACAATCATCTGATATAGGCCAAACAATTATTAACCAAACAGAAGAAATAGCTCCCGTTATTACACATAATTCACCTAAGAGTACAGAGCAAGAACTTAGGGAATGCCTAAAAAAAGAACTTTTAACTTTATATGAAAGTGCTAGTGCTCAGTCATCAATCTCCCCTATAATTTTACAATCTATTGCCTACCAAAAAATCCAAGAATACATTCAAGAGGGAAAAACTATAAAAGAGAGTGATGTTCTTTGGAGTGAAATCGAACAAATTGTCTTATCTAGTTCTCCTAAATTTAAGATAAATCTCAATCTACTTACATTAGGGAATTTAACTACAATAGACCTTCATACAGCTCTTCTTATAAAATGTGGAATCAAACCATCAAAGATGACAACATTACTTGGTAGAAGTAATGGTGCTATTGTTTCGAGAAGAGAAACTCTCTGTATGAAGATCCTTGATGAGAAAAAAGGAGCAAAAGTTATTGATGCGATAATACGCTCATTATAAACATATTACCCCCCCCCATTGATGATAACGGGAAGATAACGGATGAATTTCCGTCATTTTTCCGTTATCATTTTTTCGTCCTTAGCCAACATTTTATAGCTAATTTTGGAAAAACACTTTAGATATTCAAACTTCATGAAAACCATTTATTACATCCAAATGCTAATAATGACTCTTGTAATGTCATCGTTTCCCTTATCCCTTGCAGCCAACAGCTCAAGTGTTTCTTATACTGTTACATTACAACAGCAGCAGAAACCGACGAAAGATCACAATCAACAACTAGATAAGGATGGTCAAAGAATGCCTGCTCGTCCTGTCGTTGTCTATATTAGTACAACTGAAGGAGTATATAGCTCCTACTTTGACATTGAAGATGTAATATCTTACTCAATACTTGACAGCAATGGTCAGCTCTCATTCTCAACCTATGATGTTTCTGATTTTATCAACTATTTAGTATCATGCAATGGTGTTATAGGGATTCAATTAGAATTGGTTGAATATAATCTCGAGGGCTGGCTTCAATTATAGAAATATAACGTTCACCAGAGAAATTAGATGTACAGTACATTATAGTTAACCCAATTATTAATCTAAACCTCAAAAAGATGAAAAGAACATCCCTCCTAGCATTAGACATGCTGCAAAAGGAAGAACTTGCATCCCTTAAAGGTGGCGCCGCCAGCACCAATAAGGTATGTGGTTGCGTATGCGTAGGTCCAGTCACACCTGTTAAGGTAGAACTTAACACGGGAAATGACCGTGAACTAGCATCCTCAGATGCAGACTGCACAGATTGTGGAGCATCAAATGCTCATCGTGCCACAAATGAACTTGTAACCCTATAAGTTCATTTGTCCATGTCCGCTCGTCATCAAATATTTTGCCTTTTGGCATTTATTTTATTTGCTGTGCCAATGTCGGCACAGCAAGATGACGAGCGGCTTGACTCTTTAATCAGAACGCTCGAATTAAAAGAGGTTGTTGTCACGGCTAAAAAAATAAGACAATCGGGTGATACAATATCTTATGCTGCATCTTCATATATAAGCAAAAATGATAAGACATTAGAGGACTTACTCCGGAAAATGCCCGGTATTGAGGTAAAATCGGACGGACAAATTATATATAATGGACAATGGATTAATGAGTTCTATATCGAAGGGTTAGATATGCTTGGCTCTAACTATGGAGTAGCCACCAAAAATATAGATGCGCATGACATTGGGACTGTACAAATTCTTGAAGACCACCAAGATGTAAAAATGCTCCAAGGCGTAAGGCGCGGAGCCGCACCAGCAATGAATATACGCCTAAAGCAGAGCGCAAAGGGTATCTGGTCGTCCACTTTTGAGGGTGCTATAGGAAGCCAGCCCAATATATCCTGGGACGCATCGGCCTCACTAATGAACTTCAGGCGTAATGCTCAAAATATATCGGTTTATAAAACCAATAACATCGGTGTTGATTTACGACCTGAAATCAACGCTCCATCTACATACACATCATCTTACGGAACTGGGATATTATATCCTGAAACTCCATCTTTATCTAACAAGTACACTTATAGAAACACCTCTCATAGCCTTTCAGTGAACCAGTTGCTGAAACTTAGTGAAGATAAAACATTTACGTTTAATCTAAATTATCTTTTCGACAAAGAAAAGCGTAATTCAAATGATGAAACAACGTATTTGTCTGACAGTGTGGCAAGGTATATCATCAAGGAATCTAATTCTTCTGATATACATCAGCATTTTGTTGGGACCCATGCTGTTTATAAACTTAATGGGAAGAAAATATACCTCAAAAATACTCTTTCCGCCAATGCGTCTTTTCCAAAAGGAGAAGGACTAATTAATGATTTAATTCTCCAAAAATTTTCAGCTCACTCAATAAAAATTGATGATGAATTGAAACTTAACTATAAGAAACATAATGGGGGAATTGCAGATGCTTCATTTCATATATCCTATAACGATAAGAAGGGATTATTGAATCTGCCTAATAATGAATTTTGTCAGATAGTAGATCAACGAAGCTTCAATATTGACGGAAGTGGCTCCTTGATTGCTCTTTCAATACCACACTTCATGTTTAATCTGAATGGAGAAGTTGATGCAAGTTGGCAACATGCTAATACCAATCTTGATATTGACAATCAGTCTATGCCTGATGATCAACAAACATGGCAGGTTGGTGCAAGGGTTACTCCAAAAATATTTTGGCATTATGGGCAAAAATTTCAATGGCTTATATATGTGCCTGCAGGTTTTATGTATTATAAGTCTGACAATCAAACTTGGAATTATAATAAAACATTCTTCTCGATAAGACCATATTCGAACATAACATATAAACCATCAGACCGGCTTTCGTTCTCACTTACCACAATAGGTGAAGAATCCTTACCTTCTGCCATATCCATTATGGTTCAAAAACGATTTATAGACTACCGCACAACCATCTCTAACCCGGGACATATTGAAGCGACAATGAACCGAACACTAAAAACGGCATTCAATGCGAGCTATACAAATGTGTTGGATATGCTATTTGGTAGCCTTGCATTAACGTATGTTCAATCGCGTTATGGCAATAGTTCCGGATATGACATAACTGACGATATTATTAATTATATAAGATTGCCATATTCTACAAATAGCCGGATATGGCAACTTGATCAAACATTTTCAAAAGGTTTTTTCCGATGGAACTCAAAGGTAAGTGAGTCATTTAGTATAGGCATGAATAATAGTGAATATTATATCAATGATGAAATTCATGAAGGCAAAAGCAAGTATCTTCGGGCTAAACTTTCATATAATGCGACGTTTACTAAATGGCTGTCTTTTGAGACCTCAAATGAATACACCCTATCCAAGAGCTTTACAGATGGCAAAGCTAATGATGGCACGAAACATACCTTCTCCAATGCCACGTCCATTATACTGTGGCCGTTTAAGCAACTGAATGTATCGCCATCTGTGATGTTCTATAATAATAACTACTCTACATCATATCGAAATAATGTGTTCCTGAATTGCAATGTTGAATATACTCTCGGAAACACCATATTGTCACTGCAATGCAGCAACTTGTTAAACAACGATGTTTTTCGAAGGTATAACGACAATGGAATCATTAGATACTCAAGCGAGTATCGTTTACGAGGACGCACTATTATGGTAGGCATTAGAATAAGAATAACATAAATATATAACCATGAGGATTTTGAATGCACTTTTAGCATCTCTAATGATGCTTGCCGGGCCTGCTGCTTTAGCACAGGTTACTGTATCGTATGCTATGGATACGCCTACGTTCACCCTCGCGCACGAGGATACTGATAAGTATGAGACATTAGATACTTGCTATCTTAACGTTTCATACCAGTTCAAGTATCGCAATTCAGAGAAAGACGATTCTTTGAGTTTCGATGACATCATGGACTTGCAAATGGGCAGATACTACAACGCTTTCTTTAGCCGTGATTTGCGAGCTCTTGATACACAAAACACGAAAGAACTTAAATCCACAATGCAATTCTCTACTATTCCTGAGAATTATGTTGGGTTCGACCTTCTGTTCAATCATAAGGACTCACTGACTACAGTCACCAATCGTCTTCCATACACTTCTCAAGTCATTGAATACAGTGAACTATCAGAATCACCTGAATGGACGTATATACCAGATGAGATTGCTACTGTCATGGACTATCATTGTCATGTCGCAACATGCAATTATGGAGGAAGAAATTGGAAAGTGTATTATACAAATGACATTCCTGTTCCTTATGGACCGTGGAAGCTGAACGGAGTAAAAGGATTGGTCCTTAAGGCTGAAGACTCTGAAAACAACTTTATTTTTGAAGCTGTAGGTTTGACACAAAAGCCACAACCTATCATTCGCTATGACTGGAGTAGAAAGAAAATGAAGAAAGAAGATTGGAAAAAATTTGAACAGGAGATGTATAAAAACGCCGGGGCATTCGTCCGAAACACTGGTGCACGCATCCTTATCATGGACAACAGTGAACAAGGTTTTCATCGTCTCAATGAAGATTGGTCTCAATACTACAATCCATTAGAATTATAACATGGAAATAATAAAGTCTGCAGCGGGTCATAATTATATATATGATCGAAATACTAGTTACATTTCTCTATCTTCTAATTACAGTCCTAAAGAGAACGAGAATCAAGTAAATCCACACTTCGCTAAGAAGTTAGATTACTTAACTCGTCATGGTATCATTTCTCAAGAAAAGAGTGAAAATAATCAATACCGTCTTTTAACTAAAAAAGATATTGATGATGCAATAATCAATACTCATCAAATAATATTAGAAGTAACAGACAAATGTAACCTGGACTGTTACTACTGCGGCTATGGTCATTTTTATGACAATTATGATGCTAGATTAAATAGAGACTTACCTCTCGATTCATTCAAAACACTATATAATTATCTGAAGAATCTATGGGAAACATCCTATAATAAAGGGTGCTCTTATCTCCGTATATCATTTTATGGGGGTGAACCACTATGCAATTTCCAATTTATTCATGATGCTGTAATGTACACACGAAACAATCCTATTCTGAATAAAAAGATTGTTTTCTCAATGACTACAAATGCAGTTCTGTTAGACAAATATATGGATTTTTTAGTTGAAAATAACTTTGAAATTCTAATTAGTCTTGATGGAGATAAATTTAATGATTCATATCGAACTTTTAAAAATGGGACAGGGTCGTTCGACACAGTAATATCAAATATAGACAAGTTACAGTCCACATATCCGATATTCTTTAATAAGAATATCAAATTCAACAGTGTATTGCACAATCGTAATTCAGTAAGGGAAGCTAATCATTTTATATACTCCCGATATAATAAACGTCCAATGACCAATGAATTGAACGTTTTTGGTATAGCAAAATGTAAACGAGCTGAATTCCTAAAAATTTTTCATTCTAAAACATCTGAGTTTAACTCTATGTCTAATGAAGAAAAACAAGTATATGAGAGACAATCTCCTCATATAATTCAATGTGAGAAATGGCTCTTTAGTACCCTCATGAAAACATATTCAGTAAATATATTCGATGCTTTATCTGATAATTTTATTGAATCATTAGATTCTAATAGACAAGAGATTCCAACAAAAACCTGTATCCCATTTTCACGAAAAATATTTGTTTCTGTTAATGGTGGTATTTTTCCATGCGAAAGAATTGGAAACGAATTCAATTTCGGAAACATATCCGGGAATGAACTATATATAAATTACGACAATATAATTGAACGTTATAATCAATTATTTCTCAAGTATATAACTGCCTGCAAAACATGTAAAGCCAAAGATTTTTGTTCTGTATGCGTTGTATCTGATATAAATGGATACGAGGTTTGTAATCGAGCTAAACCTCGAAATATCGAAGAGATAATTTCCTTCTTTGAAGCCAATCCTGAAGAAATAAGAGAAATAATAAAAAATATATCTATCATCTAATAATGGGACATTCTACATACTTCTATTTAGAGCCTTATGTTTATATAGCATCTGGTAAAAATGGTATTCTTCTAATAAACATGCTTGATGACAACACTCTAATCTTTAACGATTCAAGATCTGTTGACATCATGCAGCGATTATTGTCTTCTCCTAAAAGGACAGTCCACATATCGGAACAAGATAAAACGATTCCTCTTATATCTGATACACTCAAGTATTTCATGGGAGATTTGATATCTTCTAACATCCAACCTTTACAATTTGAATCCGAGATAAACAACATCTCTGGCATCGATGCTTATCATAAATCTATAATAACCTGTTGGTTGAATTAAATTAGAGAATATTTTATCCGCCCAATCGGACGATGATTAACGAAATTGACATATTGCATGAACGTCATTGCTGCTATTTTGCCTGCTATGCGGGTGAAAAGACCGCAGGATTGTTTTGCGTAGTTTCGTATCATCATAAGATTGTCGTTGAGCTGGGAAAATATCGTTTCGATACGTTTACGGAATCTCTTGTATGCCCATGTAGGCGGATGCCAGTTTTTCTGATTCAGCCGATATGGAACTTCAAGAGTGATATTTGCTGCCTCAAAGAGATTCTTCTGAATCTCAGCACAGAGATAGCCTTTGTCTCCAAGCATCATGCAATCATGATATTCCCAGCGTACGTCCTTGAGATAATGAAGGTCATGAACACTTGCGGCAGTCATGTCAAAGGAATGGATAACACCAAGTATTCCGCAGACAACATGGAGCTTATAGCCATAATAATGCAAGCCTTGCGAAGCGCAGTATCCCCAGTCGGGAGCAGCATCGGGATTGTCTTGTCCCATGGTGCATCGTTTGGCCCGTGCGTTCCGGCATACCTTTACTGGTTTAGAATCAATGCAGAATACATCTTCGGGGCCATCAATAGCTCTGGCTACATCCTTGCGGATTTCTTCTGCAAGTCGGGCCGTGAGCTTGCGTCGGGCATTGAATTGTCTGCGACTGATCAGGTTAGGCAAATCCTCCTTACACTCATGGTGCAGACGATAAAAAAGAAGATTCTCGCTGTCGAAGCCGAAGGACTCGGCGGTTATCCCGAGAGCAATGACTTCAAGGTCGGAAAACTTGGGAACAACACCGCACCTGGGTACGTTTCCATGTTCATTAACTCGATTTCCGGCAAAATCCTTGCAGATTCCGAGGATTCTGACGAAATTTGCTATGAAGTTGCGCATAAGCAGTGCAATAGTAGTTAACGGTGTGGTTACCACTAATTTACTAATAATCTGCAAATTGTGCAACTTTTTCATTTGTAAATATTTAGAATTTTAATTCAACCAACGGGTTATAATATACTCAAAATATAACATCGGTTCTTTCATATCAAATTGCACACTACTTGTTGATATGAATAAATCTGACTGTTCGGAATATATCGCTATTCAGTCTGGCTTATCATCTTGCGCTGAATCTTTTCAAAAAAGATATCCTTATGCGATGAATAAATCTACTATTAAGACATATATACAAGGACTCGTTAGTATTAATCCGAATATAGTTGTAAATATATGTGGACTTGATATTGATTTCCTGAACGATATAATTGAAAGCTTTAACGCAAGAAATCTAAACATAATCATTTCAGCAACAACGCTCAATGCTAGTCCAGAGATACTGAATACCCTTATCAACACTAATCTAAGTTTTTCAGTTCTTCTAAACTTACCTATTGATCAAATCAACTTACCTTCTAATCGTAATCACATCTCTATTTTAACAAAAATAACCGATAAGAACGATCTTGAGGTATATTTAAACTTGCTTGACTCTGATTATAAAGTAAAGTTTTTCCCGCATTTAACTAGTGAAAATCTCGACTTTATTAAGTCTCTTCTTAATATATCTGAAGATGAGTTATTAGGTATCCCTCAAAAGTACCAAACAATTAAGATTAACAATCTAATAAATAGTAATCTATGGGGAACAATTTACCTATTCTCTAATGGAAATATTCATTACTCCCTTATTAATGATTCTAATAAAATTATAACCTTTAACAATCTGTATGATGGTTATAAAGAAGATCTTATAAACGGTACTATCGATTGGATATTTAATCGAAATTATACTGAGTGTAAGAAATGTATGTATCAACGGCTTTGTCCACCACCAAACTACATAGAACACTATCTAAGGTGTAACAACACCCTAAGATGTCTCATCCAAGATTCCTAATGAAAAAGATTTCAATTAAATTACAAAAGGATGCCATGAAATGTGGGCAAACGTGCCTACAAATGATTGCTGAATATCATGGATATATTTTTGCTGATAATTTAATTGAATCTCTATGTCCTGCGACAAAAGAAGGAGTCTCATTACTTGCTTTACAAGAAACAGCACTATTACTTGGTTTCAAATCAATATGTGCTCGAATGAACATTTGTGAAATTTCAAGAATAACAGAACCTTGCATTCTTCACTGGGATCAAAACCACTATGTTGTTCTAGTTGAAATTAAGAAAAATGGCTCCTATTATAGAATAGCAGATCCAAAAAAAGGTATATCTACATGCACTAGAGATGAGTTTTTACAACATTGGATAAGCACAACCATTAATGGAAAACATAAAGGAGTTGTTATGTTATTAACTCCTACTGAAAATATTATCAGATACACAACTGAGACTCCTAAAAAACGCTCAAATCGTTTTATCCTAGGTTATATAACTCAATTTCGTAAATATTTCACACAGATTATCCTCGGTCTGGGTCTCGGGTGTGTGCTTCAGTTAATCATGCCGTTCCTGACACAGGCCATTGTAGATGTGGGTATAAGGCATATGGACATAGGTTTCATCTGGCTCATACTACTCGGAGAACTGATGATTGTAGTGGGCAGGACTGCCACGGATTTTATCCGGCGATGGTTACTGCTCCACATTTCCATGCGAATCAACATCTCTCTTGTAAGCGATTTCTTCATAAAGTTGCTGAAATTACCCATGTCGTTCTTTGACACAAAATTAATGGGAGATTTGCTACAACGGATTGGAGATCATACCCGTGTACAGAACTTCCTCACTGGTCAGGTGCTTAACATCATTTTCACATTCCTAAGCTTCATAATCTTCGGCATTGTTCTCTTCTTTTATAATCCTCTTATTTTCGGAATTTTCGTCACCGGAAGCGTTTGTTACGGACTATGGATAACCTCTTTTTTGAAAAAGCGCAAGGTCCTCGACTATGAACTGTTTGAACAGCAGGCAAAGAATCAGAACAAGACCTATCAGCTAATCACTTCCATGCAAGAGATAAAATTGCAGGACTGTGAGCGCCGCCGCCGTTGGGAATGGGAGGATACGCAAGCTGACCTCTTCAGTGTACAGATGAAATCGCTTAAACTCCAACAGACACAAGAAGCCGGCTCTATTTTTATCAATGAGGTAAAGAATATAATGATTACAGTGCTTGCGGCCACCGCTGTGATAAATTCTCAGATGACACTCGGAGCCATGCTTGCTGTGCAGTATATCATCGGGCAGCTCAACTCTCCGGTGGAGCAGTTCATGTCGTTCATCTATTCTCTACAGGATGTGAAGATTTCACTTGAACGCATTAATGAAATTCATGAGGGGAGAAATGAAGAATCCGACGGCAATCAGGTATCAAAGTTCGATGACGGAAAATCCATCGACCTTTCCAATGTCGATTTCAAGTATGATCCACACGCTCTCAAAAAGACGCTGACAGATGTGTCATTTGATATACCAGAAGGAAAAGTAACGGCTATTGTCGGGGCTTCCGGAAGTGGGAAAACTACCCTTATTAAGTTAATGCTGGGCTATTATCCGGTCATGTCCGGCTCAATCTCAATAGCAGGAAGAAACATAAACGAGTATAATCTAAAATGGTGGCGCCGGCATTGTGGAGTAGTCATGCAAGACGGTGTCATATTTTCAGAATCCATCGCTCGGAACATAGCAGTGGATGATGGAGATATTGACATAGATCGGCTTGAAAAAGCAGCTAGAATAGCCCATATCCATAATTATATTATGGGGTTACCTCTGAAATATAATACTCAAATCGGACGCGATGGTGTAGGTCTAAGTCAAGGACAAAAACAGCGAATACTCATTGCCCGAGCAGTCTATAAGAACCCCGACTTCATATTCCTCGATGAAGCTACAAATGCCCTTGATGCAAAAAATGAGAGAGCTATTGTAGAAAACCTCGATGAATTCTACAAAGGTAGAACTGTTGTCGTTGTGGCTCATCGCCTGTCAACAGTCAAGAATGCAGACCAAATTATAGTCCTCGATAGAGGTAAAGTTGTGGAGTCCGGCAATCATGCCACTCTTATAGAAAAGAAAGGGGCATATTATAATCTCGTTAAAAATCAACTTGAATTAGGAAATTGATATGGAGGCAGACAAAACTACACATGACAAGATTGAGCTCCGCTCCGAAAAAGTCCGACAACTCATAGGAGAGATTCCTCCCTCATTAGTCCGATGGGGCATAGCAATCATAACCATTGTTTTCATTGCCCTAATTGCGGCTGTATGTCTATTGCCATACCCATATTCCAACGGTGAATCCATCCTCCGGCATTTCATCGGATAAAGGAACATATCTAAATCGACCGTTTTTGAGACTTTTCAGCAAACTATCTTCAGATGTAACTATTCATGCCAAACATCGTCTCATAAGCCATCTCAAAATCTACAATCCAAAATAGATCATCTTTACCGAGTTTTGAAATGGATAGGCATTTTATCATGGTGATACATACCTTACCCAAAAAGACATTTAGCTATAAGTGGATAAAAAATCCACTTATAGCTAAATGTCTTTGATACTGTTTCAAAAAGAATATAAGAAGAACTCTTTAGGTTTTCATATTATAATGATACCACCGCAGGAACCGGGATAGATTGGAACTCCATATCCAAGGCATCCTCAATCTTACAAATTGTCTCCAAGGATAAATTCTCTTTTCCTTTAAGAATCTTGGAAACATATTGAGGGGTACATCCCATTCTTTGGGCAAGTTCTTTCTGATTGACTCCCAAAAAATCCATACGGTCAAGCATTTCCATAGCTATTTTCTGGGAACGTCGAAGCCATCGGCTGTTTTCAAGCCGATAAATAGCATTTTCCCTCCATCTTGATGGAGTTGGAGATGCAAAATCTTCCAATCTTTTTCTTTCCATAATATATAGCTTTTATCTTTGTTCTATCTTTATAACACTTTGACAAGCATTTATATCGAGTCCAACTCTATATAATCATCAAAGCTGATGGAATCATACACACTTTCAGCCATCAAGAAATTCCTAACTCTTTCGAGCTTGCGCAACTCTGCCGCAGTATGTTCTCTTTCTTCCATCTTATGTGTCAACTTTATAGCACCTCCTGTTATAAGGAACTTACCGTCATCAAGTTTTATAGCATAAAGTCTCAACCACGACACATGTCTTGATGATGACCTTGGACGAGTCTTCTCTTTATTAAGGACATTCATTCCGGTACTCAGGTTATCCAATGGTCGAAATACTCTATTCAAATCATCAACATCCAACATCAAGATTGTTCTTTGTAGAACTTCATTGTCATCTAATGTATCTTGTATTGCCTCATTGATGTTCTCAATAGCAAAGTACTGTTTCAGATCAGAGGAATGTTCCTGAAAAAATGTCCTCAGCCATATGACATCACTCCACTGGTCGAACAATGTCTCAAGGATATTGTCCGAGTCTCCATCATATCGCACAGCATACAGGTTGCCGTCTTCCGTTATTTTGTCAAATGTCATTTCTCTAATTTTTATTTCCGCAAAGATAGTAAAAGTTTTTTACCTAATCAACTTATAAGTTGATTTTAGTGTATATCCCATCTTTTAACCTGATTAGGCGGTCTATCTAATCGAATATTTTTATATCTTTATACTAAGCAAGACTACATTAGATATGATAATAGGCTACGCAAGAGTATCGACCACCGGGCAGAACCTCGATGGGCAAACAGATCTGCTCACCCAATCCGGATGTGAGCGGATATACAGTGAGAAGATATCCGGAGTTAAAAAGGAGCGTCCGCAACTTGACAGAATGATGGACTCACTCCGTTCCGGAGACACTGTGATAATAACGGAACTTACCCGGCTGGGGCGTTCCGTCAAGGAATTGCTCTCAATCATCGAGAGAATACATGAAGCCGGAGCGTCGATAAAATCACTGAGAGAGACATGGCTCGACACCACCACACCACAGGGTAATCTGTTGCTCACAATCTTTGCCGGACTCTCACAGTTTGAGAGAGACCTCACACGGCAGCGCACAAGGCAGGGACTTGAAGCTGCGAGGGCAAGAGGTCGTAAGGGAGGCAGACCAAAGTCTGATGAAAGCAAAGTATCTACCGCTCTGAAGATGTACGACTCAAAGCTGCACTCGATAGATGAGATAACCAAAGCAACCGGAATTAGCCGGGCAACCCTTTACAGAGCCATCGACAAACGCAAGAAAACAACATGATTCAGCTTGCTGTCCGGCATCGGCTCCAATCATGAAAGCGCATCTGTCCTTAACTGGTGTGTATTAGGCTACGCACCTACGGTTTATACGGCGAGCCGACTGTAAGAACGCATTATCCCTACATTCGCCTTCCCCTGCTTTTCTTCGGAGGTTCCTGAGTCTGTCCGGTTTCCGGCTTTTGTGTATGCTGCTTCCTTTTTTCTTCCTCCTGACGCTGCTTTATTCCAAGTGCAGCCTTCACCTTTGCCCAGATATCCCGGAAGAAATCGGAGATACGCTTACCGCACATGGAGATGAACGAGTCTTCTCCATGACCTTCAATCCTCACGGAGATATTATCGGCATATTCCTCCGGAATCCTCTTTCCTGTCGCCGGATCCATAAACGGATATTTCTTCCATGTCAAGGTCTGACCCGAAAGAATGGCATCCTGATAATCCG
>Ga0209064_1002805_pt1 | contig 17584 bp, 16 predicted proteins | sample Inofromicrocosms_FD_187498 | JGI IMG/M metagenome (GOLD analysis project Ga0209064, IMG submission 187498) | Mouse cecum microbial communities from Vienna, Austria - Inoculum for glucosamine and mucus D2O microcosms (SPAdes) (version 2) | ecosystem: Host-associated > Mammals > Digestive system >... | reverse complement strand
CGAGTATGCTGCGCTTAGGGTGCTGCCTTTAGACGAAACATGCAGGGAGCTGAACCGGCAGTATATCCTTCCTGCCGGTTATGAGAGGAATAACCTGTTTCTGGTGGATTGGAATGAGAATGATTTTGGGACGTTGGATTTCTATGATCTGTATGACCTGTTTTACCCCAGGGTAAACGGCGGGCAGATCCCATATGGTATGGACGATAACTTAGGGGTCGGCGCGGTATACAGGATACCGGAGGATGAATTTGAGAACGTCATTCAAAGATATATCAACATAGACAGCGGTACATTGCAGTCAAAAACGGTTTTTTATCCGGAGGATGGGACGTATGAATATAAGCCGAGAGGCTTTTATGAAGTGGAATATCCGGAGTATCCATATCCGGAAGTAGTTCAGTATACGGAAAACAGTGACGGAACCATAACGCTGACAGTAAATGTGGTATTTCCTTATGCAGGCATTTCCAAAGTATATGCCCACGAGGTGGTGGTCCGCCCTTTGGAAGGCGGAGGGGTGCAGTATGTATCTAACCGGGTTATACCGTCAGAGGAGAATCAGGAGGGAACCTGGCATAAGCCGCGTCTGACTCCGGAACAGTGGGAAGAGATGTATGGAGGCATGGAATGATGGAAAATGTGAAATGGCTGATTCAAAAAAAGGGCGTTTTCATCATAGAATTGCTGGTTATTGTTATCGCCTGTGTCATAGTTTTAAAAGGACCAAAGCAGAATAATTCAGGAGAGGAAAACATAGAGGAAATCAGGGCGCAAAAGGCAGAAGTTCCTGTTAATCATATGGAAGGAATAGATGCTGACGAGATAGACGGGGACGAAATAGATATCGGCAATATCACTGCAAAATCTTCTGATTCCCAGGCGCCAGCTACCCAGGAGAGGAAAGTCTGCCTTTTTACAGAGGAAGAAAAGAAGAAGATTCAGGAGACGGCTTTGACGGCAGCAGAGCAGGTAAAAGGTATCTATCAGAATATAGAGGTCGCTGACGGCCCTGCTTTTTCATCGAATATTGCAGAGTTTACAGGCGAGCAGTGTAAGGAAGTGGTCTCACTTCTTGGACAGGCGGGGTTTGTAAGCATTACGGAGGACTGCAATATGGTAAATCCGGAAAGGCTCCACGCATTTTACGCCGATTATCTGAATCAAAAAGAGTCCATGTTCACAATCTTCCAGGTGAATCCGGACGGCCTGATCGGTGCATTTACTTTCCTGTACAGGATGGATGAACTGCAGACCTATTATGTAGGGATAGGCTGGCAGCAGGGCGGCATACCTGAGATAAGGAATACTTTGGAAAACAGCATAGCAGAAATAAAATTAACGGAAAAAGGATATTTTATTTATTCATATGAAATCCTGATTCCACATTCAAGCCTGCGCCAGTGCTTTAGAACAAGTCCCATATCAGATAAGTGCAGGGAATTAACCAAAAAGTATTTATCCGGCCTAAGCTATGTTAATTATAATATGCTTGTGACGAACTGGGACAGCAGCAATGTGGAGGATATTCTGATGCCTCGTATGTTTGAAGATATTTATCGTATTTACACAGGTGAGATTTTCAGAACGAAGGACAGGACTGTCCCTGCAGAAGTGTATGAACAGGTCATGACCGCATGTTTTCCGGTATCTGTAGAACAGGTACGAAAGGTATGCGGCTATGATGCAGGCAGTGGCAGTTACCCCTATGAAATGATATATGCAAGTCCATACCCGCCTTTTGGAGAAGTGGTTGATTATACGGAAAACGGGGATGGAACGATAACGCTGTTTGTCGATGGTGTATGGCCGGATTATAATTCGGATTATGCGTTTACTAATATGATTGTTGTACAGCCGTTTGAAGACGGGACTTTTCGATATCTTTCTAACGTGATAGAGCAGAAGGAGCTGGAAATTCCGGTAATAGAGTGAAAGGAAGATAATATGCCGTTGCAGAAGAAATGTATTTTGGTTATTGTGCTTGCTGCTATTTTGTGTGCTTGCGCAAAGACTCCGGACAGGAAGGTATCTTCTTTAGAAAAAGAAACACAGAAAAGGAAAGAAGATGCAAAACAATGGGAAAAAGGCTACAATCTTCCGGTCGATGATAAGGAAAGGGAAGAGGCAGAGGAGGATTGTATCAGGATGGCGGAGGCGGTTTCTGATGTGTACACTTTATCAGACGGATTCTCTGATGAGACCATTCAGATGATGCAGGAGAAAGCTGGGGAAACAGGGGAAGCGGTCCATTCAACTCTGTTGTATTCCAATATGGAAAATTATGAGAAAATGGATGGCTTCTTGGAAGAATGCATAAAAGGAAACAGTGGATTTGCGGTAGTTTATGAGATACAGTCTGATGGAGGAATAGGAAGAAGAAAATATACGTTTGACGGGAATGATATGTATGTCCTAAGTGCAAGGGCAGCGTGGCGGGAAGACAACCATCCAAGGGTGGAGTATATTTCTTATACCAGGATAAAGGACTGGAGTTACACAGACAAGGGCTGGTTCTGCTATGAAATGTGCGTTCCCGAACCGCCGGAAGTAACGGAGATCGTGGATGGAAGCTGTCTGCTCTGGATAAGACCAATGACTGAGGAACAAAAAGAGCTGTCTGAAAAGTGCGTCCGGGATATCGGGTATAAGGGAAATAATCTGCTGTGTTCTGATTGGGACGCAGGACATATGGAGAAATTGGATTATAATGGACTGTATGAATATCTGTATAAGATGAAATACCAGGAGACCTTTTTGCCCGCAGATGATCAGGATGGGATACCGCAGGGTGAGTTTGAGAGTCTGCTCATGGAGTATCTGCCAGTGACAGCAGAACAGATACGGGAATATGCCGCATTTGATGAAGAAAGCCGGAGATACACGTGGGAACGGCTGGGATGTGGAAATTATGATCCGAATTTCTTCGGAACATCGCTTCCGGAGGTTACGGATATCAAAGAAAATGAAGATGGAACGGTTACGCTGACTGTCGATGCAGTGTGTGACATGGTTATATGTGATGACAGGCTCATAACCCATGAATTGACCGTAAGATTTGCAGAAGACGGCAGTTTCCGCTATCTGGGCAATCGGATTCTTGGTGACGGGATCAGGGAAATCCCAGAATACTGGTATCGGGTTGGGGGCAGATAAAAGGTTTGGATATTTATAGGATATTGACTTTAGATATTTATTCTGCTATGATGAAAGCATGTACTTGCATGAAAGGATATTATTAATGATAAAACTGCAGAGAGGGGGAATAGAATGTGGATGAGACAAGCCAGAAGATCATTGATGCGGCGATGGCGTTAGTCCGTGACAAGGGATATGTCGCAACAACCACGAAAGAGATTGCAAGGGTAGCCGGCGTAAATGAGTGTACCTTGTTCCGCAAATTTGAGAGCAAAAAGGATATTGTTTTACAAGGGGCAAACCAGGCTGGCTGGCGGGCGAATGTGACACCGGAGATTTTTGAAAATGTAGAGTGGGATTTGCAGGCAGACCTGGAAATGTTCATGAGGGCATATATTGACAGGATGACGCCGGATTTCGTGAATCTGTCAATTGGACTGAGGGCGCCGCAGCTCTATGAGGAAACCAAAGAGCTTATTATGAAGGTTCCCCAGGCTTTTTTGAGGACATTTACCGATTATCTGAATAAAATGTGTGCGATGGGCAAAATACCGGAGAAAGATTTTGAGACTCTGGCATTGACTGTATTTTCGGCAACATTCGGTTACACATTCCTGAATGCATCGTTCGGGACAGAGCTTACAGAGATTGAAAAAAACAGGTACATGAAAGAAAGTGTGCAGATGTTCTTAAAAGGAATCGATCCGTAAGATTTGGCGCTGTCAGAGGGCAGTGCCAAAAAAAGAAATATAATGCATGCAAGCACACGCATTGAAGAATGGAGGATGCTATGAAACAGATAACAGGTGCGGATTTATTTGTAAAGGCGCTAAAAGAAGAAGCAGTTGACACATTGTTCGCTTATCCGGGGGGACAGGCGATAGATCTGTTTAATGCACTGTATGGAGAAAAAGAAATAGATGTGATCCTGCCTCGCCATGAGCAGGGCCTGATTCATGCGGCAGACGGTTATGCACGTTCTACGGGTAAAGTTGGTGTCTGTCTTGTAACAAGCGGACCAGGGGCTACGAATCTTGTCACAGGGATTGCTACGGCAAATTATGACAGCGTTCCGTTAGTATGTTTTACGGGCCAGGTGGCGACAAAACTTATTGGGAATGACGCCTTTCAGGAGGTAGACATTGTAGGCATTACAAGAAGTATCTGTAAATATGCCGTAACGGTACGAAACAGGGAAGATTTGGCGGAAACAATCAAAAAGGCTTTTTATATTGCAAAGACCGGAAAACCGGGGGTAGTGGTTGTTGATCTGCCAAAGGATGTCCAGCGGGCTTATGGCAGCGATTTCTATCCGGAGGAAATTGTGGTCAGAGGCTACAAGCCAAATACCTCTGTACATATGGGACAGTTAAATAAGGCGCTGGACATCTTAAACCATGCGGAGAAGCCTGTGTTCCTGATTGGCGGCGGAGTTCATATTGCCCATGCAGAGAAGGAGATGACACAGCTTGCAGAGCTGACAGGTGTGCCTGTTATTACGACAATCATGGGAAAAGGCGCAATTCCCACAACAAACAGTTCCTATGTCGGCAACATAGGGATCCATGGGAGTTATGCCGCCAATGCAGCGATCAGTAATTGTGACGTTCTTTTTTCCATTGGAACCCGGTTTAATGACCGCATTACGGGGAAAATAGAGGAATTTGCGGGAAATGCAAAGATTATTCACATTGACGTGGATGCGGCATCTATTTCCCGCAATATTGATGTGGATGTTCCGATTGTAGCTGATGCGAAAAAGGCCATAGACGCTTTGCTCAAAAAGGCAAAGCCCCTTCATATCTCAGAGTGGACGGATAAAATCAGCCGTTGGAAAAAGGAATATCCGATTGATATGGGGAAGGTTGGTCTGACGCCGCAGATGATCATTCAATCCATAAATGAAGGGTTTAAAGATGTTGTTGTCGTTACGGATGTAGGGCAAAATCAATTGTGGACAACACAGTTTCTTGATAGCGGTGAGAATAAACAAATGTTGACATCGGGCGGTCTAGGGACAATGGGGTATGGTTATCCTGCGGCAATCGGGGCAAAACTTGGCAATCCGCATAAGGATGTTATTGTCATATCCGGCGATGGCGGTATGCAGATGAATATCCAGGAAATGGCGACTGCGGTTGTTTATGAACTGCCAATCATTATCTGCATACTGAATAACGGATACTTGGGGAATGTGCGGCAATGGCAGGAAATGTTTTATGAAAGGCGGTATTCGAGTACATGTATGCGTTATCGGAGAAGCTGTGAGATTGGCTGCAGCCAGCCTGGTCATGATTGTCCGAAATATACGCCAGATTTCATTGCACTGGCAGAAAGCTATGGTGCAAAAGGAATCCGCGTCACAAAGGCAGAAGATATAAAAACAGCTTTAGACAGTGCAAAGCAGAATACAAAAATGCCTACGGTGATTGAGTTTATCATAGACAGAGAAGCCAATGTCCTGCCGATTGTTCCGCCGGGAAACGCCCTGAATGACATGATTTTAGAAAGAGAGGAAAACAGGGAATGAAAAAGAGATGGATTTGTCTGTTTGTTGAAAATGAAATAGGTGTACTCGCCCGTATTTCGGGTTTGTTTTCCGGAAAATCTTATAATCTGGACAGTCTGACAGCCGGAGTTACTGAGGACAGCACCATATCACGGATGACAATCAGCCTGACAAGTGATGACCGGACTTTTGAGCAGATAAAGAAGCAGCTTAGCAGGAGTGTTGAGGTGATCAAAGTGGTAGATTATACAGATATACCTATCCACATGAAAGAAATTTTATTTGTTAAGGTGAAGCATTGTTCAGATGCGGACATAACGGAACTATTCCGGATTTCAAAAGTATTCGGGGCTGCAATAATTGACTATGACGGCGCTACCGTCCTTTTGGAATGTACCCAGACAGAAAACAGGAATGATGATTTAATCGCATTGCTGAAAAGAAAGTTTGTAAACAGGATTGAGATTGTAAGGGGTGGAAGTGTTGCGGCTGAAGCTGTCAGTGTCTCGGAAAGATAGAGAAACCGTACAGGAGTCAGCCGCTGCTATGAAGTGAAACAATAGTATCAAGGGAAAAGGGGCTCCTGAGAAAGGCAGTCCCTTTGTTCCTGCAGGCAACGAGCCAAGTGGGCATATTTGTTGTATGGACATTTGACTTTCTATCCAGAAGCTCCTTAATGCCATATATTTATCTTAGAAAGAATGTGCCGCGTTATTTCTGCCGCGCGGCTGCCGGAGGCACCGCCGTTCGCGGCGATATTTGCTGCAAAGAACCACATATTGTCAGGGGCTTCCACATATCCTACAAACCATCCGTTTACATCCTTGCCGTCGATACAACCGGTGCCGGTTTTTCCATAGAGGTTTCCGGCTTCGGAAGAGGACAGGAGGATAGAGTCCTTTACTGCATTAACATTTTGGATGCCAAAGCCGAGGTTGTTTTCATAAAGCTTTCGCAAAAGCTCCACCTGTTCGATGGGGGAAATCTTTAAAGAAGATTCCATCCAGTAGGAGGAGAGGCCGCCTTTGGTATTCTCATTGCCGTATCTGATTTCCCGGATATAGCGGTCAATGGCGGAGGTTCCAAGCTGTTTATCTATTTCCTGAAAGTACCAGTTCACGGAGGCGCTCATGGCGGACTGCAAAGTCTGGTCAGTGTTCCATTCCTGGAACGGATAAAGCTCTCGGTTCCATTCCATGGTGGAATTTTCCGGTGTAATGACGCCGGCCTCCAGCCCGATCAGGGCGTCATAGATTTTATAGGTAGAGTCAGGAGAGACCCGCAGAGCGGCGCGGTCCATATCATAGATATTCCACGTATCCTGTGCCATATCGTATAGGACGAAGCTTCCTTCGTATCCTTGAAAGCAGGAAGATAAATCTATGATGTTGGTATTTTTATGGGATGTATCCCATCCATAATAATCATCCTTTGCTGCATTTGCAGACAGCAGGGGAGCCAGGCTTGTGAGGAGAACTGTTACCATCAGGAATGCCGTCATGCCTGTAAGCCGTTTCTTTGCGGTGGGCGTCTCGTAGGCGGCGATATTGAGGATACGCCGCTTCATCTGTGACATGTTTCCGCTTAATCCGGCGGAAAAGGGAAAAGCAGGGCGGGACAGCTTTTCGGCAAAATGGATCAGCGTCATTCCGTAATCCTCGTAGGAATCTGGTTCAAGCATATTCAGTACGGACGTGTCGCAGGCGATTTCCCTGTCATTTCGCATTTCCTTAAGTGCAATCCAGACCATGGGATTGAACCAGTAGAGGATTCCCGTGAGGGTCATCAGATAGCCTGCAAGCGCGTCTTTGTGCCTGTAATGCTGCAGCTCGTGCAGCAGCATGTAGCGGATCTGGTGAAGCCCGTTCATTCCGGATGGACTTGAACCGCAGGACGCTTGGCAGAATTTGTCGGTATCTATCTTACTGTAATCGGAGATGATGTGGATGGGAAGATAGATATGCGGCCTTAGGAACCCTATGATAACCGGCGACTGCAAAAATGCGGTACTGTATATGGGAATCTCTTTTCTGATATGGAGTTCTTTCAGGCAATGGCGGTATAGTCTGCGGATTGCCGGATTTTGGAGGGGAAGGGCAGATTGTCTGATGTTCTGCAGGCGGAGGGAGGATCTGGCTGTCAGAACAACCATGACAAGGATACCGGCGAGCCAGATTCCCAGTAAAATGGTTCCGGCAATGGATGGCGTCTGATTGCTTATGGAGAGAGTAAAATCATTCAGCCAGCCCGAATCTCCTGCAGGAGTCGTCACATCTCCTTGATTTACAATGTTTCCGGTATCAGGCAGGGCGGGGTTACAAAATGCCAAAAGCCGGGCAAGAAGCATTGGAAAACCTGTCAGGCGAAACGGCAGGAACGGAACGGTAAGCAGGCCGAGCAGCAGAAACCACAGGTGATACTGCATCCGGCCTGACAGGATATTTCTCAATAAATGCCTGGCGGCCAGAAGGATTCCAACCAGGGCACAGATGAATAGGTTACATATAAGAAAACGAATCATAAAATCAGCCATAGGTATTGTCTCCTTTTTGTTTCCTTAACCCGGACAAGCCGGAGCGCAAGATTTCGTTAGGAACAGTTCCTGACGAAAGTTACAAACTCATTTATCCTTTTTTACAGAAAGCAGGGTGCGAAGCTGTTCAAGCTCCGTATCGGACAGACCGTCATTTTCTATGTATGCGGACAGCATGGCAGTAATATCTCCGCCGTAAAAGCGTTTCAGAAACGAACGGCTTTCCTGGCCCACATACTCCCGTTCCAATACAAGCGGGGTGTAGACGAATATCCGGCCCTGTTTCTCATAAGAGAGGGCGCCTTTCGTCACCAGACGTTTGATCAGGGTTTGTATGGTTTTGGGGCTCCAGACGGTGGTTTTCAGTAACTTCTCAGTGATCTCATTGGTATTGATAGGCGCGTACTTCCATACGACCTTCATCACTTCATATTCAGCTTCGGAAATCTGCGGCAGAGCAGCCATGGTAAATCCCTCCAAATCTTACGTGTGTAATAAAGATATTATAGAGGGGATTCAGGGGATTGTCAATCAATGTTAACAACCTAACTAAAGCAACCACAATATATAGTGTTTGATATTTTAAAATTTATATCATCTTATCATCGGCACAGGATTTTCCTGTGCTTTTTTGTATCGTTTTTCTAAAGAGTGAGCTCAAAATATTGCACAAAAATTTCCTGATATTTTCATTAGATTTACTATTGACAAAATAACCAAAATTTGCGGCGCAGCCCCTGATTATAGTACATTTTGAAAGGAGCTGCATTTATGAAACTCATTCAGATTCTCGCCGATATTATCTGCAACACTTTGCTTGACCCAAATGCCCTGGACAGGGCGCGCAGGCAAAAAGGCGCTTATACCCGTAACTGCGGAAAACTTCCTTACTGGACTTTGGTTAAACTTTTACTCGGCAATGTTAAAAAGACAATCTCCGCCTCCTTGGATAGTTTTTTTCATGAACTTAAACTGAAATCGGGCGCACCCTCTGTCAGCTGCTCACAGCAGGCTTTCAGCAAAGCGCGTTCTAAAATTAGCCATTCCATTTTCAAAGAAGCTTTTGAGCGCATGCTGGATTTCCTCTGCAGCCAGGATTCCCTTCCTTTCCACGCGCGGTTTCTGGGGGTATGGGGACGGCAGATCATAGCCATTGACGGCTCTAAGATCCCGCTTCCCAACCGGAAAGCTCTCCTTGATCAATATGGCAGCATCGGGAGAGGTGCCAGCTCTCCCACTGCCATTGCCAGTGTTGCTTTTGACGTTCTCAATGACCGCGTCCTTGATGCCCAGTTCGAACCAATCCATGTGGATGAGCGTACACTTGCCATGAGACATATGGACAATATCAAAAACAAAGCACGGGCAAGCTTATTATACACCATGTTTGTCTTCGACAGGGGATATGCTTCCAAAGAATTGATCGCTTATATCGAAGACACGATCCATGCAGGGTATCTTTTCCGGCTCAGGTCTAAATTTAACAATGCGATTGATGCGCTTCCCGCACCGGCAGACCAGTATGGGATCACCGACCACATTCTCGTTTTGGATGACAGGAAAGTCCGCGTCCTAAAGTTCTATCTTCCAGGCGGGACACTGGAAACACTGATCACAAATGATTTTGGCCTGGATCAAGGTCTGTTCCGCCAGTGCTACTTTCTTAGATGGCCAGTGGAAGAAGATTATAAGCTGATTAAGGAAAAAATAGGGCTTACGGACTTTCGCGGTTATTCCGAAAATTCGATCCTTCAGGAATTCTGGATCTCCATTCTGCTTGCGAACCTCACCCTTGCTATTAAGAAGGAAACGGACGGGATCATCGACCGTACCATTAACCAGAAAAACAATAAGCACAGGTACATGACAAATATAAATGAGCTCGTCGGCTGCCTGAGCCGTCGGCTTCCAGAATATATGGATTCCGAGACACCTGCCGAAAAATTTACCATAATCCGGGACATCTTTTGTTTTGCCGTATCACATCGGGTACGGGATAAAAAAGGATGCAAAGAGTCAAATCCACGTGATATTCCCAGAAAGGTAAAGCATCATTACAATAACAAGGCAACACACTAACTATCATTTCTGAAAGGTGGTGATGTCCCGCGGTTCTATGCTCCATGGCGTCAGAGAAATATTTTTAAAATTTGCTTCTAGCACCAAGGGGGAAGTCTGCCCTTTTTTATCTCACCCAATATACTTTTTGTTATATTTCTGTCAATTTAATGCTGTATTCTCGCTCTTGATACCATACCACTACTAAGTTGTTAACATTGGTCTGGAAAGTACTGTGGATGTAGGAACTGCCATAACAATTGCCTTTGCGAAAATATAATAAATAGAATGGAAAGTAAGGAGAAATCCGAACCTTTTGTCCTATGAAACGTTTCCTGGAGGCAGGAGTCCTGTGGAATCGCGGTATTTGATACTAACGGTCCCAAAGGGAATATGGCAGTGCATAAGGGGATGGGCTTGGTGAATGAAGTGTTTCGGGAAAGGACTCTGCAGGAGCTAAAGGGGAATCTTGGAATCGGACATGTCCGCTATTCTACAAACCGGAGCAGTTACAATAAATAATGCACAGCCTCTTGTATTGAACTATATAAAAGGGACGCTGGCGCTGGCTCATAATGGAAATTTGGTTCATACAGAAGAATTGCGGGAAGAGCTTGCCAGAACCGGGGCCACCTTTCAGACTACGACGGATTCCGAAATCATCGCCTATGAAATTGCCCGTGCGAGAGTGCAGACTCGGACTGTGGAAGAGGCAATCCGGTTGACAGCGTCCAAACTTAAGGGCGCCTATGGATTGGTGATTGCCAGTCCACGCAAGCTGATTGGTGTAAGGGATCCTCTCGGCATTTCGCACGGCCGGACAGCACGCTGGATGGAATCTCAGTCTACGAATCCAGGCTGCGTGCAGGGATTGCTCTTGCGAAGGCATATCCTGCCGATGCAGACTTGGTCACAGGGGTTCCGGATTCAGGGATTGCCGCGGTGCAGGGATATGCAAAAGAAGCGGGCCTCCCTTTTGAACTCGTAAAGGAGCATTGCGCATGATGCCAGATAGGGGAGAAGTAAAAGAATCTGTGGATTTGTGCAAAAAAGAGATTTATTATGAAATAAAAAGAGATTTTTGTAAATATATGCAATTGATATTTATAAAAAAAAGTGCTAGGATTTCAGTAAAGATATTCTTGTGAGTTCTGAATAATAGTTTTTTAGCAAAGACGCTTATTTACCTTAAAGGTGAGTAGGCGTTTTTTACTTGGTAAAATGAGGAACATAACAGAAGCTAATTTATTTAAGACGGGAGAGAGGACATTATGTTATTAAAAGAGACTGGGTTAACCGCGCAGGATATCAAGGATAAAGTGAACAAATACATGATTGAGACTTATGAAAGATTTGATTTTGTGGCTGAAACTGCAAAGGATATGTACATCCGGAATGAGAAGGGCGAGGCGTATCTTGATTTTTATGCAGGAGTTGCGGTGAATTCTGTCGGCAACTGTAATCAGGCGGTTGTAGAGGCAGTCCGGGAACAGGCAGGGCAGATCATGCAGACGTTCAATTATCCATATACTGTTCCGCAGGCTCTTCTTGCAGAGAAGGTCTGCACCGCAACAGGAATGGATAAGATATTCTTCCAGAACAGCGGAGCGGAAGCAAATGAAGCTATGATCAAAATGGCGAGAAAATACAGCGTTGAAAAGTACGGTCCTGATAGGTATAATATCGTTACGGCAGCAAAATCGTTTCATGGAAGAACCTTTGGGGCGATGAGTGCGACGGGACAGCCGGACAATGCGTGCCAGATTGGGTTTGGAGATATGACGCCAGGCTTTACTTATGCGGCATATAATGATCTTGACGCGTTTAAAGCCGCCTGTACCGGGAACACGGCCGCAATTATGATTGAGCCGGTCCAGGGAGAAGGCGGAGTAAATCCAGCGACACCTGAATTTATGAGAGGGCTTCGCAAGTTCTGTGATGAGAGGGATATATTGCTGCTGCTTGACGAGGTACAGACCGGCTGGTGCAGGACAGGGGCGGTTATGAGTTATATGAATTACGGGATAAAACCAGATATCGTCTCAATGGCGAAGGCTATGGGAGGAGGTATGCCGATTGGAGCAATCTGTGCAACGGCAGAAGCGGCTAAGGCGTTTACGGCAGGGTCTCATGGTTCGACTTTTGGAGGACATCCTGTCTGCTGTGCGGCGGCGCTCGCGGCAGTTACAGAACTGTTAGACAATGATCTGGCGGGGAATGCAAAGAAAATGGGAGAATACTTCATGAATCTGCTGGGGACGCTTCCGCATGTCAGAGAGGTACGGGGACAGGGATTGCTGGTTGGCGTGGAATTTGAGGACGGAATCAGCAGTGTAGATGTCAAACACGCCTGCTTTGAGAGGAAGCTGCTGATTACTGCAATCGGAACCAATATTATCCGTATGGTTCCGCCGCTTATTGTCACTGCAAAGGATTGTAAAAAAGCGTTTGAGATTATTGAGGACGCTGTCCATGAGGTATATCCTGCAAAAATGGTTAGAAAGCCGACTGCCGCTTAGAAAATCTGGGGGAGGGGAGACTCTCCATGATACTATATCAATGGAAGCAATACTGGAAATGCCTGTGATAAAAGTGAGTAAAAGAAGTAAAAGAACTGTGAATCAGGAAACATAAGGGTTGACTTTTAGAAAATATTGTGTTATAGTTTAAAACAATTTAAGAATTTAACACTTCAAACCGTTGAAGCGGAGATAACGGCAATGATGCCTTTACAGAGAGTCCGGGATGCTGAGAGCCGGGTGAGAAACAAGTTGTCAAATGGACCGCGGAGGGCGCAGTCAAATGGGGATTTCCCAGAGTATTCTGCGACGTTGCAGGCAGACGTCATATGCCGGGGATATGCAGGTATCCTGCCAAGTGCACGGGTCATGCCGTGAATCAAGGTGGCACCGCGGATAGCGTTGTACGTTTAGATCATGTACTATATTCGTCCTTGACAGATTCTATAATTCTGTCAGGGGCGTTTTTTTATTGGGACTCCTTTGACAGAAGTTCCGTCAAAAGGAGTATATTCTTTTAAAGGGAGGCAGAGAGATGGAAATTTTACCACACATAAGTGAAGTCAGGGAAATTGCGGCAGCAGGCGGATACAATGTGCTGCCGGTAAGCTGTGAGATGTTATCTGATTTTACCACACCGATCGAGACACTGAAGATCCTGAAAAACGTATCTGCTCACTGTTATATGCTGGAGTCAGCGCAGCCGGATGATAAATGGGGGCGGTATACGTTCCTGGGATTTGATCCTAAGATGGAGATCACCTGCATTGACGGCGAGATGAAAGCGGGCAATCTGAAGGTAAAAACGGATCAGCCGTCGGATTATCTGCGTCAGATCCTTGCCGATTATAGGAGTCCCCGTTTTGACTATCTTCCGTCCTTTACGGGAGGGCTCGTAGGATATTTTTCTTACGATTATCTGGGATACAGCGAACCGGCCGTGCGCTGCCGTGTGAAGGATACAGAAGCTTTCAAAGATGTTGACCTGATGCTGTTTGACAAGGTTATTGCCTTTGATCACGTCAGGCAGAAGATCATCCTGATCGTGAATATGCGGCTCTCCGATGTAGAAGCCGGCTACAATAAAGCGGTAATGGAAATCAAGCAGCTTGCAGATCTTCTCCGTAACGGCACAAAGAAAAAGGAAACGGGAGGAAGGCTTACCGGGAAGGTGACGCCGCTGTTTAGCAGGGAACAATTCTGCAGCATGGTTGAGAAGGCAAAGAGCCATATCCGCGAGGGGGATATATTCCAGATCGTGCTCTCCAACCGCCTGTCGGCGCCCTTTGAGGGCAGCCTCCTTAACACTTACCGGGTGCTGCGCACGATCAATCCGTCTCCGTACATGTTCTATTTTTCGGGTACGGATGTGGAGGTTGCGGGGGCGTCGCCGGAAACCCTTGTGAAGCTGGAGGACGGCGTGCTCCATACATTTCCGCTTGCAGGCACCAGGCCAAGGGGAAAAACGGAGGAAGAAGACCGGGCATTGGAGGCGGAACTTCTTGCAGACGAAAAAGAACTTGCCGAGCATAACATGCTTGTGGATCTTGGCCGGAACGATCTTGGCAAGATCAGCCGATTTGGAACAGTACAGGTAGAAAAGCTGCATTCTATCGAACGGTTTTCCCATGTGATGCATATCGGTTCTACTGTCCGCGGGGAGATCGGCGATGGTTATGACGCCCTGGATGCCATTGAAGCGGTGCTTCCGGCAGGCACGCTTTCCGGCGCCCCGAAGATCCGGGCCTGCCAGCTGATCGGGGAACTGGAGGACAATAAGCGGGGCATCTATGGCGGCGCCGTCGGTTATATTGACTTTACCGGCAATATGGATACCTGTATCGCTATCCGCATTGCCTATAAGAAAAACGGCAGGGTATTTGTGAGGAGCGGGGCCGGGATCGTCGCGGATTCTGTTCCAGAGAAAGAATTTGAGGAATGTTTGAACAAAGCGAAGTCTTCTCTTAGAGCATTGGAACTTGCACAGGAGGATGGATTATGATTCTATTGATTGATAATTATGACAGTTTTTCCTATAATCTCTATCAGCTCATAGGGGAGATTGAGCCGGATATCAAGGTGATCCGCAATGATGAGATAATGGTAACAGAAATCCGGGAAATGCATCCCAGCCGCATCATACTTTCACCGGGGCCCGGCAGACCGGAGGATGCGGGGGTGATCGTGGAAGCGGCAAGGAAGCTTGGCAGGGATATCCCGGTCCTGGGCGTCTGTCTGGGGCATCAGGCTGTCTGCGCGGCGTTTGGCGCGGCCGTTACTTATGCCAGGGAACTGATGCACGGCAAGCAGTCGGAGGTGACCTTTGACACGAGTTCCCCGCTGTTCAGAAATTGCCCTGAAACGGCTCTTGTCGCCAGATACCACTCCCTTGCGGCAGACCGGGATACCATTCCTGAAGAATTAAAAATAACCGCATTCACCAGAGACGGCGAGGTGATGGCGGTACAGCATAGAGACTATCCGGTTTACGGCGTCCAATTCCACCCGGAATCCATTATGACGCCCGATGGAAAAACGATACTTAGAAATTTTATAAAGGAGATATGAGTAATGATCAAAGAAGCTATTGTAAAAATCGTAAACAAAGAAGATCTGACTTACAACGAGGCATATACCGTTATGAATGAGATCATGAACGGCGAGACAACGCCTACACAGAATGCCGCTTTTCTTGCGGCGCTCTCCACCAAAAGCGCCAGGGCCGAGACGACCGACGAGATCGCAGGCTGCGCCGCCGCTATGCGCTCGCACGCCACTAAAGTAGAGACGGATATGGAACTGTTTGAGATCGTCGGCACTGGCGGGGATAATGCGCATAGTTTTAATATTTCCACCACCTCCGCGATTGTGGCGGCGGCAGGCGGGATGAAAGTGGCCAAACACGGCAACCGAGCCGCTTCCTCCCAGTGCGGGACGGCAGACTGCCTGGAAGCCCTTGGAGTGAATATCCGGCAGAGCCCGGCTCAATGTATAGAGCTTCTGAAGGAAGTGGGCATGTGTTTCTTCTTTGCCCAGGAGTACCATGCATCCATGAAGTACGTGGGCGCCATCCGTAAGGAGCTTGGATTCCGTACCGTGTTTAATATCCTGGGACCTCTGACCAATCCCGGCACGCCGTCGATGCAGCTGCTCGGCGTATATGACGACTATCTGGTAGAGCCGCTGGCGCAGGTACTGATCAATCTGGGGATCAAGCGGGGCATGGTGGTGTACGGTCAGGATAAGCTGGATGAGATTTCCATGAGCGCGCCCACCACGGTATGCGAGATACGCGACGGTTGGTTTAGATCCTCCGTGATTACGCCGGAGGACTTTGGATTCGAGCGCTGTACAAAAGAGGAGCTGCGGGGCGGCACGCCGGAGGAAAATGCAAAGATCACGCTTGCTATCTTAAACGGCGAAAAAGGGCCGAAGCGAAATGCCGTGTTAATGAATGCAGGAGCTGCGCTCTATATCGGCGGAAAGGCGGACGGTATGAAAGACGGCGTTGCTCTTGCTGCAGAGATCATCGATTCGGGGAAAGCGCTTGATACGCTTAAAAGATTCATCGAGGTCAGCAACTGTCCAGGAGACGATCTGGAAACACCAGTCCGGGGCTGTCCGGAGGATGCTCAGGAAACGCCGTCTGCAAATAAGCCGGAGGTGGAGCTATGACAATCTTAGACCAGCTTGCCGCATATGCCAGAGAGCGGGTGAATGAAGCCAGAAGGAAGCAGCCTTTTGAAGAGCTAAAGAAACAGGCATTATCACTGAACGTATCGGCAAGGGAACGCTTTGCATTTGAAAACGCACTGAAAAAGCCGGGGCTCTCTTTTATCTGCGAATGTAAAAAGGCCTCCCCGTCCAAAGGGCTGATCGCTCCTGATTTTCCATATGTCCGGATTGCCAGGGAATATGAGGAGGCAGGGGCGGATGGTATCTCCGTCCTTACCGAACCGAAATGGTTTCTGGGCAGTGACGGATATCTGCGCGAGATTGCAGATGCCGTGAAGATTCCCTGTCTCCGTAAAGACTTTACAGTGGATGAATATATGATCTACGAGGCAAAGACGCTGGGCGCGTCGGCGGTATTGCTGATCTGCTCTATTCTGGAAGAAGAACAGATGGCGGAATATATCGGCATTTGTGACGAACTTGGGCTGTCCGCTCTTGCTGAGGCTCATGATGAAGCAGAAGTGGCGATGGCGCTCCGGGCAGGAGCGAGGATGATTGGAATCAACAACCGCAACCTGCGGGACTTTTCTGTGGACACCGGCAACAGCACAAGGCTTCGGAAATTGATTCCACAGGATGTACTGTTCGTTTCCGAAAGCGGTGTTGGAAGCGCGGATGACGTGGCGGCGCTAAGGGAGGCCGGCGCCGATGCGGTGCTGGTGGGGGAGACCCTGATGAGAGCGGCTGATAAAAAGGCAAGGCTTCAGGAACTGAGGGGTGTGTGATGACAAGGATAAAGATGTGCGGGCTTTTTCGCCCCTGCGATATCAGGGCAGCCAATGAGATAAAGCCGGAATATATCGGATTCATATTTTCACCGGGAAGCAGGCGGTATGTCACGTATGAACAGGCATCGGAATTAAAAGCTCTGCTTGAGCCGGATATCCAGGCGGCAGGTATATTCGTAGACGAGGACCCGAAAATCGTAGCAGCCCTTCTGGGTCAGGGCGTTATCGATATCGCCCAGCTGCACGGCAGGGAGGATGAAGTCTATATAAAGGAGCTGCGGACGCTTACGGACCGGCCGGTGATCAAAGCGTTTTGCATAAAAAATGAATATGATGCCGCGCAGGCGAGGCGAAGCACGGCAGA
>Ga0209064_1002799_pt1 | contig 17648 bp, 18 predicted proteins | sample Inofromicrocosms_FD_187498 | JGI IMG/M metagenome (GOLD analysis project Ga0209064, IMG submission 187498) | Mouse cecum microbial communities from Vienna, Austria - Inoculum for glucosamine and mucus D2O microcosms (SPAdes) (version 2) | ecosystem: Host-associated > Mammals > Digestive system >... | reverse complement strand
AATAATCCGCAAGTTTGCAATGGAGCTGCTGAAGAAGCAAACTGACAAGTTGAGCCTGAAACGGAGAAGAAAGAAATGTATGCGAAACCTCGAATATCTCGCCAAGGTTATGAACGAAAGTTAAATTTCATGCGCCGGCCCTGATCACAACTAAAAATTTAGTTAAAACATTGCCCAACTAAATATTTAGTTATACCTTTGCGGCAAATCATTTTTCAATACTCAATGAAAACATTTGTCACCACCCTCATCATCATGGCCTCCATGACGGCAGCGGCACAGTCTCAGCAGATAACAGGGGTCTCCTCCAATCAGAAAGCGCCTGAAAAAGTCGAAAAAATCGCCTCGTCGCCCGGCGATGTGGCAGCCGTGGCCGAGTGCATCTACTGCTATGACCTCCTCAACGGCGACAAGCGGTCGACAGGCGCGGCAATGCTGCAAATCGCCCCGAGTGTCGCGCGATTTATTGATTACACGTCATTTGCGACCGACTCGCTGCGCCGATCGGGCGATACCGACCGCGAGCAGTTCAACAGATTCCTCTCCCGCGAGCTGCGCTGCGAGAGCTTTATCGACCAGACCATCCTGCAAGGTTTCCCCTCGGGCAAAATGACCGTCATCTCCCCCATCGCGCCCAATCTTTACACCTATACCGAGACCGCCTACCCACTCCCGTGGACTCTCGCCGGGGAGGTTGACACCATCGCGGGATATGAGTGCCACAAAGCAACCGCCACCTATGGCGGCCGCGACTGGACGGCATGGTACACGACCGAAGTACCCGTTTCTTTCGGGCCGTGGAAACTCACCGGCCTACCGGGACTCGTAGTGAAAGCCGCAAGCAACGACGGGGTCCATTCTTTCATTTTGACCACCCTGCGCCAAGGCTCGTCGGTCATCCCGACAACAATTCCGCGCACTGCCGTCACGACCTCGCGCGATAAGTTTGTCAAGTTGAAAAACGAGTTTGAAAAAGACCCGTGGAACAACATTCTCCCTGAGTCAATAACTGACATCACCGTAGTGAACACCGAAGGGGGCAAACCTCTGATGCTAATCAATGGCACCCCGTTCCACCCCTATCCCGACGGATATGTCCCCTTTGAACAGGAATAACTGCATCGCCCTGATAATGCTGCATCTCATGCCGTTGGCAGCATGGGGGAAATGCACTATCTCGGGGACCGTCACCACTCCTGACAGCCTTCCGGTCGACGGCGCGATTGTCAGACTGCTCGACGGGAAAACCACCCTCACCTATACCGTGTCAACTGACAGCGGGGCCTATTCGCTGACCACCGACAGCGATGCCGGAACGATTCGACTCATGGCCGAAAGTCTTGGCTACGCCCCATCGTGCGACACCGTCCCGGCTGCCACTGCCACCCGCGACATCATCCTTGAGCCGCGTCAATTGGCGCTGAAAGAGGTGATTGTCGCCGCGCCGTCGATTACCGAGCGCGGCGACACGCTTGCCTATGATCTTAAATCATTTGCCGGAAAGGGAGATGTCACGCTGCGCGACGCGCTCGGCAAGCTCCCGGGGGTCGATGTGGCCTCCTCGGGACAGGTCAAGTATCAGGGTAAAGCCATCTCGCAGTTCAAAATCGAGGGTCTCGACCTGCTCGGGGGAAAATATAATGTGGCGACCAACAATATCCCTGCGTCAAGTGTCAAGACAGTCGAAATCATCTCGGGACACCATGACCGCAAGATTGACCGAGACCGTTTCAGCGACGACGTGGCCCTTAACATCAGGCTCGAACCGTGGGCAAGGTTCAAGCCTACAGGCACTTATGAGGCGACCGCAGGACGCGGCGATGACGCTTGGCGCTACCGACTATCGGGCGCGGGGATGATGTTCAACTCCACTTTTCAGGCTATACTGACCGCCAAACTCGGAAACACGGCGGCATTTGCAGCCGACGAGCATGTCATTCACTACGGCAAAACGACTGCCGACCCATCCGACGCCAATCTGCTCGGCAATCTATCGGCCGCGACCCCGCCCCTCTCCCGCAACCGCTACATCTCCCCGACCGACCGCTCGGTATCCATCAACCTCATCAACAAGCGGGGCGAGGATGCGACATGGCGCACGAATGTCGACTATGTATATACCAGCGAGAGGTTTTCGTCAGAATCCATGACTGAATATTTCCTCCCCGACGGACAGCAAATCACCATGACGCAAAGCTCGACCTCACGGTCTACGGAACACAATCCGGCCCTTGCCGTCGAGTATCGCCTTGACAGCGACAATCGGTTTATATCCAACAAATTCTCGGCCCGGGCATCGATTCTGCGCAACAGTCTGCCCGTCACGGCCAATAACCTTGAATACGGCCAACAACAGCGGTTTGACGGCTACAGCATAGCCAACGATTTCTCAACCACCCTGCGCCACAGAGGGACGAAATGGCATATCTCGGCCCTTGTCAACTATCTCGCGTCACCCTCGGGCAGCATCGCCGTGTCGGGAGCCGAAAACATCCTCCAGACTGCCCGATCCGACCGTTTTAAAGCCTCGGGGCGCATCTCGGCCTCATGGAAACACCGCCGCTCGACTCTCTATCTTCCCGCCGGATTCTCCCTGTCATCAGACCGCATGACGACGCGCCTCGACGGTGACCGCGCCGCCAACCGTCTGCATGGCGAAAACTTCAGTATAAAGGTGGAGCCCACCTATGAATACGCTCACCCCGAGAATCTGCTAAGCCTCCGCGCCACGGCATCGGTCCGGGGCGAGTATTACGACTACCGCAACACCGGGTCAACCCCCGTCAACGCGCGCCGATTCCGTCCCGCCATCTCTCCGAGCATATTCCTCACCTACCGCCCCGCCGCGCCATCGACATTCACTCTCAGTGCCGACCGGGAATATCGCACAGGCGACATTATCGACCTCCTGACCGCCCCGGTTCAGACCGATTATCTCTCATCATCGACCCGCACCGGCCTCATCGCCGACTCGCGCACACTTTCAGGGTTCATAGCCTACAAATTTCAGAAACCGGCCGAGATGTTCTTCTTCAACGCCTCGCTCAACGCCTCGCGACGCCACAGCAACCTCATTGCGGGACAGGAAATCACCACGGGCAGCGTCAACACCGTAGCGTTTGCCATCCCCAATGATGCCGACTTCGTCTCAGGCTCGCTGGCGGCAACCAAACAGATTCGCCCCGTCCGTACTAAGCTCACCCTTGCCCTAAACGGGTCGTGGAGCCGGAGTGTAACGGTCCGGAACGCCGGTGCCGTAACCTACTTCGGCCGCTCCTACACCATATCTCCCACAGTCAACGCGCGTCCGTGGTCATGGATTGAAGTTGATTATCGCGGCGACATCGGCCACACATTCTCCCGCTTTCCCGGAAACCGCAGCTGTTACTTTGTGCAGACCCACCGCGTCGCCATGTCGCTATACCCTCTCGCCGGTCTCGAATTCCGCGCGCATGCCGACCTGTCGGGACGTGAGCTTGCCGAAGGTGTCACCAAAAGAATGACGCTTGCCGACCTGAGTGTGCGCTATCGGTTCAGCCGGTTCCGCCTCACAGCCGAAGTCAACAATATCTTCAACACGCGCCATTACGACTACACAATCTTTGACGGCATCAACCGCCACACCGCCTCCTATTCCCTCCGTGGCCGCGAATTTCTACTGACACTATCCTTCACAAAATGAAATTTTTACTACTTTTGTATCTTGTAAAAATCTTGAATCCCGACTGATTATGAAATATCCCCCGCTGACCGACCGAGAGGAAGAACTGATGCAGATGCTGTGGAAATATGGGCCAAAACCGGTGCGCGAGCTCGTGGAACTGTATCCCGACCCCAAGCCGCATTTCAACACGGTCTCGACCAACATCCGCAATCTCGAAGCAAAGGGCTATGTGACCCATACCGCCGAGCGCGGCGCGTTCCGCTATGCCCCGGTCGCACCCATCGAGGAAATCCGCAGCCGGTCGTTGTCGTCGGTGATACGCGGCTACTTCTCGGGCAGCTATCTCGGGGCGGTGTCGTCGCTGGTCGAGGAGGAAAAAATCTCGGTCGACGAGCTGCGAGACCTGATTGATTTAGTCGAAAAAAAGCAACAGAAACAATGACAGCCGGACTGTTTCTCTCCCGCGCGATTGTCGCCTCAGTCGTTCTGTCGGCTCTCTATGTGGTCTACAAGGCCGCAATTTCGCGCATCAATGCCCCCGCGCTCATGCGGTCAGCCATTCTTGCCATCTACACGGTTTCCATCCTCGCCGCCATCACGGGTGTGCCCCACCCCGCCTCACCGGCAAGCGGACAGATTGCCGCAATCAATGCCGTGGCCGACGAAAGCGCCTCATCTATCTCAATAACACGCATCGCAGTCATCATCTACCTCGCGGGGACTGCAATAATGTTGCTTGTGACAGCGGTTGCATGGTTTCGGGTGTGGCGCATGGTGGCCCGAGGGAGCAAAGTCACCGATTCCCGCGGCCTAAAGATAACCCTGCTTAACAACGACAACTATTCCCCGTTTTCATGGATGGGGCGCATCGTCATGTCGCGCCGGGACTACGAAACCGCTCCCGCTGCCGTGCTGTGTCACGAAATGCAGCATGTCACCCTGCGCCACCGCTACGACCTCGCCATAGCACAGATTTTCCTCATCCTCGACTGGTTCAATCCGGCCGCATGGCTACTGTTGCGCCAGTTGCGCAAGGTTCACGAATATCAGGCCGACCGCCGCGTCATCGACAGCGGGGCCGACAAGCGCGACTACCAACTGCTGCTCATTTCGCGAGCCGCCCGATGCCGTTTTCCCGCCCTCGCCAACGCGTTGAGCCGCAGTCCGCTCCGCGACCGCATAGTGATGATGCAGCGCGACGCGACAAAAAGGGCCGCATGGCGACTGCTTTTCCTGCTGCCGGGCCTCCTGTGTGCAGGTTTTGTGCTGGCCTCGCCCGTTGTGAGCACATCTCTGCAGGAACTGAACAATGTAACCGCCGTAAATAAGCCGCAAAAAGCCGCCGGGACACCCGATGTCATGATTGGCGGGGAATTGATTCCAATGGAGGATATGGAAAAGGTCGACGCATCACAAATCGAGTCAATAACCGTCAGGAAAGACCTCCCCGGCCACCCCGACGGCCTGATTATCGTAAAGATGAAAGAGTAAAACCATGAAAAGGGAAAACTATAGCGGTATAATGTGGCCTAAGCCTTATAAAAAACCGTGGTATGAGAAACTGCCAAAGGTAGTTCGCAACATCTTGGCCTTCCTCATCCTTGCGCCACTTGGATTCGCTTATGGATGGTTGGATGACAAAACCTTGAATCATTTACCATCATGGCTGTTTATCGCAATCTGGATAGCTTGTCCCATCATAGCAACCATCATTTTTATAAAGAAAAAAGATGTGGATGAATCTATTTTTCCAAGCATAATTTTGGGTGGTATATCCGGATTTTTTATCGGCTTTGTCCTCAACATAGCCATACTATTCGCTATCAACGGCATCAACTACCTGTTTGCCAAGGACATCCATATTGTTGTCACAGGGGAGCTCTCGGGACGGGAAACAGTGGGCCGAGGGAAGTTTTCCCGTCATGCCTCGCAGGTCTACCTTCCCGAATTTGGATACCCGACGCGCGTTTTTAATGATGATCTATATAGAAGTCCAATCGGGACAAAGGTGGAACTGACCTATAAAATAGGCTATTTTAACTTTCCAATCTTGGAAGAAATCAATTATCCCGATAAAACATCACCGCCACAGGATGAAAATTGCAAAAATATGTGAAAAAATTTGCACGGTTGAAAAAGCCGTATTAACTTTGTACTCGCAAAACAGCGGAATATGCTGTGGAGCTCTCAACCAAAGAGATGGTGCGGTAGTTCAGCCGGTTAGAATACTAGCCTGTCACGCTAGGGGTCGCGGGTTCGAGTCCCGTCCGCACCGCAGAGGAGAGAGGAGAATGAGTAATTGTCAAGATTCGTCTTGCGTTACTCATTCTTTTTTTATGTCCATCACGGAAGTTGAGCTGAAAACTCTTTTGAGCATTCGAGGGGGTGTAGCAAACCTTGAGTAAGGTTAAGAAGTTGTTTAAAAACGGGGTCTTAATCCGTAAGGATTATTCTTTGAATAGCCGTGGTTGCGGTTTCGCAACCCACGGAAACATGTCAGCTGATAAATAAAATCTGCAAAGATTTTTCAATCACCCGCATCAAGATAAATCTTTACAGATTTTAGGTGTAATCCGTTAACCTACCGTAGGTTGCACAAGGCAACCTACGGCTATTCAAGGAAGCAATCTTGTCAGATTGCCAATGCTCAAAGACCATGCGTTTTACCTATAAATAAGATGTCAACATTGCGGCTCTAACGCGATGCCGCCTGCGCCAAATTTCATATTCACATCTGATTATGAATTATGCATTGTGAATTGTAAATTATGCATTGAACAAAGCGACATTATCGCATTACACCCCCTCTTTTCATGTAGTATCTTTGCGAAAAAATACTACACACAATGAAGAAAACCCAAGAAAAACCCCGACTAATGGTCTCAGACCGCGCCTACTGCGCCATCATGACTGACTGCATCAAGACCCTCATGGCCAAGGGTGTCCTCCCCCATGTGTTTGAAGTAACCGTCTATGTGATTCAGAGATACCTCGAATCGCAGATCGCGCCGCTGAACGGCAACATGTTTGTCATGGAATTTTTCCGCACATTCCGCCCCGCGATGGACCGCGCCATCCGACGCTCGGCCATCGCCCGCAAGGCCGCCGAGACCCGTCGCAAGAAAAAGCAGGCCGAAGCACAACAGCAGCAGTCGCCCGAGCCGCAACCCGAACCGGCCCCAAAAGAGCAACCCGCCCCGCCCGTCAAGGAGGAACGTCCCGCCGCGCCGGTCATCCCAGCCCCCGTACCCGCCGAAATCACCTCGCCCCCGCCGTCGCGTCACCGTTCCCGCGCCATTCGCTGCCCCGGCATTGAGCAAATGTGGAATGCCGACTCCGCGCAGCAGTGGCTTCGCATGATTTCCCATCAAAAGGCTAATACCCGATGATGCCCGCATTCCCGGCTCCCGGAACAGTCACGCCAAGCTATCTGCCCGGCGTAAAGCGGAGGCCGGTGTTGAGGTTGAAATTAAGGGGGCGGTCGCGGTAGACGTGGCGGATAGAGGATCCGTCGTCAAAATAATAGCTGACTCCCGGCTCGACAAAGAGACCTACCTTGTTTACAATGTTGAACTGGAGTCCGACCGACGCATTGACCGAGAGCTGAAACGGCCTGTCGCGCAGACGTTCTTTCGCGCTTCCCTTGTTCTGATTGTCAATGACAAATTTCTTGTCCACATCAGCCGATACACATTTCTCGCCAAGGATTCCGGCCGAGGCATAAAAATCCAGCCGGCGCAACGAGAAGGCCCGGTATTTAAAATTAATCGGAACACCGATATATTGGAGTTTCTGCTCCCCTGTGAAATAATGCGAGTCACTTCCCTCCCTGATGTCAGACGAAAGACGCGTATAGCCCAAGCCACTCTCAATCCCCATCCTGTCATTGAAGTCCCATGCCACGGTAAGGCCCACCCTGACTGGAAGGCGATGCTTTACAGATGTCTTTATGTCCTTGCCTCGGTTAAAAAGCAATATACCCAATACCGGATTGTCTTCCCAACCCGAATTGTCAGACCCGATACTGCTCACGAGAGGGTCCCCGGCTGAATAACCGCCCGAGATGTTATCGGCGGCACCCGACGAAAATTTAACGGAAAACGACATCCTACTCGAGGTGTTTCGCGGCGCGCAGACCGACGCTATATTGCGGCAGCCGGCATCATTGTCACGATAATCCGGCTTTTTAACCTGAGGGGTTATCAGCGAGTCTCGCTCAGTGACGGCAGAGTCAGAGGGATGACAATGCGCCTTGTCTTCCTCCCTGACATCAATCCTGTCGGCAACTTCGGGAGAGTTGTCGACGGCAATCGTGCCGACAGAACGTTTGCGGCCGGACGCTCCCTCATTCATGGCAACACCCGCCGAGGGGGCATCAACGCCCGGAGCTGCCACCTGCGCCATCTGACCGCCGGGCACCGACATGTCGGGTATCAAATCCGGCACGGGGGCACCATCACCCGATGGAATGATGAAATATAAACCGGCCGACACTACGGCAAGAAGTATCGCGGCGGCACTTATCCACCGCCGCCACCTCCACGGCACCACTCGCCCCGGCTTGCCGCTCCGCGTCGCTACCGGGGAACTTTTCTCCTCGATGCGAGCCCACAGTCCGGCAGGCTCGTCTGTTTCATAGTCGGCCATGCGGTCATGAATCTTGTGTAACCAGTCTTCTTTCATACGTTATACTGCCTTATCTTAGCTGCCAGCATTGATTTCGCTCTGTGAAGCTGAGATGCCGAGGTGCTTTCTTTGATTCCGAGCAACGCTGCTATTTCTTTGTGACTTCTATTCTCGATGACATACAGATTGAATATGGTTCTGTACCCGTCGGGAAGCTCCCTGATAAGCGAGTGTATCGCCGAGGCGGGTATCCGGTCTATGTCAGGCGGTTCATCATGAAAATCAAGCTCGTTTTCGGTCATTTCGACAAACGTAATGCGGTTATTGCGGTTAAGAAACTTCAACGCCTCGTTGACCGTCACCTTTGTCAGCCATCCCTTTAGCGAGCCTTTTCCCCGGTATTCAAACGACGCTATCTGAGAAAATATCCTGATGAAACTTTCCTGCAACACATCCTTCACATCCTCATCATTAGCCACATAGCGGGAGCACACGGCTGTCAAGTGACGTATATAGGCCGAATACAGTGCCCTGTGAGCGGCGGCATCACCGCCTTGTTTCAGAAGGTGAAGGAGCTGTAATTCCTGTTCAGTTTCCGATGATATCATTCCGCGTCGTTATCCTTAGAGGTCGTTTAATAACAACCTTTTATTACTAAACTCCGAAAGAGCTTAAAAGATTGCATGAAAGGAGTGATTCACGACACATAAAGCTGTCGCGAAACACTCCCTATAAAGCATCCCGTTACTCTATGGCACTCGCAGGGAGCAGACCGGCGGGGTCGATTTCCTCATGAAGGGGACGCATCTTGATGTCAAATTCGGCCGATTTTTCACCGGTGAACGATTTCCATTTCAAGACAATCTTATTCTCGTCACCGTTTTCACGGGGAAGTCCGTTGAGGTTAAAAGCAATCAAGGCGTCGCTCCACCGGCCGTCGGTGTCACCGTTGGCGTCATGCCTTATCTCAAGCTCATAAGGATTCTCAGGGTTTATGCCGGTCAGAAGGTTAATGTTGTGGCGAATATTCCGTGTCCCCCAGATAGTGCGGACTCGGAGTGTCAGATAGCCGTCCTCGGCGATTGTAACCCAGTCACGCACAATCTCAATGGGGTCGTCACCGAATTTTTCCACATCGAGTTCACCCATGCTTTCCACGGGAAGCTTTGTGCGGATGCTGTCAATCCAGTTGACATGGACATTGCGGAGGGTGCTTTCCTGCACTTCGACATCGCTGTAATTGACAAGCGCGCGGACCTCCTTATCATCAAACGGAGACTTTTTCATATTGACAGGCACCAAGCGAACTTCGTCGTCAAGACGCATGATGAAAGAACCGTCATCCTCGGGACACACCGTCACCAAGGCGGTAGGAAGTCGAAGCCCGTTAGAATTATCATTGTCATCGATACATGAAGGAAGCATTACTGACAGGGCACCCAGTCCCAGTACTGTAAACAATAAATTTTTCTTTTTCATTACTTTTTCTGATTTTGATGGGTTGTTCTATCTCTATAAATCCGTCTTTGCTCGAATCCTTGCACCGGGCACGCATTTTTTTTCGATGCAGGCCGTGCACATCATCGCCGCTCAAGAAAGCAAGCCGGGGAACAATCATTCCCGAGCAAGGAGAGCGGTCGGCTGATAATCTTTTGATATATTGATTTATTTTTGTAATTTTGCGGGGAAAACTTATGTCTAACTAACTAATACTCCTTTTGGACTCAGACCCTTTCCCGTCTACCGACCCCGTGTCGTGTATAATGAGCGCCGTCACGCTGGCGCTTTCCTCCCCGTTTGGGGTTGACCGGATTATCGCACTCGTGTGTGCTGTGTGTGCCTTGTTTATATCCGGCTTTATCTCAGGTAGCGAAATCGCTTTTTTCTCGCTTACCCCGACTCAGTGTGAAGAACTCGAAGGCACCCCCAAGGGTGACGGCGTGCTCGCTTTGTTGCGGAAACCCGAACGCCTGCTTGCCACTATACTTATAGCCAACAACCTTGTCAACGTGACGATAGTCGTGTTGTGTAACTTTGCGCTCGGGCCGATTTTTGCCGGAATGAGCGCGGTGTGGAGTTTCATTCTACAGACGGTGCTGCTGACATTCCTCATCCTGCTTTTCGGCGAAATACTCCCGAAACTTTATGCCAACTCCAACAACCTCGGATGGGCCAAAATGGCCGAAGGGGGACTTACTTTCTGCTCCAAGATATTCTATCCGCTTTCTTCGCTGCTCGTGCGCAGCTCGGTGATTGTCAACAAGGTAGTCACCAAGAAACAGGAGGAAATCACAGCCGACGACCTGAGTCAGGCACTTGAAATAGCCAACGTCGGGGCCGCCGAGAACAAGGACATGCTCGAAGGAATCCTGAAATTCGGCGACACGACCGCGTCAGAGGTAATGACCCCGCGTGTCGACGTGACGGGACTTGACATCGACCTGACATTTGACGAGGTGATGAAGGTTGTGATTGACAGCGGGTTTGCCCGCCTCCCGGTGTTTGAAAACTCGATGGACAACATACAGGGCGTGCTCTATTCGCGCGACCTGCTGCCCCATATAGGCATGGATGACCCGACGTTTAAATGGCAGTCGCTCATGCGCGAACCTTATTATGTCCCCGAGTCGCGAATGATCGACGACCTGCTTGAAGATTTCCGCACAAGGCGCGTCCACCTCGCCATCGTCATCGACGAGTTTGGCGGCACACAGGGCATCGTGACTCTCGAAGACGTGCTGGAGGAAATCGTGGGCGACATCAACGACGAATATGACGAGGAGGAACAGACCTACCGACGGTTGCCCGACAACACATTTGTCTTTGACGGCAAAACGTTGCTCAACGACTTTTTCCGCGCCACTGAACTTGACGAGGAAGATTATGCCGCCGTTACCGAAGACTGCGAGACTCTGGCGGGTATGCTGCTTGCCATCAAGGGTGACTTTCCCAAGGACAAGGAGTCAATTGTCTACGGTCGATGCCGTTTCCTTGTTCTGTCGGTAACGCAGCACCGCATCGCGAGTATACGCGTCAAGGTCATGCCGGGCGTGCAGCCTGATGAAACGAAAACGGTTTAAGGTTTAGTTTAAGATTTATAGATTAGCTCATTATGCCTATTTTGCGGCTCGGTCACACCACGGTGCGACGCTATTGCAGAGCGGGCGTGGCAATTGCCATTATGCTTGTCCTGACGGGATGCCGGCGCGAGGAGCGGGCGGTGCCGCGGCCTGTGGCTTTTCCACGCATCGAGATTCCTGCCGGTGAATATGTGGCGGCCGATTCAGTCCCGCTGCATTTCGAGACAAATGCCTCGGCATCGACAGAACGCAAGGAGCAAGACGGGACAGTGTGGCTTACAATCACTTACCCCGGCTATTTCCCCGGGACAGCAATCTACTGCACTTTCACACCCGTGACACGCGATAATATCGACGAGGTGATTGCCAACCGCACGGAACGGATGGCACTGAACAGCGGCGGCGCCGACTCGGAAATGACGCGGCTCACGTCGCAGGGCGGCCTCGACTGCACCATGACCGTCACCCGCGCGGGGAGCGCGACCCCGGTACAGTTTATCGCCGCCGACAGCGGGATTGTCGTGTCGGGGGCAATGTATATCGATGTCGATGCGGGATTTGCGCCCGACAGCATCGCGCCGGTCGTGGAAACCGTGTCGCGCGACATGCTGCACGCGCTAAAAACCATCCGTCATGATTGAGATATATGAAACCCCGATAGATACCGGTGACGGCATGAGCCGTCGCGAGAGCGAACGATACGCCGCCATTTCGCTGATTGCCAAAGCACTTGGCAACCGTGCGCGTCTTGACCACGACGAGGAGGGGAGGCCGCTGGTCAAGGGATGTGATTTTGAGGGGATGATTTCCATCTCCCACTGCGCCGACCGGTGCCTGCTTGCCGTGACGCGTGAGAAAGATGTGTCGATAGGCATCGACACCGAGACATGGCGCGAGCAGCTGCTCCGCGTCGCCCCGCGCTTTATGACACCGGCCGAGGTCGCCGCCTACGACTCCCCCGCCCTGCTGCTGCTTGCATGGACCACCAAAGAGGCAGTCTACAAAGCCGCCCGCACCCCCGGCCTCGCGTTGCAGGAGATACTACTCCCCCTCCCCGCGCCCGATGGAAAAGAATTCACCGTGACCGCCCGTGACATCGTGTTTAAAGCCACCTCGGTCGCCCTCTCCCCACTCCGCGCCGTCACTCTGGCCGAGAGGCGTTGACATGGGAAACATTCAGTGTTACATCACTACTTGACGACCGCGGCATGACTATCGCGATACCCCATGTCTCGATCGGCATGGTGAGATTAAGCGTGAGAGTCACATTGACAATATATTCACCGTCATCACCAAGGTTTCCTTCAGCCTTAATCCCGCTGATTCCCTGATTAACAGTTCCTTTAGCGATAACAAGGGTGGTTTTGCCAAAGTCTATGTTCCAGTCACCCGGCATCGGGGTTCCCATGACTTGACGATACTCCTCCTTGCTCTTTATGATATAGGCCCCATCGTCAAGCCGTGACACTTCGTAGCCATAATAAACCCACACCTTCCCTACCGACACACTGTCGTCGTCATGACAGGCCGTAAGCATCACCGCCACAACCATCAATAATAAACATAGCAATTTCTTCATAGTCTTCCATTTTTATATGGGCAAAGATATAATTTATTCACAGACATGAAATGTACGACCGTATCTCATACATACACATTTGACTCATCAGTAGTAACATAGCCAAAATAGCGGTTAAACGTTAAAAACAGGCGGTCAAATGCAACATATTTATAAAACCATTTTAACTATCTTTGTGAAAAGATTAATAACACACCATTGACCAATAATATATATATTAACCAATTAAACCAAAAACGCATGAAAAAAGTAGTTTTCTTAGTTGCTGCAATCATAGCACTTGGCCTCTCATCGTGCAGCTCAATTTCACACACATCAACCACTGTCCCGGTAGAGACTACAGTGTCAAGCCTCTCAAAAGCCGACCTGCAAGTGTCGCAAAAGAAAATCAGATTTGAATACAAGCCGTCAAAGGCAGTGCGCCGTTGCGGCGAGAAAAAAGTCATTGAGACTGCCGTAGCAGAGGCACTCAAAGCCAACGGGAATGCCGACGTGCTTGTCGCGTTCCAATATGAAATCAAAAAAAAGAGCAACCTTTTCGGTCGCAAGACAATCAAGTATGTGATTGTCGAAGGCTATCCCGCAACCTACACAAATATAACCCCTATCCACTGTAAAAAATGAGCAAAATGAAACTAAAACTATTCTGCATGGCAGTGATGGCCCTGCTGATGTGCTCATGCTCATCGGTGCGCCACACCTCGTCGGCCTACGGGGTTGACACTAAAATCGTAAATTTCACAGTTGCCGATGTCGAAATTGGCAAGGAAAAGATACAGAAGACTTACAGATGGAACTATAACCCCTTCCGTCCTGTATCAATAGCGATTATCAAAAGCAACATCACGGCACAGATGCTACAAGAGAATAACGCCGACGTACTCGTCGAGCCGCAATATATCATCGAAAAACGCGGATGGCTGCGCGGAGGCTCTGTTACCGTCATCGGATTTCCGGCCAAGTACAAAAATTTCCACCCGATGACTGAGACCGAGGCCGCAGTCGCCCGTGGAATCCTCCATGAAAAAAAACAGAAAAAGGAGAAGCATAGATTCCTTTTCTTCTAACCCCGATTCCTCATTTTATCCTTTTGCGGAGCCGCCACCCCTGACAGTAGCGGCTCCGCTCTTTTTGGAGAGGCAGCCAAAATGTCTCCTTTCTGCCAATTTTTAACACATTTGTGTCACGGCGCACGACGTTAGGATTATTTGATTAACTTTGTCGAAAAGAAAAATCATCAATTCTCAACTGTCAATTCTCAATTCTCAATTACCTTAGTGCTATGCCACCGAAACAACGTGTAGTTTTTCTTGACTGGCTGCGAGTCATAGCCTGTTTCATGGTTATGGTCGTCCATGCCTCGGAGTGTGTTTATTCCAATGATTATTCCTTCTCGTTTCCGTCGGAATTGGGACGGTGGAGCGTGTGCCTCATCAACGGATTCGTGCGTCCGGCGGTGCCGCTGTTCCTGATGGCCTCGGCCTATCTGCTCGTTCCGCTGCGCACCGATACCGGGACATTTTTCCGCAAGAGGCTGATGCGCGTGGTAGTGCCGTTTGCACTGTGGCTCATCATCTATGCCGTGCTACCTGCCCTGTGGGGTGAAATATCCATCGAGACCGCGAAGGCCAACCTCGCGCAGATTGCCATCAACTTCATCCCCCGCGCGTCACACCTGTGGTTCATCTACATGCTGCTCGGCATCTACATCATCATGCCTGTTCTCACGCCGTGGCTTGAACGTGTGAGCCGCCGCGAGGAGGAATGCTACATCCTGCTGTGGCTGTTCACGACCCTTTTCTGGCACGCCCACGAGATTTTCGGCGACATCTTCGGCGAATGCTGGTGGAACCCCTTCCCGCTGTTCTACTATGTGTCAGGCTACGTCGGATATGTCATCCTCGCCCACTACATACGCAAATATCTCGACTGGGACATGAAAAAGACACTCGCCGTCGCGCTCCCCTGCTTTCTCGCGGGCTACGGGATATGTATCTGGTGGTTCTACACCCGGTCGTTCACGGTCGATGAGGTCAGGCTGCTTGAGCTGAGCTGGCAGACCACGTCGTTTGCCCCGGTGCTGATGAGTTTCGGCGCGTTCATGCTCATAAAGCAGATAAACTATTCCGGCAAAAAAGTCTATGGGGCAGTCATGAGCATCTCGGCGGTAAGCTATGGCATGTACCTGATGCACATGCTGTTTCTCCCCTACATCTTCGCGCCGCTCAACGAGGTTCTGCCCGTACCGGTCACCATTTTCGCCACCGCGACGCTGACCTATCTCGCCACCTACCTCGTCAGCCGGGCCATCTCGATGCTGAAAATCGGCAAGTATATCGTCGGGTAAAATCCTGTTTTTTCAAAGAAGCCATATATCCGCTATTTCCCATCCATACCACTATGGGGGAGATAGCGGATACTTGTTTCTCGGAAATTTTCACTAAATTTGCGCAGTCTTAACAAATTAATGCGATGAACCAAGACATCCAATCACAGCAATCACGCAAAGCGACCATCTGGACCTATCTGCTGAAATACGGGCTTCCGCTCGTCATCACCGTCGGTCTCTGCTGGCTGCTTTTCCACAATATCAACTTCGGCGAGATGATGGAAATCATCCGCCGCGACTGCAATTTCTGGTGGATAGGGCTGGCACTTGTGGTCAGCGTGTTCTCCCACGTTTTCCGTGCCGCGCGGTGGCAGATACAGTTGCGCGCGCTCGGCATCAACGCATCGCTGTGGGAGCTGACCCTCAGCATCTTCGGCACCTATGCCGTCAACCTCGTGTTTCCCCGGCTGGGCGAGGTGTGGCGCACAGGCTACATCGCCGCCGAGGAAAAAGCGCCCTTCACGACCGTCTTCGGGTCGATGGTGGCCGACCGTCTCGCCGACACCGTGACGGTGGCGATTATCACCGCCGCGACATTCCTCCTCGCCGGGCCGCAGCTGATGGAATACCTTTCGCAGAACCCCGATGCATATAACGGCGTTATAAACCTGCTGACCTCTCCCGCCCTCTGGGCCGGAATCGTGGCCTGTCTCGCCTTGGTGACATTGGTATTTGTCAAGTACCCCGACAACAAGGTGATTGCCAAGATTCGCTCATTGTGGAAAGGATTGTGGGAAGGTTTCGCCGTCATCGTCAAGATGCCGGGCAAAAGCCGCTGGCTGGTGCTGACATGCCTCGTGTGGGGATGCTACTTCTTCCAGCTCTATGTGGCGTTTTTCTCCTTCCCGCTGACCGCCGAAGTAGTGTCGCGCTACGGAACCATCGCCGTTCTCGTGTGCTTTGTCCTGTCGAGCATCTCGATGGGCGTGCCCTCCAACGGCGGCATCGGCCCGTGGCAGTGGGCCATCATCTTCGGCCTGAGCCTCTACTCGGCCGGAATCCCGGGCCTGACGAGGGAATATGCCACCTCGTTTGCCAACCTCGTCATGGGGATGCAGACCCTGCTGCTCATCCTCCTCGGCATCTTCACCTTCATAGCCATCTCCCTGCGCAAAAAACGTAAACCCACTATGCAACAATGAATTTCGACGACAACAACCCCGACTACTTCCTCCACGACTTCGACAAGAACGCCCCGTCAGAACCGGAACGTCCTGCCGCTGAGCCGCAGGAACCCTCGCGCCGGATTCACTTTGACGACACACCGCCCGTCACTCCGCAGCTCCCCTCCAAGCGGCGCGGTTGCAGGCGCGGATGGGTGTGGTTTTTCTCAATTGTTATCGTCGCCCTCGCAGCAACCATCTATATCCGCTATTTCACCCCCTATGTCACCGACTCGCGCATGACCGGGTATATCACCAACGTGGAGCGGCGCGGCATTTTTTTCAAGACATTTGAAGGCGAAATGATTTCCGAGACCGCCCTGACCGACACGACCCGCGTCTACACCCGCGACTTCGTTTTTTCCATTCCCGACGACTCTGTGGCCCGAGCCATGCAGTCGCTCCAAGGGTCGGGACGGCCCGTGCGCGTCACCTACGAGCGGTTCTACGGCACCCTCCCGTGGCGCGGAGCGTCGACATGCATCGTCACCGCCGTCGAGCCCCGATAACACCCTAACATTTTGCGCGCAGCATGTATTTCTCCCGAAAAAATTTTGCGCGCGGCATGGATTTCGGGCAAAAAAATTTTGCGCGTGGCATGTTTCAAAGACCGAAAGAAGGTCAAAAGTTGGAAAAGTGTACAAAACAAGAAATGCCCGGTGGTAAAAGCATCGGACCCCCGATTCCTATGATAGTAACCACATATATATAAATCCGATAGGATTTTGCCTTTATATAAACCCGATAGGATTTTTTCTTGAACAGGAGGAGTTGCGAAACTGAGTTTTGCACCGAGTAATATTGCAATATTTAATCCGCAAGGATTATTCTTTGAATAGCCGGGGGTTGCGTTTCCGCAACCCCCGGAAACATATCATCAAATAAAGTGAATCTGCAAAGATTCTTCTCGAATGCAAAAGAAGAATCTTTGCAGATTCATTATCCCTTTAACCTATTCTCCGGGTTGCAGAGACGCAACCCGGAGCTATTCAAAGGAGGCAATCTTGTCAGATTGCGATTTAAGAGGTTGTTTAATAACAAATGTTAATCCAAAGTGGTAGCATCTTTCAGTTAACTCGTTATTACACAGAGGGAGCATAGCTGTAGCTATGTGACCGAGGTGTAATGACGAGGTAACGAAAGAGGC
>Ga0209064_1002798_pt1 | contig 17656 bp, 16 predicted proteins | sample Inofromicrocosms_FD_187498 | JGI IMG/M metagenome (GOLD analysis project Ga0209064, IMG submission 187498) | Mouse cecum microbial communities from Vienna, Austria - Inoculum for glucosamine and mucus D2O microcosms (SPAdes) (version 2) | ecosystem: Host-associated > Mammals > Digestive system >... | reverse complement strand
TCTATCATTTCCTAACGATGAAAGAAGCGAAGAAAGCCGTATTCGAATATATAGAAGGATTCTACAATACGATCCGGATCCATTCCCATTGCGGATACGAATCCCCGATGGAATACGAGAAAAACTACAAGATATTGAAAAAGATGCGTTTAGAAAAAAATTGAGAAGCGGCATTGACAATGGGGATCCCTAAGATAAGCTTGGGGCTTTTCAAGCAGCAGCAAAAGCTGGGAGTTTGAAAAGCAACAAGAAATGGGTTCTTAGGGATGGGGACCCGTAGTCAATGGAAAGCGGAACAAATTTTTTCGGATTTGTCAAAAACAGAAATTTAGATTGTCCTCAAACTTGACATAGTACCAACCGGATCAAAGGACATTTTCTTGTGTGCTACACAGCCGTGCTGCTGGAAAGAATATTCCAGATCCTGATCCTGAAAGACAGATTCAGTGCTCATGCCATCAGCGAACTGATCAGGAACTTCAATGTGATCCAGACAAATCGTCTACAATATGTGAACACCGGAACACGAACTCCTCTCATCGAAGAAATGTGCAAATATTATTCGCTGCCACTCAATAATTATTTTTTAACGAAGGGGCAAATAAAAAAGGTGCTGGGATATCGGTTTACACCGCTTCCTTAGCACCATTTTTGAAAATCATCTCTTAAAGTCAGGTACCATTTTAGCATGTTTTCGTGTGAAGTTAATGTGCAAATCTATTTTTTATCTCCACAAGATCAAGTTCATAAAACTTCCTTTTTTTTATATTTTTATTACTTAATTGCTCCACAAGAACATTTGAATCCTGCTGGCACTTGTTCATCATAAGCTGCTTGATCGACTACATAACGAGTTCCATATTCGGCTGGATGATTGATGGTATTGGTTCCAGTTTGAATAGTCTTCCATTCTGTTCTATAAGAACCATTTTCTCCATTTAACATATGGGCTTCAATATGAGGATTTACTTTTCCAGTAATATCGGCTCCACAAGTATTACAAATTGTTAATGCAACTTCTTCATAAATTGGCACACTCTCCGTCCATGCTTCCTTTACAACATACTGTTCATTGTGTCCTTTTTCTGGATGGTGAACGGTCGTATATTGCTGTACCCAGTTGTGCGTATGGCTTGGTGTACTTGGTTTTTGCGTTCCTTGATTGTTGCTTCCTGTGCTTGGCTTCGATACAGCATTATTTCCCGTCGCATTCCCAGTAGAACTTGTTCCGCTATTACTTCCAGAAGCTGCATTTCCTGTGCTTTCATTACTAGGATTTTCTACAGAAGGATTCTGTTCTTCACCTTTTGATTCTTCTTCTTTTTTTTCAGCTTCTTCTTGTTTCTTATCTTCGTTTACGGTTTCGTTTGTGATGACATCGTGTCCTTCTTTTTTTAATTCTTCCGCTTTTTCAGGAGAAACGACTTCAATTTGTACTGTCTTTTCTACTGAATCCAATTTAGAATCCACTGGAACAATTGTGTAGACGATTTCGTATGTACCTTCTTTGTCATAGTTTACGTTGGATGTATCAACCAAAACTTCCTTGACTACCTCTTTATCATACGTAATATCTTTGAGGAAGTCAGTTCCTTTTGTCTTTACTTCCATATAAAGTTTATCCAACTCCAAACCTTTTACACCTTTGAACAAATCCGCTTGTTTGGTTTCTACTGTTCTATCGTCTTTGTTGGAATTGTTTGCCCAAATAACAGTTCCAACGCCAGCTCCACCAAGTAAAACAACGCCCGCAATAATTAAAGCAATCATCTTTTTTTTCTTTTTCTGTTCCATAAATATACACTCCTTCGCTAATCACATTATACTATAAGATTGCAAGTTTTTTACACATACTTTGTGAATTTTTTTAAAATTCATATTCGTACTCCAATTCTTTAATATCATCTCCTTCAAACCTTCTCAAATCCGAAAGTATTTCATTCAAATATGTAATCGTTTCTTTATCATCTGTTGTCACATCTTCAATACTTCCATCAAATCTACTATCCAATTCAGTATATTCATCAAAATCAATTGTTGGATCTTCTAAAAGTTCAATATAGCGTGTCCAAAAATCAAAATCAATCATGTCCGTTCTCTTCAAATAACATGTACAAAGCTGTTCTTGATATTTTTGAATATGCGGATCGTTTTTGTCTGCTATATCTGATTGATAATATTCCATCGCTCTTTCCAATATTTGCTCTAAAAAAACAAGTATAGAAGTCAATAGTTTATTAATTTTCATTTTACTCCTCCATTTTCTATATTCGTTAGGCAAAATTTTAAATATTAAGTATTATAAACTAAATTTAAGAGCTCTTTATATCATTGAGATAAGTTATTGACCTAATTCTAAACCATGAAGTGGAGCAAGTTGAGTAATCCAACAATAATCCTTAATATTATGTTGAACACAAAGCTTTTGCTCGACTTGAACACCACCAAACATATAGAATAGGATCGAAACAGTTAAAACTGTTCTTTTTAATGACTTCATTAAGATCTCCTTTCTATTCCTGGATTATGATTCTATTATATGATTATGGAAAAAAATTTAAAACATATTAAAATTCGAGAACCATATAAGTCAGTTTCTCCTTTCCTTTTTGGATTTTATGAAAAAATTAAGCGAAAAGAATTGGGGTACTCATTAGATAATGTCTCCAAAGACTTATCCATCTCAAAAGGAAATTTGAGCGAAATGGAGAATGGACTCCGAATTATGAAAATTGAGATCTTTCATCGTTTTTTGACTCGCTACAATATTGAATTTGCTGAAGATTTGAAATACTTAGTTGAAATGAGAGAGATTCTAATTCAGATTTTTGAAGCATTTTTAAGATTTAATCGTAAAAAACAAGAAAAAGTTCGAGAACAATTCGAAAGTATGGATAGAAGCTGGGAAAATACATCTGGCTTTTTAATTGGTCTACTTATTGAGTATTTTATTCGATCTGTGTTAGATCATAAAAGTCAAGAAGACGTATTTGAGCTTTTAGTTTCGAGTGAAAGCTGCTTATCAAATGATGAAAAAGCTCTATTATATATGATTCGTGGAATGGAAGGACGGCGGAATACAACATTTAAGAATAAGGAAACCTTCTTTGAACAAGCACTAAATTATGTAGATGAGAAAGAAATGAATGATTTGGAAGCACTGATTGAGTATTATCAAATAATGGATGAAATTCGCTCGGGTTCTACTTTCGAGGTTTATACAAAATGTAGTCAAGTGCGGAACAAATTTTATAACTCACATAATTATATTCGGGCTCTTTATCTTGATAATCTAGAAGCGGTAAGTATTACTTATTTAAGAGCTTATTCAAGTGCTTATCGTCGATTTGAAACCTTACTTTACAATATGGAATATGTAGATGATCCTTATTTAAGATTTTGCGTTGTTCAAAATGCTATTTTGGTACTATGTGTTCTGAAAGAATATAAAAAAGCTTTAGAATGGATGAAGAAGGAAAGAAATACTTTTTCTTATGGTTTGTCAAATTTTGTGTTCGCGCCATATTGTTTTTATATGTTAGATGATTTAGAAGAGGCGAATAATACGATTAAAAAGATCAAACCCTATGTAAAGGATCAAAGTGATCAACTTCTTTTGAACATTATAAAATATGCGATTGAAAACAATGAAAATGCCTTTTTTGAAGATTCTCAACGATTGCTGATTTTGGATCAAAAAAACAAGAAGCAAGAAAATATAGAATTAACATATCGTTTCATGATCTCCTTTTATAAAAAAAATGGCATTGAGTCAAGACAAATCAAATTACAAGAAGAATACATTTCGTTCTTAACAAGATAAAAGCTCCCATCAGGGAGCTTTTGATTTTATGCTTTTTCGTTTTTGATCGTTGCTTGCGCTGCAGCCAAACGAGCGATCGGTACCCGGAATGGCGAGCAAGAAACATAGTTCAAGCCTACTTTATCGACGAATTCGATTGAAGCTGGATCGCCACCATGTTCGCCGCAAACACCTAGCTTGATCTCTGGACGAGTCTTACGACCAAGGTTCGCTGCCATTTCGATCAGCTTGCCAACACCGTTTTGGTCAAGACGAGCGAATGGATCGTTTTCGTAAATCTTAGCCGCATAATATTGAGGCAAGAATTTGCCAGCGTCATCACGCGAGAATCCAAATGTGAGCTGCGTCAAATCATTCGTTCCAAAGGAGAAGAATTCCGCTTCTTCCGCGATCTCATCGGCAAGAAGAGCTGCGCGAGGAACTTCGATCATCGTACCAACGTGATACTTCATATCCGATCCTGCTTCTTTCAAGATCTCGTCCGCTGTCTCTGTGACGAGCTTTTTCACATATTTCAATTCCGCAAGATCCCCAATGAGAGGAAGCATGATCTCAGGTTCGATGTTCCAATCAGGATGTTTTTTGTTCACATTCAAAGCCGCTTTGATTACAGCTGCTGTTTGCATTTTCGCGATACCAGGATTGGAAACATCCAAACGAGAGCCACGATGACCCATCATTGGATTGACTTCGTGTAAGTTCGAGATCACTTGATTGAGCTCTGCTTCCGAAATATTCATTTCATTGGCAAGTTCTTTAATATCTTCTGGATTTGTTGGTACGAATTCATGAAGAGGTGGATCCAAGTAACGGATCGTGACTGGTCTTCCCTCCATCGCTTCATAAATACCTTCGAAATCTTTTTGCTGCATCGGTTCGAGCTTATCGAGAGCCGCTTGCATTTGATCATCGTTTTTCGCGACGATCATTTCACGGATTGCTTTGATCTTATCGCCTTCGAAGAACATATGTTCTGTACGAACAAGACCAATGCCTTCCGCGCCAAAATCGACCGCCTGTTTCGCATCTTTTGGCGTATCCGCGTTCGTTCTCACTTTTAAACGACGACGTTTGTCAGCCCATTCCATGAAACGTTCAAAATCACCAGAAATTTCAGCCGGAACCGTTTCGATCGCTTCGCCATATACATTTCCGGTCGAACCGTCGATCGAGATCCAGTCGCCACGTTTGAACGTTTTTCCGTTCACTTTGAAGGATCCTTCTTCTTCGTTCATTTCAATATCGCCAGCACCCGATACGCAGCAAGCGCCCATTCCACGAGCAACTACAGCCGCATGACTCGTCATACCGCCACGCACAGTCAAGATTCCTTGCGAAACAGCCATACCTTCGATATCTTCTGGAGAAGTTTCTAAACGAACGAGAATGACTTTTTTGCCTTTATCCGCTTCTTCTTTCGCTTCCTCGGCTGTGAATACGATTTGACCGCAACCTGCACCAGGCGATGCTGGAAGTGCGCTTGTGATCACTTCGGCAGCTTCTAAAGCTTCTTTAGCAAATGTAGGATGCAACAAAGAATCAAGCTGTTGTGGTTCGACCATCATCAAAGCTTCATCTGTGCTGATCAAACCTTCATCCACCATATCGCAAGCGATCTTCAAAGCCGCCTGCGCGGTTCTTTTTCCATTTCGAGTCTGCAACATGAAGAGCTTACCGTTTTCGATCGTAAACTCCATATCCTGCATATTTTTATAATGATTTTCTAATTTCGAGCAAATTTCAACAAATTGATCGTAGGCAGTCGGAGAAACTTCCTTGAGCTGATCGATTTTCTTTGGAGTACGAACACCCGCAACGACATCTTCGCCTTGCGCATTCATCAAGAATTCACCATACAATTTATTTTCTCCCGTTGCAGGGTTTCTCGTAAACGCGACACCTGTACCACAGTCTTCGCCCATATTTCCAAAGACCATCATTTGTACGTTGACTGCTGTCCCCCAGTTTGAAGGAATATCGTTCATGCGGCGATAGTAGATCGCGCGCTCATTGTTCCAAGAACGGAATACCGCTTCGATCGCTTCCATCATCTGCGTTTTTGGATCCGTTGGGAAATCTTCTCCTAATTCAGAACGATAAAACTCTTTGAACTTCTCAACGAGCGTTTCCATATCGTCGGCTGTCAATTCCAAATCGTCCTTGATGCCTCTTTCCGCTTTGACTTCGTCGATGATCTCTTCAAACCGTTTTTTCGAAAGGCCTTTTACGACATCCGCGAACATTTGGATAAAACGGCGATACGAATCATACGCGAAACGCTCGTTACCCGATTTTTCGGCGATCGTGTTAGCCACGACATCGTTGATCCCTAGATTCAAGATCGTATCCATCATTCCTGGCATACTCGCACGCGCGCCAGAACGAACCGATACTAAGAGCGGATTTTCTTGATCCCCGAATTTCTTCCCAGTCTCTTCTTCGAGTTTTTCAAGATATTCCATGATTTGGGCTTGGATCTCGTCACTGATGACTTCCCCATCATCATAGTACTTATTGCAGGCTTCTGTCGTGATCGTGAATCCGTTTGGAACGGGCATTCCTAATTTTGACATTTCTGCCAAGTTGGCTCCTTTTCCCCCGAGGAGATTGCGCATGTTGGCATCACCCTCGTTGAACAAGTAAACATATTTAGTTTCCATGTTTTCCTCCCTTTATATAATTGTAACCGTTTACATCATAAGGATTATACCATACTTTTCACAAATGAAAACCATTTTTTGTTTTTTTCAATTGATATGCTCAAAAAAAGCCGGTTTTTTACCGGTTTTTTTATTTATAATTGAGCAATTTTATGAGGGTTTAAAATATTTTTTGCATCAAATACTTGCTTGATCCCATTCATCAAATCAATATTGTCTTTCGCCAAACTTTCTTTGAGATACATCTTCTTTGCATATCCGATACCATGCTCGCCAGACACTTGCCCATTGAGCTCTCTTGCTTTGGCATAAATAAGATCCATCGCTTTGTTCAAGCGCTTTTCCCATTCTTCGTCGCTCAAGTCATCTTTCAGCATATAGGCATGCAAATTTCCGTCTCCCGCATGTCCGAAACTTTTGATCCTTAATCCAACTTCGCGCTGGATCGAATGCAGGTATTCGACCATGTCATTGACATAGCTTCTAGGCACGACCATATCGACCTCGTCCATATATGTAGTCGATCCTTTGATCGCTTCCAAAAACGCGCCTCTAGCCTTCCAGATCGACTCGTCGCGCTCGGCGGTATCCGAGATCAAGACATCCAAAGCACCCTCTTCCAAGCAAAGATCCGCTACTTTTGCATACGCCCGCTCGATCTCATCTTGCGAATTGCCATCAAATTTCAACAACAAATACGCTTCGCTTTGATGGTCCGGGAACGCTTTGCCAAGATACTCTTCCGCGTCCTCGATGACTTCTTTTTGCATAAATTCGATCGCGGTCGGGATCGCCTTCGATTTAATGATCTTTGGCACGGTCTGGATCGCCTTTTCAAGCGAAGGGAAAGGGATCAACAAAGAAATCGTTTTCTTAGGGAGCGGTAATAGCTTCAAGATCGCTTTCGTGACGATACCTAGCGTACCTTCTGAACCGATGATCAGATCTTTCAAATCGTATCCAGAAGAGTTTTTCACGACTTTGCCGCCAAACTCTACGATATCCCCATTCGGAAGGACGACTTCGAGCCCACGAACAAAATCGCGCGTAACTCCATATTTAACAGCCCGCATTCCACCTGCGTTGGTGGAAATGTTGCCACCGATCGGCGCCGATTTTTCACCGGGATCTGGTGGGTAGAACAAGTCATGATCTTCTACGAAAGCCGCAAGATCCATCAACAAAACACCCGGCTCGACTGTCAACGTCAAATTCTCTTCATCAAGCTCCAATATGTTGTTCATCAAAGAAAGGTCGAGAATGATTCCATGCTCCATCGGCACACATGATCCAACTAAACCTGTCCCAGAACCTCTAGCCGTGACAGGGATCGAATGCTCGTAGGCATATTTCATGACGGCCGAAACTTAATTCGCAGAAACTGGCTTAATGACAAGTTCTGGCCAAGAAGATGTCCCGCCAAGTTCATCGTGACTGTAATCTTCAGAAATCTGCTCTTTCCAAAGCATCCGCTGCTCTTCTCCAATCAATGCTCTTAAATTTGAAACATCGTTTTCATCGATCGTATGATATGTCCAGTTAGGCATTTTGTACTCCTTTCTTTGCTTCTATTTTCTCGATCAAAGATGGGACGATCTCGTACAGATCGCCGACCAATCCATAATTCGCGTTTTTAAAGATCGGCGCGTCAGGATCCATATCGATCGCTACGATTTGATCCGAATGGTCCATTCCTGCCGTGAATTGGATCGCGCCCGATACGCCGCAGGTGATGATCAATTTAGGACGGACGGTTCTTCCAGAAAGACCAATTTGTTGTTTGGCGCTCATAAAGCCATTCTCTACCAGAGGACGGGTACAGGCAAGTTTTCCATGCAAGAGGTCGGCGAGTTTTTGAAGCATTTCTAGATCGCTTTCATTTTTTACGCCACGTCCTGCTACCACAAGGACATCCGCGCTTTCGATCGATTCTTCCGCTTCTTTTTTCAAAATATCGAGGACCTCGATCTGGCTGTCGACCATCGAATTGGTGGATGCGCAATCAATGATGATCCCTTCCTCTTCGTCTTTTCTTTCTGGGGCGTTCATGATCTTATAACGAACGGTCGCCATTTGCGGACGATGATTTGGTGTTTTGATGTGCGCCATGATATTACCACCAAAAGCAGGACGGATCTGGTTAAGATCGCTATTGTCTTCCATTTCGAGAATCGTGCAATCCGCTGTAAGACCTGTCTTCATTCGAGCGGCGACTCTTGGAGCTAATTGTCGTCCGATCGTCGTCGCACCCACTAAGATCGAAGATGGTTTATGTTTTTGAATAAAGTCTTCGAACACATTCGTATACGCATCGATCTTAAAACGATCCAATCGTTCATCATCATAAACATACACTTCGTTCGCACCATAATGGAGGAGCTCATGGGCTAGATCCGATACATTCGATCCGATCAGCAAGGCTTGTACTGGCTGATCGATCACGTGAGCCATATCTTTGGCTTTTCCAAGCAATTCGAAGGTAACAGGATGGATCGCGCCATCGACTTGATCGACATATACACAGATCCCGTTCCAGACACTTTTATCGATTTGTGGCTGCACTTGATCTTCCACGAATTCGACAGCGCCTTTCGGTCCTTTGCGAACGCACAACTTGCACATTTTGCAGCCAGCGTTGATATTCAATCCATCTGCTGTCATTTCCATAGCTTTGAAAGGACAAAGATCGATCAGCACTTGAGGGTCATCTATATTTTCTGGATGAAGGACTAGTTTTGCCATAACGAACTCCTTTCTAGACAAATTTTAATTCTTCGATTTTATGGAACAATTGATCCGCTAAAACAGCTGAACTTCCATCCCACATTTCTTTTTCTTTTGAAGAAGTTGGTGGGAAGATCCTTTGAACTTGGGTCGGAGATCCGTTCAATCCATAGTGGGACGCGTCTGTATCTTCCATATCTTTTAAACTCAATACTTTGATTTCACGATCTTTCGTCGCTTTCTTTTTCACATACGAAGGCAGACGAGGCATAAAGATATCTTGATCGACCGACAGAAGACATGGAAGCGAAATCTTGGCCACTTCAACTTCTTGTGGTAGATCCATCGAGATCGTGATCGAATCATCATGGACTTCTTTGATCTCTAATACATTATTCACACTTGGGATCTGCAGCCATTCTGCGATTTCGGCTCCAACTTGGGCCGTATCGCCGTCAATGGTTTGTTTACCGCATAAGATCAAATCATAATTTCCGCTCGACTTGATTCCTTGCGATAATGTATAGCTTGTCGCCAACACATCCGCTCCGCCAAAGGAACGATCAGAAACGAGGATTCCATGATCAGCTCCCATCGCGAAGGCTTCACGGATCACTTCTTGCGCTTGTGGAGGCCCCATCGAGATCACATCGACGACCCCTCCCATTTTCTCTTGGATACGGAATGCCGTCTCTAAAGCATAAAGATCGTACGGATTCATCTTTGAAGCGGCGCCGTCACGCTTGATTACACCAGTAACTGGATCCACTTCCACCTTATTGCTTTCAGGAACTTGTTTGATACAAACTAGAATATTCATGTCTACTCCTTTCATATTATGCTATGGTAGCGCTTACATTGAAGTTCTAAATAAAGAGCCTCGAAGGCTCGTTTGTATTCTATTTATTGGTCCTACCAATTTACAACTATAAAATACCCCTTGCTTCTCTCAAAAGCAAGGGGTTTAACCGTAAAAGTGTAAGCGGTTTCTTGACTATTTTTTATATTGTTCGATGTATCCAAAATGGTCATGCAAGCCTTGCAGACTTAAATCAAGATCGCTTTGGATCAAGCCTTCGACCATTTTTCGATGGGCCTCCTCCAAAAGATGTGAGCTCTCCATGCCTCTTACGATCCTTTGACGCATCGATTTGATATGAGAATCCATGAAGCTCGTGAACGCGTTATAGTTGGCGATCAAAAAATCGTTTCCGCACGCGTTGACGATCGTCGAATGCAGCATCTGGTCGTATTGGATCTTTTCTTCTTCGTTTTTTGAAGCGATCAAAGCCGAGAGATTCGTTTTGAGCGCTTTGATATCCTCTTCTTTCATACGGTGGACCGAAAGCTTGAGCGCTTCTTCTTCGATCATCCATCGAAACTCGATGACTTGTTCTTCATCGATCCCTTTTAGAAAATACATAAAAGAAAGCATTTCAGACATCGTCTCATCAAAATTCAAAGAAATATAATTACCGGAACCTTGAACAGGCGTAATGATCCCAATATTTTCAAGGACGCGAAGACCTTCTCGGATCGAGTTGCGGCTCATCGACAACGAACTAGCAAGCTCGCGTTCAGTAGGAAGCTTGCTTCCAGGTAACAATCTTCCTTGAACGATTTCATTTTTTATATACGAAACGACTTTATTGTGTAGTTTGCTTGTATCCATGCTTATTCTTCGCCATTCCAGCAATACGTGCACAATTTGCATTGATCTAAACCGATCGATTCGATCATATCGTCGAGACGATGATAGCGAAGCGAAGTAAATCCCAGCTTTTCGCGAATCTTTTCACACATCAGCGCGTATTGTTCGGAATCTGGATCAGCGTATTTCTTCAGCGTTTCAAAAGAGACTTCATCGCCTTCGATTTCCTTGATCACTTTTCTCGTGATCAATTCCATTTCAGAATTCGAGCGCGAGAAATTCAAATATTTGCATCCGAACATGATTGGCGGACACGCTGGACGAACGTGCACTTCTTTTGCGTCCGAATCGTATAAGAAGGAAGTCGTTTCCCCTAATTGCGTCCCGCGAACGATCGAATCGTCGATCAAAAGGAGCTTTTTGTCTTTGATCAATTCCGCAACCGGGATCAGCTTCATTTTCGCGATCCGATTGCGTTGCGCTTGATTGGTCGGCATGAACGATCTTGGCCAAGTCGGCGTATATTTAATAAAAGGTCGCGAGAATGGGATACCCGTCGTATTGGAATAACCAACCGCATGCGCGATCCCAGAGTCTGGCACGCCTGCTACATTATCGACTTTCACATCATCCCGTTTCGCTAAAAGCTCTCCACAACGATTGCGCATCTTTTCGACATTGATCCCTTCATACGTCGAAGTTGGATAGCCATAATAGACCCATAAGAAAGAACAGATCTTCATATGCTCGTTAGGCTGTTTCAAGACTTTTACTTCATTTGGTGTGATCAGATCGATCTCGCCTGGCCCCATATCTTTATAGTGTGTATAGCCTAGATTCAAAAAGGCGCTGCTCTCGAAGGTGGCGCAAAAGCCCTCTTCTTTTTTGGCCAAGATGATCGGGGTCCTACCTTCCCGATCGCGCATCGCATAGATCCCATCTTTATTCAGCAATAAAATGCTCATGCTGCCCTCAACAATATCTTGAACGAACTCCAACCCTTCTAGGATCGAATTTTTTTGGTTGATCAGTGCGCCGATCAGCTCGGTCGGATTGATCCCCCCTATACTCATTTCTTGAAAGTGGGTCATGCCCTTTTCAAAACAATGCGCTTTCAAGCCATCAAGATTGTTGATCCTTCCCACGGTACATAAGGCGAAAGAGCCTAAATGAGAGTGAAGGATGAGCGGCTGTGATTCAAAATCCGAAATACAGCCGATTCCTAGATTTCCTTCAAAAGAATCTAGATCTTTATCGAACTTCGTCCGGAATGGCGAATTTTCGATATTATGGATCGCTCTCGTGAATCCATTTTGTCCATATACTGCCATTCCAGCTCTACGTGTTCCTAGATGCGAATGATAATCGATCCCGAAAAATAAATCTAAAACACAGCTCTCTTTGGAAGCTACTCCAAAAAAACCACTCATTCCCTTCCCCTAACCTTTCTATTCTTTTTCTAAAATACGCGCGCAGCGATCGCACAAACCATCTTCGTGCTCGCTTGTCGTATAGTTCCAGCAGCGAGGACAAACGTGTCCTTCCGCTTTTTTCACTTCGATCTGACAGTTCTCATAGGCTGAAAGATCCGCCTTGACAAAATCCACTTTTGAAACGATCAGCCATTGCGCTGGATTTTGAACAAGCTCGTCGAAGATCTTTTGATCTTCTTCGTCCATCGACATCACAAGATGCGCTTCGAGCGATTTTTTGATCTCGCCTGCGTTTCTCGCGATTTCTAGCGCTTTTAAAACATCTTTTCGAATCAGCAAGATGCGCTGCATCTTATCAAGGAGGCTTCTTTCATCGATATCAAGCTCGATTTCTTTGAACGCGGCCAAATGGATCGATTCTTCGTCAAAATGCATGAAGTCGTTGATTTCTTCACACGTATGTACGAGGATTGGAGCCCACAGTCGAGTCAGCGCATCCAAGCATTCGTATAAAACAGTCTGCACTTGCCGGCGCTCAGGATCGTCAACATTTTCGATATATAAGATATCTTTGGTGTAATCTAAATAATAAGCGCTCAATTCATTGGTCATGAAATTAGTGAGCATGCTTACGACATCGGCGAAACGATACTCATTATACGCCTTGATGGAAGCACGGATGACTTCGTTCAATTTTACTAAAATATATTGATTGAGCTTCGACAATTCATTGACAGGAACTAGATTTTCTTTGTTGAACGTATTATTGTCGAGATTCGCCATCAAGAACCGGAATGTATTTCGTACTTTGCGGTAGTTTTCTGCAACCTGTTTCAAAATGTTCTGTCCCATCGAACAGTCGGCTTGATAGTCGACTGAAGTGGCCCATAATCGCAGGATATCGGCTCCATACTTCTTCGTGATTTCAGAAGGAGCTACCGAATTCCATTGTGATTTAGACATCTTCACGCCTTTTTCATCCATGACAAAGCCATGGGAGAGCACTTGTTTATATGGAGCTTCGCCATACACGGCCGTACCGATGATCAAGGAAGAGTTGAACCAGCCGCGATATTGATCCGACCCTTCAAAATAGAGGTCGGCAGGATAGCCTAAGCCTCTTTCTTTCATCGCACCGGTATGCGAGGAGCCAGAATCGAACCAAACATCCATCGTATCGACTTCTTTGCGGAAGATGCCATTTGGCGAATGTTCGTTCGTATAGCCTTCTGGAAGAAGTTCTTTCGCTTCTTTTTCAAACCAGATATTGCTTCCGTGTTCCGCGAACAAGGCGGCGACATGTTTGAATACTTCTTCGTCCATGATCGGTGTGTCATCTTCTCCATAGAAGATCGGGATCGGAACGCCCCATGCTCTTTGTCGAGAAATACACCAGTCTCCTCGATCGGCGATCATATTATGCATTCTTCCCTCTCCCCAACTAGGCACCCACGAAATCGAATGGATCTGATCTAAAAGCTGATCGCGGATCTTGTCGATGGAAGCGAACCATTGCGTGGTCGCGCGGAAGATGATCGGTTTTTTTGTCCGCCAGTCGTGCGGATACGAGTGCGTGATAAATGTCAGATTTAAAAGCGAACCATTCGCATCAAGCATTTGGGTCACAGTTTTATTGGCGTCTTCTACATATTGACCTTCTAGTTCTTTTCCTGTGGAAGCCATCAATTTTCCTTGCTCATCGACATTGACATCCATATCTAAACCGTATCGCATGCCTGTGTTGAAGTCATCGACACCAAAAGCTGGAGCCGTATGGACACAACCTGTTCCCGCGTCAGCTGTAACGTAGTCGGCAAGAACGACTAGGCTTTCCCGATCATCATAGAGCGGATGGATCGTCGTGATGCTTTCAAGCTCTTTTCCTTTAAATGTTTTTTCGATGGAGTATTCGTCGATGTTGAATTTTGGCATGAGTTCTTCAATGAGCTCATTCAATACGACAAGCTTTCCTTTGTTTGTATTTATGAGGGCGTATTCCATATTTGGATGGAGCGCGATCCCTTTATTGCCTGGAATCGTCCATGGCGTCGTTGTCCAAATGACAAAATAAGTATCTTGATCCAGGATCCCTTTGCCATCTTTCACTTGGAATTTTACATAGATCGTTGGCGACTTGATGTCCTTGTATTCGACTTCGGCTTCTGCCAAGGCGGATTCGCTAGAAGGAGACCAATAAACGGGTTTAAGTCCTTTATAGATCAAGCCGTCCATCGCCATCTTACCGAAGATCTCGATTTGACGGGCTTCAAAATCTTTCGTCAATGTGATGTATGGATGGTCATAATCGCCGACGCTTCCTAAAGACAAGAAGCCGGCTTTTTGTTTTTCAACTTGTTCGAGCGCATAATCGTAGCAGATCTTGCGGAAGTCGGCGATATTCATCTTTTTGCGGTCAAAGCCAAGTTTAGTAACGGCTGTCTCGATTGGAAGACCATGTGTGTCCCATCCTGGAATATAGGGAACTTTGTATCCTTCCATGAACTTCGAACGGTTGATGACATCTTTTAAGATCTTATTGAGCGCGTGACCTAAATGGATGTCTCCATTGGCGTATGGAGGCCCATCGTGTAAAACGAAAGATTCAGCGCCTTCTCTTTTGACAAGCATTTTGTCATAAAGCCTCTCCTCTTCCCAACGTTTTTGGTATTTAGGCTCTTTTTTGGTCAAATTCCCGCGCATTTCAAACGCGGTCTTTGGCATGTGTAACGTTTCCTTATAGTCCATATTTTCCCTCCAAATAAAAAAACGTCCTCGAAAGGACGTTATGAACGCGGTACCACCTTACTTCCCGCAAAAGCGGGCTCTTGACAGGATAACGGCCTAAACCGGGTCGATCTACTGCTTTCGATCCACCAGCCAAGAAGGGATATCCAATCAATTCCGCGTACAGCTCTTCCACCAAACGAGCTGCTCTCTATTCGTTTCTCTTGATTCGACGCGTCTTCTTCATTGCTTATATATATTGTTCAAATCGCAAAACGAGTCGGTCTTTTTTTGTTTTCGCATCAATCCCTTTGTATTGAAATCGACCCACTTTGCGGATAGAAACAAAGTCATTATCGCATAATTGTGTGTTTTCATCAAGAACAATATCGTTGACCTTCACATACTGCGCTTTGAGCATTTCTTTCGCTTTGGATCGTGAACAATGAGCCAATTGGCTTACGATGCTGTCGAGTCTCAAGGAAGGCGCGATGATCGTCATTTCTTTTCTTCGAATTTGCGTTTGTATCTTTACTTCTTTTGGCTGAAAAGAAAGCGAGGTCCTTTTGGCGCATGTCAGCTCGCTTTGAATAAAGCTTGCCATTTCGTAGGTCGTAAAAACGATGATTCGATCGTCTTCGATCAATAGATCGCCAACGACTTCCCTTTCAATTCCCAATGCCATCAGAGCGCCAAGAAGATCTTTGTGCTCGATACTTTGAAAACGGTGATCATATTTAGAGACGAGAGCGCAGACGTTGTTTGTGTCTTCTTCCTCATATAGGGAAAGAATGGCCCGCTTTCTTTCCGCTTGTTCGTAGCCGCCATCCCACTTCACGATCAGATCTTTCGGGATAAGAGAAAGAAGGATATTTTGTTGCGGAATCGATAAAAAAGAGGTCACTACGTATCTTCTTTGCATCGCCTCTTTGATCCAATGCTTTGCTTGCTGAAGAAATTCGTTGTGACCTTTTACATTAAAATACATAGACGAATCTTAGTCGACATCGTCCATATCGTCAGGCGCGCCTAGCGAGATCGATCCTGAAACGCCGATTTGAAGTGGCGAGCACAAAATAACATTTTGACCGATCTTTTGGATCTTTCCATCCAAAGCGAAAACGACGCCTGTCAAGAAATCGATCGTTCTTTGTGCGTATTCACGATCCAATTTGTGCAGATTGACAACGACAGCGCGTCCTTCTTTGAGCCGCTGACCTACTTCTTCAGCTTCTCCGAAACTTCTTGGTTCGAAAAGGACCATTTTCGTATTTGCGCTTAAAGTTGAAGCGTTGGAACGGTTCTTTGGTCGTTCATATTGACTCTGCGGTTCCACCTCAACGTCTTGTCTTGTTACTGTTTGGCTCTCATATCCAGGATTGTCATCCTCTTCGATCGGAGCTACGAAGTCTTTAACTTTATCCATAAATCCCATGTGACAGACCTCCCTTAATGAAATGATTATAACATAAACGCGATAGAATCAAACGACTTTCGCTATGAAAACCCTTTGCACCTTTCCTTATTTATGCTTGCTTATTTTCTTCACTGGAATAAGCAACTCTCCATGAATTGCCTTTATGACTATAACACAAAATCCAAAAGATAGAAACTAAAATTCTTTTTTTTAAAACAAGGCTCAAAAAAGAGGAGCAGCGCTCCTCTGTTTGACTTACTCCGTTTCGATCAAGCCATATCCGCCATCGTTGCGTTTGTAGACAACGGCGATTTTATTTGTCTCATCATCGGTGTAAATGAAGAAATCGTGTCCCAAAAGCTCCATTTTAGTGATCGCTTCATCCAAAGACATCAAGCCTGGAACGATCGATTTGGTGCGGACGATCTCGTCGTCGCTCACTTCGGCTTCATCCAATAGTTCTAGATCCAAGAACGCGTCGCTGAGCGGATGCGTCTTTTTCTTTGTGATCCGTGTTTTCTGTCGGCGGATTTGATCTTCGAGCTTATCGATCGAACGATCGATCGCCCGATAAAGATCGTCGTCGCTCACTTCTGTACGCAGGATCGCGAATTTTGTTGGGATCGTGATCTCGATTTTTTGTTTTGTCGGATATGTACGAATCAATACATTTGCCGTGTCGTTCTCGTCAATGATGAAGTATTTGTTCAATCCCCCTAGCTTTTTCTTGATCTTGTCCGAGATCGCTTCAGTGACGGTAATGTTTTTTCCAACAATATTGACTTTCATACACTATACCTCCTTTAAATATTCAAAGATCTTATCTTTGCCTATATTGTAACACGTTTTGGTCTAATAATGAAAATGGATGATTATTCTTTCAATTTAGCCAAAATCATACCCATTTTGGCCTTCTCTCTTGACAAAAACGCTTGCATTGCGTTCTTTCTTTCGCTACACTAAAAGCATGAATTCCAATTTAGTGTATCGATTTTACAACTAAATCCAAAAAAACATTCCAGCGGTTTCGATTTGGATCTTTTTTTGGTTCATTCAGCATTTCCGGGAGTTTTACAGTTTGCAAAAACATAAGCCCCTTTTTCTTAAAATGTCCCATATAATATCAATCTCTTTTTCTTCTGGATACTTATTTGCTTTTTTTTCTCCTCTTTCGTGACAATGTCCTCTCATTGTCGCTTTTTTATTGTCAAATCATTGGTCATT
>Ga0209064_1002793_pt1 | contig 17686 bp, 14 predicted proteins | sample Inofromicrocosms_FD_187498 | JGI IMG/M metagenome (GOLD analysis project Ga0209064, IMG submission 187498) | Mouse cecum microbial communities from Vienna, Austria - Inoculum for glucosamine and mucus D2O microcosms (SPAdes) (version 2) | ecosystem: Host-associated > Mammals > Digestive system >... | reverse complement strand
TTGGAAAAGATTGAGGGGGAGTTTGAAGAGAATGAGGTGACTTATGTGGGGACGGAAGAGTTTGTACCGGTTGCGATATCAGAGGTGTTTAAAGATGATATACGGCGGAAGTATTACGTGCGGGAAGAGGGATTAGATCAAGAGTTCGGGGAGCCGCAATCGGCGGCGAAAGACCCGAAGTATCGGTTGGAATTGGCGGAGAAAAAGTGGTATGCCTATACTGAGAACTATGGTACGAGTGAAGAGAAGCTATTAGTAAAAATGTTGGATGGGGTGATGGGAGGACTGGAACAGAAGTGGGAGGAGATTTACTTACTGAAAAATGAGAAGGCGTTTGTGCTGTATGATTTTGCAGGAGGACGGGAGTTTGCACCGGATTTTGTACTGGTGGCGAAGGATAAGCAGCAGAGCGAGAAGAGCTGGCAGGTTTTCTTGGAGCCGAAAAATGGGCAGTTGCTTTTGGCAGATAAGTGGAAAGAGGATTTTTTGCTGGAGATTGAACGGAAGGGGTCAGTGGAAGTGCTAGCGGAAGATGAGGGGGTGAGGGTCTTGGGACTGCCGTTTTGCAATGAAGAGGCGGTAAGGGAGCTGAGAAGGCTATCCTAACGGTTAATTAACATGATGTAGTCTAGAGGGGCGAGACAACCGACATTTTACTGAAAGTTTACTCCACAACTTTTTTGCTATGTCAAGGGGTTAGAAATTGGCGAGACATCGCACAGAGAAACCGTAAAAGCTGGGAGCCCAGCGAAGGTTGGTGTAGGACGGATTGGCGCTGCTACTGGTGAAGTGTAAGACGCATGGACCATTATCACAATTCGTAGACGACCAATAGTAAGCGTCGTTGCCGACATAGTCAATACCATAGGAGCTTGCGCGCCCGCTATACTGGAAATACATCGGTGCACCACGCATAATAGCAGAGCCAGCAGAGTTATCACCCGCACCATAAGCTATAGTTAGGCTACCAAATGATCCTTTAGCTGTAGTATTGCTAGTTGGCAAGTGCCAACCGTCGGGGCATATACCTTGTACAGTTCCAGTGGCAGAAGTATTACCGTTCATTGCAGCAGGCCAAGAGTAGTAGTTTCCTCTTGAAGCATGATCACCATCAGTATGACCTGGACTGCAATATTGCGCTGCTACTGTATAAGTATCCTGCCAACTAGAACAGCTAGTACCACGGTCGGTGCCACCACCATTGTATGCTAGATTCTGTGTCATCCAGCAAGTACCGTCCTTAAGTTTGGTGACGTAATATTTCTTGCCATCACGGGTATCGGTCAATATATTACTCTGTCCCACATCCGCCTTGTTGCAAATCTCACTTGTCATCTCCTGCATGTTAGTAATATCAGATAGAGTCTTAGGCTTCTCCCACACCGCATACAGTGTAATATCCTTGTTAGCTTCCCGTAGAGTAATGGTAGAGTTAGGCTGATACTGTGCAGTAGTAGCAGTACTTGATGTGTTCCATCCTTTGAAGGTATATCCTGTCCTAGTGGGTATAGTACTGGATAGTGTAGTAGTAATACTAGATCCTCCACTCTCATCACTGATCTGCTGTGGGTTAGGAGTAGGCATATTAGTTACTGTAGTATCGGTAGTATTCTTATTGTAGGTAATACTATACTCTACTACCGTCTTAGCTTCTGCTACTAGTGATAGTGTTACATTACCAGTGTAGTGTCCTGCAGTAGCAGTATTACCAAACTTAGCTACAAAGACTAGATTCTTGGTGAAGTTAGTACTACCATTTACTACCGCACCAGTACTAGCATTATCGCTACTACTAGTATGCATGGTACTACTATCTAGGGTCTGGGCTGATCCTGTGAGAGAGTTATATGCTACATTAGCTTGGTTAGAATCTGTACCATAGTAATATCCCCAAGTATTATCGAGCATAGCACTATCACCAGTACCATCCGGTATTCTTCCTCCTGCTCCAGTAAGTTCTGTAGTACCATTAATTAGCTTAGCTGGTCCAGTGAGCATTAGGCTATAGCTCTTTATATCACTAGCTACTACATTAACACTATGCGCTCTATATGCTACTGTACCTGTATAAGCATTAACTGTTTCATCTGCTCCTGCTCCACCAATGTTAAGAGAGAGGGTAGGGTTGATGGCGTAAGGCTCAATGCCATCACTCGTTATGACATTATCGGTTTCTTTAGCGTAGACTGGGGCAGAATCTGGATTGACTGCCATACATAAACCAACCAGGAGAGCCAGTATGCACACGCTAGGTATTACTCTCCCCCATCCATTGTAGAAATAAGTACTTTTACTATGAAGCAGTCTAGATGTATTAGTAATGTTACTCAGTACATTGTTATTGTTATTATGTATGGTAAAAGTTGTTGATGGGTGAGTAGAAGAAGTAGTATTAACTAATGATGATGTATTATTGACACCAATAGTACTATCATCACTCCTCTTCCTCCATTTAGACCTGTGACGCATATTATGGCCCTCCTTTTGGTTTATAGTAGTTATAACTTTTTGCTCGTGGAAAGTTGAGAACGAAAGGAAACATGAGCTAAGTCTAGTCTTGCTTGATATGGACAAGCTTAGCTAGTTTCTACAGCGCTCAAGCTACCTATTTTGAGGTAACAAAAATAACGCACAACAACATATATTATTTCGTATACGCTGGGAACTATCCTTTGTGCGCTTCTTGCTGTCAAAAAAGGCGCCACGAACGGGCATACCTAAGACAAACAAACTTCCGAAGACGTTCTATTGCACATTAGACGTTCATGACGCCATTTTCTCGTACAATAGAAAAAACATTTTGTTCATCTTAGTATGCACCCTCATTATATCACACTGCATTTAATTAGTACAAGCTTTATTTTTTACCAACCTTACACAAAACCACGGAAACCCCGAAACCTAACCCCCGAGCTTAGCTTTTTGGCTTCCTTACAGGGGTGACAAACCCCAAAACCTAAGCTCAGAGCTTAGGTTCTCCGGAAACACCCAAAGTTTTCTCACATTCACAACTTATGCTATAATGATAATGTGAAGAAACGCACACCCACAAGTCTATTCTTGTACCGCTATCGATTCCATGTTGGTTTTATTTTGTTAGCATTAGCTTATATCGCTTTACTTTTTGGGTTGCCACTACTTGCCCCCAATGGACTCTCCGAATCAGAAATGGCCTCAGCTGCACACTCTTATGATCTTCAGCCAGACTCAGTGCTCAAAGGCGATATCGTCAACCTTCCATACCGCACCCTGCAAAAATTATCCATCATGCTTTTCGGCCTAAATATCTACTCTGTTAAGCTCCCTAGCATCGTCATCGGATTAATACTTGGCCTATTACTTATTCTGTTACTCAATCGCTGGTTCAAGACTAATGTAGCCCTGCTAGCTTCAATTCTTGCTATACTGTCAGCCTCCTTCCTCTTTTTAGCTGGTTCCGGCACACCACTTATTATGCTAGTCTTCTGGCCTACGCTCTTGCTCTGGCTCGGCTCCAAAATCCAAGGCGTCACCAAGCCTAAACCGCTCTATTGCTTCGTCTTCGCTTTTGCCTTGCTTGCTTCTATTTTTACTCCGCACCTTATCTACCTTGCCGCCTTTATTGTCTTGTTCGCACTTTTACATCCACATTTACGTTTCACCATCAAAACCCTCCCCACTGTCCCGCTCATCTTGACATTATTTATTATCCTCATGGGGCTTGCTGCACTAGTTGTTGCTGCTTTCGTCAACCCAGCTATTATCCCCGAACTCTTACTCGCTCCTGGACTTACTTTTGGCGGCTTTATCGAAAATGTCAAAGTTGCCTTCCTTCCACTTTTCTCCTGGAATACCACCCTCGAAAGTCAATTCCTCTCGCCATTCGTTGGTCTTGCCTCCATTGCGCTTGCCGCCATCGGTTTACTCTCCACCACCAAAGGTTTCTTTGCCTCACGCAACTCTATCGCTAGTTGTTTAATCGTCTTCACTATATTCTTAGCCGGTCTCAACCCCGAATCCGCCATCCTCATTCTACTACCACTCTCTATTCTTATCGCCCACGGCTTACGTTATATCCTAGACAAATGGTACACCCTCTTTCCAGACAACCCTTACGCACGCATTAGTGGCGTGTTGCCGATTGGCGCCTTCATGGGAATTATGATCTATGGTGGCATTACGCATTTCTTATATGGTTACCGCTATGTACCAATGGTTGCCGACGAGTTTAACAACGATGTTACTTTAATACAAGAAAATCTTACCCAAGGAGAAACACTCTACGTCATTAATGACGAAATCTCCTACAACTTTCTCAAAATCCTACAAGAGAGTCACACTTTCACTGTTGAAAACCAAATCCCTGCACCTGACCAATTACCCACAAAATATGCAACTCTTGGCCACCAAAACATCCCTGGTGAGCTAAATACCATTATAACCTCGCCAAAATCCGATAATTCTGATAGAATATATATGTATACTAGTAATCAAGCACTAGAGGTGGAATTAAATTCAGAAGAAAGGGAGTAACAATATGGGTGCGACAATGGATCAAATGAAAATGCTTAATCAAATTCGAAAGGCACAAAAAGCCCTCAAGAATGAGATTGTCGAAGTAGAAGCTGGCGATGGTGCAGTTACCGTCCAAATCACCGGTGAACTCAAAATCAAAAGCGTCAAAATTGACCCTAAAAAAGTCGACTTGGACGACATCAGGGAATTAGAACATTGGATTGAAGATTGCATGCGCGATGGCTATGCTAAAGCACAAGAAATCGCCACTGACAAAATGAAACCATTAATGGGCGGACTTGGCAGTCTCGGCCTCTAATAAAGGAGTTACCTTGATAGAAAAAATCGAAATCAGCGGCAACAATTACAAAGTCTCTGACGGCTTTCGTAAATATGCTACAAAACATCTTGGCAAGCTTGACCGCTATCTACCCCGCGGCCACAAAAAAGACGTTATCATGAAAGTCGTTGTTACCGAAGTTGACCGCGCTCATGGCAACAAATACGATATTTCCGCAGCCATGGAGATACCTGGCGGCAAGGTTATCACTTCTAAAGACGAGTGTTCCAATGTTTTTGCCGGCATCGATATCCTTGAAGCCAAACTCAAGGGACAGGTGCGCCGCTTCAAGCTTGAAGCTACGCCTCATCTCAGCAAAAAAGGTCTTAAAAGCCTCTTTTTCAAAAAATCTTGACCTTACAGATTAACGCGCAGTATAAGCCCCTTTTTACCCAAAAGGGGCTTATATATGATATAATCATAGAGTAACATTGTGGAGAAAAATAAATGGCTACCAGCACACCAGAAAAGGCTGGCTCGACTGCTAAACTGCAGAAAGCTGAGCCCGCCAAGAAAAACCATAAAACAGCTAAGGTTATCAAAGAAAAACAACCTACCGATAAGCTAGCAGATAAGACCTTACTGACCCGTATTTTACAGGGAATTTTTGGTGACGCACAAAAGAAAACCCTCCAACGCATGTATAAAAAAGTTCTCGAGATCGGCAAACTTGAGCCAAAATACGCCGCCATGAGCGATGAGGAGCTTCGCGGCCAAACCCGCATCCTCAAAGAACGTCTCAAAGAAGGCTCCGAAAAGGAGCTCAATGATATCCTCGCCGACGCTTTTGCCGTCGAGCGTGAAGCCGCTAAGCGTATTCTAGGTATGCGCCCCTTCGATGTGCAACTCATTGGTGGTATTGCTCTCCACGAAGGCAATGTAGCCGAGATGAAAACTGGTGAAGGCAAGACTCTTGTCGCTCTCGCTCCAGCCTACCTCAATGCCTTAACTGGTCGTGGCGTCCATGTTGTTACTGTCAATGATTATCTCGCCCAACGCGATGCTGGCTGGAATGCACCAGCATACCACTTCTTAGGTCTTAGCGTTGGCGTCATCGTCAACCAAGCCTCCTACGTCTACGATCCAGAATACGAAAACGAAGAGCACGAAGACGTGCGCTTCCGCCATCTCAAGCCAGCCACCCGTAAAGAAGCCTACGCCGCCGATGTTACTTATGGCACAAATAATGAGTTCGGTTTTGACTATTTACGCGATAATATGGTCAGCGAGCCTCAATACCTTCGCCAAAGAGAACTAAACTTTGCTATTGTCGACGAAGTTGACTCTATCCTTATTGATGAAGCCCGTACGCCGCTCATCATTTCTGCACCTGCTGGCGATAATCCTGATGCCTACTATCAATTCGCCAAGATCGCTGCTCAGCTCATCGCCGAAGACTATACTTTCGATGAAAAACGCCGCAGCGTCGCCCTTACCGACAAAGGCGTTGAAAAAGTCCAAGGCTTACTAGGTGTAAAAAATCTCTACTCCACCAAACATACTCGTCTTGTCTATCATATGGAGCAAGCCTTACGCGCTCAAATTGTTTTCAAACGAGATAAAGATTACGTTGTCACCAATAGTGGAGAAGTAGTCATCGTCGATGAGCATACCGGTCGCCTTATGCAGGGTCGCCGTTATAATGAAGGCCTGCACCAAGCCATTGAGGCAAAAGAAGGCGTCGTTGTTAAGCAAGAATCCATGACTCTCGCCACTATCTCCTTCCAGAACTTCTTCCGTCTCTACCACAAACTCTCTGGCATGACTGGTACCGCCTTTACTGAAGCCGAGGAGTTTCAACAAATCTACTCACTTGATGTTATCCAAATTCCACCTAACCGCCCCATCCAGCGCGTAGACAAGGACGACCTAATTTATCGTACCGAAGCTGCTAAGCTCAAAGCTATCGCTGCCGAAATCAAAAAATACCACGATCGCGGTCAGCCAGTCCTAGTTGGCTCCGCCAGTATCGAAAAAAACGAAATGATTGCCCGCTACCTTGACAGTCAAGGCATTAAATATGAACTTCTAAACGCCAAAAACAACGAACGCGAAGCTGCCATCGTCGAGCGCGCTGGCGAAAAAGGCGCTGTTACTCTTGCTACTAACCTTGCTGGTCGTGGTACCGATATTAAACTTGGCGAAGGCGTTAAAGAACTCGGTGGTCTTGTTGTTATCGGCTCCGAACGCCACGATAGTCGCCGCGTCGATAATCAGCTTCGTGGTCGTGGTGGTCGTCAGGGCGACCCAGGCACTACGCAGTTCTTCGTCAGCTGCGAAGACGATCTTATGCGCATCTTCCAGGGCGATCGTATTGCTATGCTGATGGGGCGTTTAGGCATAGAAGAAGACGTGCCTATCCAGAATAAATCCGTTTCTAAGACCCTTGAGTCCGCCCAGAAACGCATCGAAGGCTTCAACTTCGACTCCCGCAAAAACGTCGTCCAGTACGACAACGTCATCAATCGTCATCGTAAGGTCGTCTATGGCATGCGCCGCAAGATTCTTGATGGTGAAAACATTCACAATGAGATTAAGCGACTCATGAAGGTTACTGCCGAGGATCTTGCCAAAGATAGCTTTCGTGTGAATCCCAAGTTTATTCAGGAGTTCCTTGAAGTCTTTCCAGATACCGACAAACAGCTCGTTGAAGAAATAGGCAAAAAACGTAAAGAAAAAGACCGCATCAAGGCTGCTCTTGACGAAATCACCCGACAATACAGTAACAAAGAAGCCGAGTTCACCGACGACATCATGCGCAAGATTGAACGCGAAGTCTATCTTAAGGCTCTCGACACGCTCTGGATGCAGCATCTCGAAAACATGCAACATTTGCGCGAGGGTATTCATTGGCGCAGTATCGGTCAGCGTGATCCGTTGGTTGAATACCGTAGTGAATCGCAAAAACTCTTCGACGGCCTAGAAAAGAACTTGCGCGAAGAAGTCCTCAAAATTCTGCTCAGCCTCACCCGCCAAGAAGCTCATGCCGACAGCCTCACCGACGGACAAGAATACGAATCAGAACTCACCAAAATGGCTGACAGCGCCACCGAAAAAGGCGTCAACGAAATCAGCGCCGGAGAAAAGAGCCTCGATAGAGAATTTAAAGACGACGAAACAAAAAGCAGTCGCCCAACACATAATTATAACCAAAAGCGCAATGTCACCAAACAGAACCGCAAAAAAGAACGCCAAAACAAAAAGAAAGGAAAACAGCAATAAAACACTCTATTGAAGAGGTTGTGCTGAGTTCTGGTGCACGGGGTCTCTTGATTAATGTGCCTGGCGCTAGCGTAATGAACACGAAATTTCAATTTCGTGCTGGCATGCGCTACGCCAAACGCCCCGAAGTCTACGAAATCGCTCATGTCGTTGAGCACTTGGCATTTGGTGCTAATGCCAAATACAGCAACGAACAAAACTTCGAAGCCGAATTTACCAAAAACGGCGCCTACCACAATGCTTGGACATCAGATTTTTCAGTTTGCTATGAAAGCGAATGTGCAGACTTCGAGTGGGAACGTATCCTCAAACTCCAACAGCTAGCCATTGCCGAACCGCGCTTCAACGAAGAAGAACTCAAAAGTGAAAAAGGCAATGTCAAAGCTGAACTCACTGGCTATATGAACGATTACGGCAGATTACTCTGGCCTCGTCTACAACAAGTCGTTGGTGAAAATATCCCCGACCTGCAAGAGCGCATCAAAACTATTAATACCATCGAACTCAAAGATATTCGCGAGCACTATCGCCGTACACACACTTCGCATAACTTACGTTTCATCATTTCTGGTCGACTCTTGGGTCGCAAACACAAAATTATCAAAATGCTTGAAAACTGGGATCTCAAATCCGGCGAAAGATTCGAAATTCCTCGCGATGAGCTACATTCTGCCACTCCCGTACTAATCCGTCGCAAAGATGCTTCCAACATTACTTTTGGCTTTACTTGGATGCTACCCCGCAAACTACAACCTCCTGAAGTAGCCGCTATGAACTGCCTAAACCAAATCCTTAACGGCACCACCAGTAGTCGTATTTTTGGCCAAGCCCGCAAATATGGTTTAGTTTATGGTATGGGCAGCGACATTTCCAACGGTTGGCATAATGTGTCCTGGGACTTTGACGGCGAGGTTAATGCCGAGAACGCTAACAAGCTTTTTAGCCTCATCCGTCAAGAGCTCGACAAAGTCCTTAATGGCGATATTAGCAGCAAAGACATCGAAAGCGCCAAATCTTACGCCACTGGACGATACCAAATCGGTGCTCAAACCGTAGGTCAGCTCTCTGATTATTATTCAGATAATTATTTCACTAACGGCACCATTGAAAAATTTTCAAAAATGCCTACCCTAGTTAAAAACATCAAAAAAGATGAGATCGTCAAACTAGCTCAAGAATTTCTCTCCAGTAATATTAACGCACTGGTCGCTGTTAGCTCTGTTGAAAAAGCTTTAGTAGTTGAGCTAGCCGAGAAACTCAAGTTTTAAATACTGTCAAAGCCTCAGACCAAAACACTACGGCATAGCCTATTCTATGCTACAATATACTATATGAAGATTGGGATTTTAGGTTACGGCAAAGAAGGTAAGAGTGCCGAAAAATATTTCAAAACAAAAACCAACGAAATTGAAATCATTGACAACTTCACCACCGAGGAGCTCCAACAAAAAGATTTTTCTCAGTTCGATCTAATCTTGCGTAGTCCATCCGTACACCCACAGTCCAATTTCTCCAGCATGACAAAATACTTCTTTGACCATTGCCCATGTCCTATCATTGGTGTAACTGGTACCAAAGGTAAAGGCACTACCTGTTCCATCATAACCGACCTATTAAAGAATCTCGACAAAAACGTCTATCTTATTGGCAACATCGGCAACCCAGCTCTAGATATCCTCGATCAGTTAGGCACAAATGATATTGTAGTTTACGAAATGAGCAGTTTTCAGCTCTGGGACTTACACAAATCTCCACATATCGCCGTCATCTTAGGTATCGAACCAGATCATCTTAATGTGCATGATAATTATACGGATTATATCAACGCCAAAGCTAACATCGCTAAACATCAAAGTCCTGACGATTTTTGTATTTACTACCGCAACAATCCGGACACTATTCAAATCGCCGAGCAAAGCCTCGCTCGCAAAATCAGTTATCCCATCACTAATGATTATTTGGATACAATTACTGCTCATATCGCTATTCCAGGCCAACACAACCGCGAAAACGCCCAAGCTGCGTTACTTGCTGTAGCTAGCTTCTACCAATTGCCATTAGAAACCTTTCTTGAGCGATACCAAGAAACAATTATCCAAACCTTGGAAAATTTCCATGGCTTACCGCATCGTTTGCAATACTTACGCGAACTGAACGGTGTCAAGTATTATGATGACAACTTCTCCACTACCCCCACTTCGCTCAAAGTCGCACTAGGAGCTTTTCCAGACAATCCTATCATCCTTATTGCTGGCGGCCGTGATAAAACTGCCAATCAAGACCTACCAGAAATTGCCGACCTCATCCAAAACACTTCCGCCATCGCCCATCTTATCCTCATTGGAGAATCAGGACAAGAGCTCTACTCTTTATTAAGTGAGAAAATGTTAGAAAATATCACAAAAGCTGGTTCTTTATCCGAAGCCGTCAATCTTGCTACCGCTACTGCTGAAAAGATCGTCCAATCCAATCACCTTCAGAACCAACCTTCCAATGATACTACCAAGACCCCCATCGTGCTCATGTCGCCAGCCGCTGCTAGCTTTGACATGTTTGAAAGTGTCTATGATCGTGGCGCCCAACTTCAAAAACTGGTCCAGGATCTCCAATAATATGGGCCCCAATCTCAAAAAACGTCTCGAGACACTCCAAGCGGAGCTCACGAGTGCCTGGCAGAAATTACAGCTTGACGCCAGAATCCAAGCCATAACCGCACTCGAAACCGAAGTTGCCAACCCCGAAATCTGGGCTAACCCTGAATATGCTCGCGAACAAAACGAAAAGCTCGCTCGCCTCAATGATGAGGTGCAACCATGGCGCCTACTGAGAGTCCAAGCCGAAGATCTCGCTGAGCTTTTTAGCCTGCGCGATGAAAGATTACTTAACGAACTCGAGCAACAGCTCACTGCTTCCGAACAAAATCTCTCACAGCTCAAACAAGCCTTACGTTTCAGCGGCAAATATGATTCACTTGGAGCTGTTTTGCGCATTACTTCAGGCGCTGGTGGTACTGAAGCAATGGACTGGGCAGGCATGCTCGAACGTATGTATTTACGTTTTGCCGAAAAGCAAAAATTTAAAATTACATGTCTCGAACGTGTCACAGGTGAAGAAGCCGGCATCAAAACTGCCGTTTATGAAATCACTGGCACTAACGTATATGGTTTACTTAAAAGTGAACATGGAGTACACCGCCTCGTACGGCTTTCACCATTCAACGCCGATAACTTGCGCCAAACCAGTTTCGCTCTAGTAGAAATCCTGCCCATTATCAAAACTGACGAAGATATCAAAATTAATGAAAAAGATTTGCGCATTGATGTCTATCACTCCGGTGGACACGGCGGGCAAAGCGTCAATACTACCAACTCCGCCGTACGTATCACCCATCTGCCCACCAATACCGTAGTTGCCATCCAGAACGAACGCTCCCAACTTCAAAACAAAGAAAAAGCCATGGAAATTCTCCGTGGTAAGCTCATCCAGCTCCAACTTGAACAACATGCTGAAAGTATTGACAAACTCCGCGCTGGCGAGTCTGCCTCTTGGGGACAGCAAATCCGCAATTATGTCCTACAACCCTACAAACTCGTCAAAGATACTCGTACTAAATTTGAAAGTACCGAACCTGAAAAAATCCTCGACGGCGAGCTAGACGGCTTCATTAATAGCTATCTTGAGCAAAATACCGCACAGTAAAGTTTTCGTTGTGCTTCCATAATGTTTGTGGTATCATATTATTATGATATTGCTTGATCGTGTGACAAAGACCTATCCAGGCGATGAAGATCCAGTTTTGGACAATATTTCTTTGCACATTGATCCGCATGAATTTGTTTTCTTAGTCGGCAAATCTGGCGCTGGCAAATCCACCCTCATCAAAATGATCACCAAGGAAGAAATCCCTGATTCTGGGAAAATCGTTGTAGGAGGCATCGACCTAGATTTCGTACGCCGCCGCCACATTCCGCATTACCGTCGTCGTCTTGGCGTGGTTTTTCAAGATTATAAGTTATTGCCTACTCGTACTGTATTTGAAAACGTCGCCTTCGCTCTCGAAATTGCCGGTATGAGCAGTCGTGAAATCCAAAAAACCGTTCCAAAAGTTCTAGACTTAGTTGGGTTAGAAAACAAAGCCAACAAATTCCCGACGCATCTTTCTGGTGGCGAACGTCAGCGCGTCAGTATAGCACGCTCTGTCGCTCGACAACCTAAAATCCTCATCGCCGACGAGCCCACCGGCAACCTCGACAAACTCACTCGCAAGGAAATCATCGACTTGCTACAAAAAATCAACGATTTTGGCACTACCCTACTCGTCACTACTCACGACGAAAACATCGTTAACAACTTACGCAAACGCGTTATCACCCTCAAAGGCGGCAAGATTATTAACGATCAGAAAATCGATGGAATCTATCGCCTCGGCGATGAAGCCGAAAAAGCTACTACACCGCAGCCTGAGACTTCCATCAAGATCATCGCCCCCACACCACTCATCCAAAAAGTCTATCTACCTAGTAATGCACTAATGGGAGCTCCACAAAACAACAAAAAAACACCTGCCAAGGCAGCCAAATCCTCATCTAGTAAGTCTATTATTAAAGCTCGGATTAATACAACGACCAAACCAGAATCCACATCAAAAAATAATAGTTCAAAAACCACCCCAACCAAATCATCTGCGCCAACCAAAAAATACGCACGCGATTCCGCCAACCAGTGGTATGCCGCTGGTAAGCCACTCAAAGCCGCACCAAAACTCAGTAAACTCACCTCCGGACAAACCGTCAAGCTTAAACCTGCTCCCAGTATCAAGCAAGTCATCAAGCGTCCGCTTAATAAAACCAAACAAAAACGTGTCGTTTAGGAGATAAATATGTCATCCCACAAAAAGATCCGAACTTTTGACAAAGCAGATCGACTCAAACAAAAAGAAAATCTCAAAGTCTTAGTCGAAAATAGTAATGTCGGCAAAATGCGTAGTGCTGGCCGCGTAGTTAAATATGGTGCAGCTGGCTTCACTCGCAATATTTGGCTCTCTATTGCAGCAACCTTAGTCATGACGGTAACTCTAATAATCCTTATGATCACTATTGGTGCCAGCCTCATTCTTAGTTCTACTGCCGAATCCCTTCGCCAAAAGATCGACATCGCCGTCTACTTTAAGCCTGGCACTAGTCTTGAAACTCTCGAAAATATGTCCGAGATGGTTAAAACCGACCCTAACGTGCGATCTATTGAGGTCGCCGATTCCGCCATGGGTTATATGCAGTATCTACAAGAAAATCAAGACAACCTCGAGCTTATGGATGTTCTACAAGATCCAGAAATGAGTCAAATTGTTCTCGACACTATGAATGCCGTGATGAATATTAAAGTCTATGATCCTGATAATATCGAACAGCTAAAGCACATTATCGATACCACTCAAATTATCCAAGACAACATCGACCCCGAAGAAAAGCCCACTTACGACACCAACCGTAGTGAAATTGCCACCATCAGCTCATGGGCTAACATCGCAAAAAACGGCGGCCTTATCCTTGGTGCCGTGTTCTTGATCATTTCCATTCTCATGATCTTTAATACCATCAGAATGGCTATTTTCTCTCGCCGCGAAGAGATTTACATGATGCGCTTAGTAGGCGCTGACAACACGTTCATCCGTGGGCCATTCCTAGTTGAAGCACAAATCTGTGGCGTTATCTCCGGATTACTTTCTAGTACCATTGCCTATACTATTTACCGCTTTTTAATCCCAAAGCTCGCCAATTATGGTACAGACGTATCTTCTGTCGAAATGCTTATGGGTACACATAATCTCGTCTTAGTTTATCTAGTAATGATCGCTATTGGCATGATGATTGGCGCCATCTCTGCCCGCCTTGCCATGCAAAAGTATCTAAAATAATTAAAAACTCTGTTCTATCAATTTACATCTAAGCATAAGTGTGATATATAATATATATGAAGACACAACAAAAACACAAAACTATCGGTCTGAGAATTATCATTGCTATGTCAGTAATAAGCATCACTATTACTGCAAGCCTAGTCGCTCTTAGCAATAATACCGAAGAAGTCCAAGCCTACCCTTTTGGTTGCGTCACTCAAGCCTGTCGTGAAGCATCCGACCGTGCTGCCGCTTCTGAAGCGCGCGCTAAAGAACTTGCTGCTTATGCCAATACGCTTGAAGGCGAAGTAGCTCGCCTTAATGCCGAAATCACCGCTCTTGAAGACGAGGTCGCCCGCAACCAAGCTGTTGCCAATGATCTGTCCGAACAAATCGCGCTCAATACTGAGAAGCTAAATCTTCAACAAGTCGCTCTCGCTAAGATGCTTGTCAAAATGCACTTTGAAGAAGACCCAGACCCTATCACTCTCCTAGCTGGCAGTGGTTCTATTGGTGAACTCGCCGAGAAACAGTCTCGTCAAGAAAACGTCAAGAACCAAGTCACCACTTCCGCCAAAAATATCCGCACTCTTAAAGAGGAATTAGAGAAGCAAAAAGAAAGCGTCGATGCGCTCATCGCTAGCACCGAAATCAGCCGCAACGAGGCTGCCAACAAACGTAATCAACAGCTTACCCTCATCAGTAAATATGAAAACGACTCGGCCGCTTACAAACGCGACTCCGAAGAAGCTCGCCAGATTATGCAACGTGAGATCGCCATCGAAATCGCCAAATACAACAATGGCGGCGTTGTAGGCGAAGGCTACAATTCTTACCCATGGGCACACCGCTGCCCACAAGATAACGTTGGTTATATTGTAGTGGGTGGGTACGTTTGTCAATGTACTAGCTATGCTGGCTGGAAAGCTCAAGAATACTTTGGTATTTATATTTCATCTTGGGGAGATGCTAAAAGCTGGGGCTATTCTGCTCAACGTCAAGGCTACGTTGTTAATGATACTCCAGCACCGCATACCATCGCCTACAGCACAGCCGGTATCTATGGGCATGTTATGTGGGTCGAAAGCGTCAATGCTAATGGCACCATCAATCTCACCGAATACAATAACACCTTGAGTTCAAAAAGCGGTCTACCAGGTGATTTTGGTGCCCGTTACAATGTTAACCCCCATGTCTACCGCTACATTCATCTAGATCAAAGGCTCTGGTAAAGTTTTTAACATATTATTAACAAACCATGTTAAAATATTAACATGACAGAAAAATGGGAAGAGCGTAAGGTTAGCCTCGGCGGCGCTATTATTGGTGCAGTGGTAACTTTAGCGATTGGTGTTTTTGCGGGACTAAACTGGAGTACTTTCGCCTCCAATTTCTTGCCTTACCTGGGCTTTCAGACCACAGAAAAGAATGATTGGCATGAGCTTGATGAAGTTTATTCCGTCTTATCTAGATACTATGATGGGGAATTAGACAAAGATCAGCTCCTTGATGGTGCTAAATCTGGTTTGGTTAGCGCCGCTGGTGACGTCTACACTGCTTACATGAACCGTGATGAAGCCAAAGATTACGAAGCTGCATTACATGGTGAAGCTGGCACCGGCATAGGCGTAGAAATGGCTTTACGCGATGGTTACGTACGTATCTTACGCACCCTTCCCGGCAACCCCGCCGAGAAAGCTGGTGTCAAAGCTGGCGATATTATCTACAAAGTAAACGATGAGCTGGTCTACGATAAGACTTCCGACTATATCGCCTCTAAATTACAAGGCGAGAAAGGCTCCAAGGTTAAACTCACCGTGGTTCGCGATGGTGAAGAAAAGAGTTTTGATCTTATCCGTGAAGCTATCAATAATGTTTCTGCCTATGCCGAATACGACGGTAAAACCGCTGTCCTCACCGTCACACGTTTTGACGGCGACACTGGCACGCTCGTCCAAAAAATCGTTAAAGATGAATTTGAAAAACGTGGTATTAATAAGGTTATTCTCGACCTACGCAATAATGGCGGAGGCTATGTCAATGCAGCCAAAGATCTCCTCTCTCTCTGGATTGATGGCGACACCGTTCTAGTCCAAAAAGGCAAAAACGATCAAGAACAAACTACCAAAGCTAATCGTAATCAAGCCAAACTTACTAATATAAAGACTATCGTCTTAGTTAATGGCGGTACGGCCTCTGCCTCAGAAATTGTCGCTGGCGCACTCAAAGATTATGACAAAGCCACCATCCTCGGCGAACAGACTTACGGCAAGGGTGTAGTCCAAACTCTTCTTGATCTATCAAACGGCGGCCTTCTTAAAGTTACTACAGCCCGCTGGTATACACCCAAAGGTACCAGCATCAACGGCGAAGGAATCACTCCAGACATAGAAGTCGAGCGTACTTTCGATGATATAAATCATAGCCGCGATCCCCAGCTTGATGCCGCCAAAAAACAATAATTCAAGCAATAATACGTGCTATAATTAAAACATGATTAAAGTTTACACTACACCTACTTGCATCTACTGCCACGCCCTTATGGAGTGGCTCGAACAACAAGGCATTGAATATCAAGAAATTGACGCCAGCACTATGTCTGATATCACTGCTGTGCCAGTTACTGAAATTAATGGCGAACACATAGTTGGCTTCGACCGTCCCGCCATCAAAAAGGCTCTCGACAAAACCAACGCGTCAAACACAACAGATGCTAACTAGGGCAGCCCTTCATGGCTAACCCTACCAAAAAACCTGCGCTTATCCTCGTGCATGGTTTTCGTGGCTCACCTATCGGGCTCCAAGAGATCGCCCAAATTCTTGAGCAAGCTGGGTACCAAGTTTTGATACCTCCCATACCGCCTTTCGCCGGTGCTCAAAAACTACCCTCGTACACACCTGACTCTTATGCCCGATACCTAGCGGATTTCGTCAAACAGCAAGACCTCAACCGACCAATCCTCATCGGGCATTCTATGGGTTCTCTGGTCGTCGCCGCCACTCTCAAGTATTATCCAGAGCTCTTCCATCAAAAAGCCATCCTTATGTCGCCTATCTCTAAACGCACCGCTGTGCCTTTTCGAATGATAGCACCCCTCTCGGCTCTCACTCCCAAAGCCGCCGTTGACTACATCACCACCAAATTCCTTTTTACGCCTCATGATAAGGCCTTGCTTAAACATGTTTTAGAAGTTACTCATGATTGCAGTAACGACCAGCCCCCTGTCAAATCCGAAGTCATACAGGCCGCCAAGTTTTCTACCAGCTATGCCATTACCGATTTTCATATTCCAAAGAGCGTTCTTCTTCTTGCTGGTGCCAATGATCGTTTGATTAGCCAAGCCCAAACTAGAGCCGCTGCCCAGCAGCTAAATGCCAAGCTAGACTTCCTACCAAACACTGGCCATCTTCATAACTATGAGCAGCCCCGCGAGACCGCCAATGCCATCATAGATTTTATAAAATAACCGCCCCAAAGGGCGGTTTTGCTAAAGACGAAGATAGCACATGAGAGAACCAAAAAATTATACAGTGTACACCTAAATATCGCTTGTTATTTGACCTTTGAATTTTTCAAAGCGTCCTCATGGGCGGTCTTAAGCATCTGCGGCAGCTTCAGTTTCGACGAGAAGCCAAACAGCGTCAGACTACAAAACAACCCGCTAACCAAAGCAGCACCGGTACTCCCGCCCAGCAGGCCACCAAGCGTGTCCCAGAAAAACGTACACCCGAAA
>Ga0209064_1002790_pt1 | contig 17698 bp, 13 predicted proteins | sample Inofromicrocosms_FD_187498 | JGI IMG/M metagenome (GOLD analysis project Ga0209064, IMG submission 187498) | Mouse cecum microbial communities from Vienna, Austria - Inoculum for glucosamine and mucus D2O microcosms (SPAdes) (version 2) | ecosystem: Host-associated > Mammals > Digestive system >... | reverse complement strand
GGTTCACAAATTTGCAAACGCATCGGGAAGGAGTTGGACACCGGCATAAGCTAACCAAACTTGTAGAGGAAAGTAATAATCTTATATCTAAACCCGTGGCAACACTGACATGGGATGCATAATCACGCATATATGTTCTGAAACATGGCCATTATGCCCTCGTTTTTAATCTATTTGGACGAAAAGATGCCAAATACGTTTTAGAGGAAAGATACGCAAAAAAATTGATATAAACTAATTTTCAACATCTACTTAGAGAATTGCTTTGCTATTATTGGGAACTTGGTAAGGATATAGAAGAAAAGCAAGCGGATAACAAATATGGCAGTAAGTTTTACGCTGCACTAAGTCGTGACTTGCGTCATGAAATGCCTGATGTGGAAGGACTGTCTGAAACATCTATCCGCTATGCAAAACGCTTCTATGCTCTTTATAGTCAACAGGTTGCAATTCTTTCACAACTTGTGGAAGAATCTGAGAAAGAAAATATTCCACAGCTTGTGGAAAGGTTATATTTTGATTTGTTCTCAACTCCTTGGGGACATCACCGCTATATTATAGACAAATGCTCAACTGATTCGGATAAGGCGTTGTTCTATGTGCGTCAAACATTGGAAAATGGATGGAGCAGAGATATATTGCTCAATGTATTGGGTATAAACCTGTATGAACGCAGCGGTGTATTTTCCTGATTTTGGTTGACGGTCCGGGTAAAGTCTTCTCTTGTGAAAGTTGACTGGGTTTTGTCCGAATTGCGGTGCATGCGGAATCCTTAAAACCGAAAAAATGTTATGCTGCCGCAAAAAAACAGGCATTTGTTTGGAAAGGCGCGAAAAGTTTGCTACATTCGCCTTTGAAAGGTTTAAAGCAAAAGACGATGGAGCTGGTGAAACATTTTCTGGAATATCTGATTGCCGACCGCGGATATTCGCCCCGCACGGTAGCGACCTATCGGGACGATCTGATAGCCTTCGGCAACTATTTCCGGAAGTTGGACGGCGGGCTTACATGGCAGACCGTGGACAGCGATGTCGTTCGCGGCTGGATTGTGGCAGAGACCGACCGCTCCGTTTCGCCCCGTACCGTGAAGCGCGCCCTCAGTTCGCTGCGCTCGTTTTTTCGCTATCTGGTCCGGACAGGTGCCATCACGCGCAACCCCATGTTGCGCGTGCAGAATCCCAAGACGGGCAGCGTCCTGCCCGCTTTTGTCCGTGAGCAGGAAATGGACCGTCTCTTCGACGATGTGGTCTTTCCCGCCGGCGGAAAAGGACAGCGCGACCGCCTCATCCTGCTCACTTTCTACACCACAGGTGTCCGCATCAGTGAACTTATCGGGCTGGATGTGGCGGATGTGAGTCTGACGGCGGGAGAGCTGAAGGTGACCGGAAAGCGTGACAAGCAACGCATCATCCCTTTCGGCTCCGAACTGGCCCGCGAGATGGCTGCCTACATAGGCGGACGCGAAGACCGGGATGTCTTCGGCGCACCTCTCTTCACCAATGCGGCCGGCCGGCGTATAGGGCAGGCCGAGGTGAGGCGCACGGTCCGGAAATACCTGTCGATGGTGACAATGCAGAAAAAGAAAAGCCCGCATGTGCTGCGGCATACCTTTGCCACGGTGATGCTCAACAACGGAGCGGAAATCGAAGCCGTAAAGGAGCTGTTGGGACACGAGAGCCTCTCGACCACCCAGATATACACCCACACCACATTCGCGGAGCTGAAAAAAGAATATGAACATGCCCATCCGAGGGCTTAATTAAAAAAGGAGGAAACTTATGGAACTTAAAATTCAATCCATCCGGTTCGACGCCACCGAAAAACTGAACGCATTTATCCAGAAGAAAGTGGCCAAACTCGAAAAGTACAGCGAAAATATTGTAAAGACAGAAGTCAGTCTGAAAGTGGTGAAACCTGAGACGGCCAATAACAAGGAGACGTCCGTCCATGTGTACGTTCCCGGTGCGGAACTGCATGCAGAGAAAATATGCGACACTTTTGAGGAAGGAGTAGACCTCTGCGTGGAAATATTGCTGCGTCAACTGGAAAAATACAAGGAAAAACAAAAAAAGTAATGAAAAAGTTTTGCAATTAAAAAAATATACATAACTTTGCAGCCGTTTCGAGGACATTTCCCGAACACGGCTGCAAAGTTTGTTACGGCAGACGGGGTTGTGAGAAAGGGAGGTCTTGGAAAAGGGCAAATACCAGAGTGGCCAAATGGGGCAGACTGTAAATCTGCTGGCTTACGCCTTCGGTGGTTCGAATCCATCTTTGCCCACAAGTTTGCGGAAATAGCTCAGTTGGTAGAGCACTAGCCTTCCAAGCTGGGGGTCGCGAGTTCGAGCCTCGTTTTCCGCTCACTTGCTGTTATAGCTCAGCGGTAGAGCACTTCCTTGGTAAGGAAGAGGTCGTGAGTTCAAGTCTCACTAACAGCTCTTTTTTGTAGAAAGCAAGACGAAAATTCATTCATAAATTTCTAATAACAAAGCTATGGCTAAAGAAAAATTTGAGCGTACCAAACCGCATGTAAATATCGGTACGATTGGTCACGTTGACCATGGTAAGACTACCCTGACTGCTGCCATTACCACCGTTTTGGCAAAGGCTGGTCTTTCCGAATTGCGCTCTTTCGATTCTATTGACAATGCTCCCGAGGAGAAAGAACGTGGTATCACTATCAATACCTCTCATGTTGAGTATGAGACTGGAAACCGTCACTATGCACACGTAGACTGCCCGGGTCACGCCGACTATGTGAAGAACATGGTTACTGGTGCCGCTCAGATGGACGGTGCTATCATCGTAGTGGCTGCAACTGATGGTCCGATGCCCCAGACTCGCGAACACATTCTGCTCGCCCGTCAGGTAAACGTTCCCCGTCTTGTTGTTTTCCTTAACAAATGCGACATGGTCGAGGATGAGGAAATGCTTGAACTCGTTGAGATGGAAATGCGTGAATTGCTCGAATCCTATGACTTTGAAGAGGATACTCCTATCATTCGCGGTTCTGCCCTCGGTGCCCTTAACGGCGTAGCTCAGTGGGAAGAGTCTGTAATGAAACTCATGGAGGCTTGCGACAGCTGGATTCAGGAGCCTGTCCGCGATAAGGACAAACCTTTCTTGATGCCTGTTGAGGACGTGTTCTCTATCACGGGTCGTGGTACTGTTGCTACCGGCCGTGTGGAAACCGGTATCGTTAAGGTTGGTGACGAAGTTCAGATTCTCGGTCTCGGTGAAGACAAGAAGTCTGTTGTAACCGGTGTTGAAATGTTCCGCAAGTTGCTGGATCAGGGTGAAGCTGGTGACAACGTAGGTCTTCTCCTCCGTGGTATTGACAAGAATGAGATCAAGCGCGGTATGGTAGTTACCCATCCGGGTGTGATCAAACCTCACAAGAAGTTCAAAGCTTCCATCTACGTACTGAAGAAAGAAGAAGGCGGACGTCATACTCCGTTCGGCAACAAGTACCGTCCCCAGTTCTATCTCCGTACTATGGACTGTACGGGTGAAATCCACCTGCCCGAAGGCACCGAAATGGTAATGCCCGGCGATAACGTGGAAATCACTGTGGAACTCATCTATGCCGTAGCCCTCAACGTAGGTCTCCGTTTCGCTATCCGTGAAGGTGGTCGTACGGTAGGTTCCGGTCAGATCACTGAAATCATCGACTAATAAAAGTCTCCGGATAAAAAACGACCCTGTCTCCCGACAGAGGCAGGGTCTTCCTACGGGAATAGCTCAGTTGGTAGAGCACTGGTCTCCAAAACCAGGTGTCGGGAGTTCGAGCCTCTCTTCCCGTGCTTTAATAGAACATATATGTTGAAGAAATTTGTTACATATTGCAAAGATTCTTACGAAGAACTAACTCATAAAACCACGTGGCCGACGCGTGCGGAGTTGACGCATAGTGCGATTGTCGTACTTGTAGCTTCCATTGTCATCGCATTAGTCGTGTTCGCGGAAGATACTCTCTTCGAGTATCTGATGAAATTCATTTACCGCACTTAAACGGGAAAGATAGAGATGGCTGAAGTAGAAATGTCTTGGTACGTTTTGCGTGCCGTCAGTGGAAAGGAAGCCAAGGTTAAGGAATACATCGATGCCGAGATAAAGAACGGCAGTTTGAAGGGCAAAGTGTCCCAGGTGCTTATTCCTACGGAAAAGGTGTTTCAGGTTCGTGGCGGCAAGCGTATAGTCAAAGAAAGGAATTATCTTCCCGGCTATGTTCTGGTTGAAGCTCAGTTGGTTGGAGAAATTGCACACGAGTTGCGTAATACTCCCAACGTACTGGGTTTTTTAGGGGGAATGGATAATCCTACTCCCCTGCGTCAGAGCGAGGTGAATCGAATTTTGGGTAAGGTGGACGAAATGCAGGAAGAAACTGTAGATGTCGTGATCCCTTACACCGTGGGCGAAGCCGTGAAAGTCACAGAAGGACCGTTCAGCGGATTCTCCGGTGTCATCGAAAAGGTGGACAGCGAGAAGAAAAAAGTGACGGTAACCGTCAAAGTTTTCGGTCGCAGTACCGGTCTTGATCTGGGTTTTATGCAGGTAGAGAAGGAATAAGGGAAGGTTACGTACCCTTGATTCTTTCAATAAATTAAATAATAAATAAAACAATGGCTAAAGAAGTTGCTGGATTAATCAAATTACAGATTAAAGGTGGCGCTGCAAATCCATCCCCTCCCGTAGGTCCTGCCTTGGGTTCCAAGGGTATCAATATCATGGATTTCTGCAAGCAGTTCAATGCCAGAACTCAGGAGAAGGCAGGAAAAGTTCTGCCTGTTGTCATTACTTATTATAATGACAAGTCTTTCTCGTTTGTAGTGAAGACACCTCCTGTAGCAATTCAATTGCTGGAGGCAGCCAAAAAGAAGAGCGGTTCTGCACAGCCCAACCGTGCGAAAATAGCTGAGATTACCTGGGAACAGGTGAAGGCTATCGCAGAGGACAAAATGCCAGACTTGAACTGTTTCACGGTAGAGTCGGCTATGAAGCTGGTGGCAGGAACTGCCCGCAGTATGGGTATCACAATTAAGGGAGACTTCCCGGGTTAATAAATTAACTTCAATTTTTGAACAATGAGTAAACTGACAAAAAATCAGAAGTCGGTAGCTGACAAGATTGAAGCAGGGAAGGCTTACACCTTGAAAGAGGCGTCTGTTCTGGTTAAGGATATAACCACGACCAAATTCGATGCCTCATTGGATATCGACGTACGTCTGGGAGTAGATCCCCGCAAGGCAAACCAAATGGTCCGTGGTGTGGTATCCCTGCCTCACGGAACCGGTAAGACCGTGCGTGTGCTCTGTCTCTGTACGCCCGATGCCGAAGCCGCTGCCAAAGAAGCTGGTGCTGACTATGTAGGTCTCGATGAATATATCGAGAAGATTAAAGGTGGTTGGACTGACATTGATGTGATCATCACTATGCCCGCCATCATGGGTAAAATCGGTGCTCTCGGTCGTGTTCTCGGTCCGCGCGGACTGATGCCGAACCCCAAGAGCGGTACTGTTACCATGGACGTTGCCAAAGCGGTGCGTGAGGTGAAGCAGGGTAAGATCGACTTCAAGGTAGACAAGACCGGTATTGTACACACTTCTATCGGAAAGGTATCTTTTACCCCCGAGCAGATTCAGGGCAATGCCAAAGAGTTTATCGCTACGATCAACAAGCTGAAGCCGGCTACCGCAAAGGGTACTTATATCAAGAGTATTTATCTTTCTTCTACTATGAGCCGGGGTATCAAGATTGATCCCAAATCAGTTGAAGAAGTTTAATATGAAAGTGTATCATGAGAAAGGAAGATAAAGCTATTGTCATCGAGCATATCGGTGAGAAATTAAAGGAATACGCACATTTCTATCTGGTAGACGTGACCGGTATGAACGCCGAGTCGACGAGCAACCTGAGAAGAAAGTGTTTCGGTGCCGACATCAAGATGCTGGTTGTTAAGAACACCCTCTTGCACAAGGCATTTGAGGCAGCCGAGATTGACTACTCCCCGCTTTATGGCAGTCTGAAAGGCAGCACGGCAGTGTTCTTCTGCAACACCGCGAACGCTCCCGCCAAACTCATTAAAGAGGTGAGCAAGGACGGCATCCCCGGCCTGAAGGCCGCATACGCTGAGGAAGGTTTCTATGTAGGAGCCGACCAGCTGGATGCCTTGTGCGCTATCAAGAGCAAGGCCGAGGTTATTGCGGATGTTGTGGCTTTGCTGCAATCTCCCGCCAAGAATGTTGTATCCGCCCTGCAATCCGCAGGACAGACCATTCACGGTGTGCTTAAAACTTTGGGTGAACGTCCCGAATAATCGGTTGATATACCGGTAAACAAATCAACGAATAAAAACAAAACAAATAAATTTAAGAAAATGGCAGATATTAAAGCTATTGCTGAAGAATTGGTAAATTTGACAGTAAAAGAAGTTAATGAGTTGGCAACGATCCTGAAGGACGAGTATGGCATTGAACCCGCTGCTGCAGCTGTTGCTGTTGCTGCCGGTCCCGCAGCTGGTGGTGCTGCTGCCGCTGAGGAAAAAACGTCGTTCGACGTAGTCCTGAAGAGCGCAGGTGCTGCTAAGTTGCAGGTTGTGAAAGCTGTTAAGGAGGCTTGCGGTCTCGGTCTGAAAGAGGCTAAGGATCTCGTTGACGGTGCTCCCAGCAAGCTGAAAGAAGGCGTAGCCAAAGAAGAGGCTGAAGCTTTGAAGAAAGCTCTCGAAGAGGCTGGTGCCGAAGTAGAGATCGCCTGATAAGGAAATACCCGTATGGGGTCTGGTTAAGAATCCTCTGGTAGAGGGTTCTTAACCTTTTTGTGTCTATAACATAAGTCCATCAATAAATTCAACGAATGTCTTCCAGAGTTATAAACCATCGTGTCAACTTTGCGTCAGTCAAGAATCCGATGCCGTATCCGGATTTTCTGGACGTTCAGTTAAAGTCTTTCAAAGATTTCCTACAGCTCGACACTCCGTCCGAATTGCGTAAGAATGACGGTCTGTACAAAGTTTTTGCCGAGAATTTTCCCATTGCAGACACTCGCAACAACTTTGTACTCGAATTTCTCGATTACTATATCGACCCGCCCCGTTACAGCATTCAGGAGTGTTTGGAGAGGGGGCTTTCCTACAGTGTGCCTTTGAAGGCGAAACTCAAACTCTACTGTACCGACCCCGACCATGAGGATTTCGACACTGTCGTGCAGGATGTCTTTTTGGGTCCTATCCCTTATATGACCGATAACGGAACCTTTATCATCAACGGTGCCGAGCGTGTGGTTGTCTCGCAGTTGCACCGCTCGCCGGGTGTTTTCTTCGGCTCCAGCATACATGCCAACGGCACGCAGCTGTATTCCGCCCGCATCATTCCGTTCAAAGGATCTTGGATAGAGTTTGCTACGGACATCAACAATGTGATGTATGCCTACATTGACCGTAAGAAGAAATTGCCCGTCACGACACTTCTGCGCGCGATCGGTTTCGAGAACGACAAGGACATTCTTCAGATTTTCAATCTGGCTGAAGAGGTCAAGGTGACGAAGACCAACCTGAAGAAGGCTTTGGGCCGCAAGCTCGCGGCGCGCGTTCTGAAGAGCTGGGTGGAGGACTTTGTTGACGAGGATACCGGTGAGGTTGTTTCCATTGAGCGTAACGAGGTGATTCTGGACCGTGAGACGGTGTTGGAGGCAGAGCATGTCGAACAGATCATCGAGAGCGGTGCGCAGTCTATCCTCATTCACCACGAGGAGGCTTCTGCTTCGGACTATTCGATTATCTTCAATACGTTGCAGAAGGACCCCAGCAACTCGGAAAAGGAGGCTGTGCTTTATATTTACCGTCAGTTGCGTAATGCTGATCCTGCCGATGATGCGAGCGCCCGTGAGGTGATCAACAACCTGTTCTTCTCGGAAAAGCGTTATGACCTGGGTGAAGTGGGCCGTTACCGCATCAACAAGAAGTTGAATCTTTCGACGGACATGGATGTGCGTGTGCTAACCCGCGAGGACATCATCGAAATTATCAAGTATCTCGTGGAGCTGATCAACTCCAAGGCCACGGTGGATGATATCGACCATTTGAGCAACCGCCGTGTGCGCACCGTGGGTGAGCAGTTGTCCAACCAGTTTGCCGTGGGACTTGCGCGTATGAGCCGTACGATCCGTGAACGCATGAACGTGCGCGACAACGAGGTGTTCACCCCTACGGATCTGATCAATGCGAAGACCATTTCTTCCGTCATCAATTCTTTCTTCGGGACGAATGCCTTGTCCCAGTTCATGGACCAGACGAATCCTTTGGCCGAAGTGACCCACAAGCGTCGTCTCTCGGCATTGGGCCCCGGAGGTCTTTCGCGTGAGCGTGCCGGTTTCGAGGTGCGCGACGTACACTATACGCATTATGGACGTCTTTGTCCCATCGAGTCTCCGGAAGGTCCGAACATCGGTCTGATTTCTTCGCTCTGCGTCTATGCCAAGATCAACGAGCTTGGCTTTATCGAGACTCCCTACCGCAAGATCCAGGATTCCGTGGCCGATCTGGACAACGGCAATGTGGTTTATCTGAGTGCGGAAGAGGAGGAAGGCAAGATCATCGGGCAGGGCAACGCCCCGTTGCGTGAGGACGGATCGTTTATCCGCGACAAGGTGAAATGCCGTCAGGATGCCGACTATCCGGTGGTTCCGCCTTCACAGGTAGACCTGATGGACGTTGCTCCGCAGCAGATCGCTTCTATCGCCGCCTCTCTGATTCCCTTCCTGGAGCACGATGACGCCCACCGTGCGTTGATGGGATCCAACATGATGCGCCAGGCTGTTCCCCTCATCCGTTCCGAAGCTCCTATTGTGGGTACCGGCATCGAGAAGCAGGTGTGTGAGGATTCCCGCACGATGATAACGGCAGAGGGAGACGGCGTGATAGAATATGTGGATGCCACCACCATCCGTATTGCTTATGACCGCACCAAGGACGAGGAGTTTGTCAGCTTTGAGCCGGCCACGAAGGAATACCGCATACCCAAGTTCCGCCGTACGAATCAGAATATGACCATTGACCTGCGCCCGATCTGCGAGAAGGGACAGCGTGTCAAGGCCGGCGACATCCTGACGGAAGGATATGCCACGGAAAACGGCGAGCTGGCGCTCGGCCGTAACCTGCTGGTGGCATATATGCCCTGGAAGGGATATAACTATGAGGATGCCATTGTGCTGAACGAGCGTATGGTGCGCGAGGATATTCTGACTTCCGTGCATGTTGATGAGTTCTCGCTCGAAGTGCGCGAGACGAAGCGCGGAATGGAGGAACTCACCAATGACATTCCCAATGTCAGCGAGGATGCGACGAAAGATCTGGATGAGAACGGTATCATCCGTATCGGCGCCCGTGTAAATCCCGGTGACATCCTGATCGGAAAGATCACTCCGAAGGGAGAGAGCGATCCTACGCCGGAAGAAAAACTCCTCCGTGCCATTTTCGGTGATAAGGCCGGCGATGTGAAGGACGCGTCCCTGAAGGCCAATCCTTCGCTCTCGGGTGTGATCATCGACAAGAAGTTGTTCTCCAAGGCGATGAAGACACGTGCTTCGAAAGCTGCGGACAAACAGATTCTTCAGAAACTGGATGACGAGTTCGTCAAGGAAGTGGCCGGTCTGAAGGCCGATATGATAGACCGTCTGATGAAACTTGTGAAGGACAAGCCTGCCCAGGGAATCAAGGACAATATCGGAACCGAGGTTGTGGCCAAAGGTGCGAAGTTCAGCAAATCGCTTCTCGCTTCTCTCGATTTTACATCGGTGCAGCTCAGCGGATGGACCGAAGACGGACATACCAATGAACTGGTGCGTATGCTGGTCATCAACTATCTGAAGAAATATAATGTGATGGATGCCGTGCTCAAGCGCAAGAAGTTCGCCATTACGATCGGTGACGAGCTGCCTTCGGGCATTGTCCAGATGGCTAAGGTCTACGTGGCCAAAAAGCGTAAGATCGGAGTGGGCGACAAGATGGCAGGTCGTCACGGCAACAAGGGTATCGTGTCCAAGATCGTGCGTCAGGAAGATATGCCGTTCCTGGCAGACGGTACGCCGGTCGATATCGTTCTCAATCCGTTGGGTGTGCCCTCACGTATGAATATCGGTCAGGTTTTCGAGGCCGTGTTGGGTGCTGCCGGCAAGAAACTAGGCGTGAAATTCGCTACCCCGATCTTCGACGGAGCCAAAATGGATGACCTTTGCGAATGGACGGACAAGGCCGGTCTGCCCCGTTATTGCTCCACGCAGCTTTATGACGGCGGAACCGGAGAAGCGTTCGACCAGAAGGCAACGGTAGGTGTCACCTATATGCTTAAGCTGGGCCACATGGTGGAAGACAAGATGCATGCCCGTTCCATCGGTCCGTACTCTCTCATAACGCAGCAGCCTCTTGGCGGTAAGGCCCAGTTCGGTGGCCAGCGTTTCGGAGAGATGGAAGTCTGGGCCATCGAGGCGTTCGGCGCTTCGCATGTGTTGCAGGAAATCCTTACGATCAAGTCCGATGATGTCGTGGGCCGTTCCAAAGCGTACGAGGCAATCGTCAAGGGCGATCCGATGCCTACACCCGGCATTCCGGAATCTCTCAACGTCCTGCTTCACGAATTGCGCGGCCTGGGCCTCAATGTAATTCTTGACTAATCACACGTAAACTCTTTACACACATTATTATTACACGATATGGCATTTAAAAGAGAAAATAAGATAAAGAGTAACTTTACGAAGATTTCTATCGGTCTGGCATCTCCGGAAGAAATCCAGGCAAATTCGTACGGAGAAGTACTGAAGCCCGAAACCATCAACTACCGTACTTACAAGCCTGAGCGCGACGGTCTTTTCTGTGAGCGCATCTTCGGTCCCACGAAGGATTACGAGTGCCATTGCGGAAAGTACAAGCGCATCCGCTACAAGGGTATTGTCTGCGACCGCTGTGGTGTGGAAGTGACGGAGAAGAAGGTCCGCCGCGAACGCGCCGGTCATATCCAGCTCGTGGTGCCTGTGGCCCACATCTGGTATTTCCGCTCCTTGCCCAACAAGATCGGCTATCTGCTCGGAATCCCTACCAAGAAACTTGACACCATCATATATTACGAACGCTATGTGGTAATTCAGCCGGGCGTATTGTCCGATGATGTGCTTCCCAATGATTTGCTCACCGAGGACGAATATCTGGATCTCCTGAAGAAACTTCCGAAGGACAATCAGTATCTGGAGGACAGCGATCCCAACAAGTTCATTGCCAAGATGGGTGCCGAAGCTGTCTACGACCTGCTCACCCGCATCAATCTGGACGAGCTTTCCTACGAATTGCGCGACCGTGCCAATTCCGACTCTTCCATGCAGCGCAAAAACGAGGCGCTGAAGCGTTTGCAGGTAGTGGAATCCTTCCGTGCCAGCAAGGACCGCAACAGACCCGAGTGGATGATCATGAAGATCATTCCTGTCACTCCTCCCGAGTTGCGCCCGTTGGTTGCGTTGGACGGCGGCCGTTTCGCCACCTCCGACCTGAACGACCTTTACCGTCGTGTCCTCATCCGCAATAACCGTCTGAAGCGTCTGCTGGAAATCAAGGCGCCCGAGGTGATCCTGCGTAACGAGAAGCGTATGTTGCAGGAGGCCGTCGACAGTCTGTTCGACAACTCCCGCAAGAGCAGCGCCGTGAAGAGCGACAGCAACCGTCCGCTGAAATCCCTTTCCGACTATCTGAAAGGAAAGCAGGGCCGTTTCCGCCAAAACCTTCTCGGTAAGCGTGTTGACTATTCCGCCCGTTCCGTAATTGTCGTGGGTCCTGAGCTGAATATGGGTGAGTGCGGTCTGCCCAAACTCATGGCAGCCGAGTTGTACAAGCCCTTCATCATCCGCAAGCTCATCGAGCGCGGCATCGTCAAGACAGTGAAGAGCGCCAAGAAGATCGTGGATCGCCGGGAACCCGTCATCTGGGACATTCTGGAGCATGTAATGAAAGGACACCCCGTTCTGCTCAACCGTGCCCCGACGCTTCACCGTCTCGGTATACAGGCGTTCCAGCCTAAGATGATCGAAGGAAAAGCCATCCAGCTCCATCCGCTGGCATGTACCGCCTTCAACGCCGACTTCGACGGCGACCAGATGGCTGTTCACCTCCCGCTCAGCAACGAGGCCATTCTTGAGGCCCAGATGCTGATGCTCCAGAGCCACAACATCCTGAATCCGGCCAACGGCGCCCCCATCACCGTTCCTTCTCAGGACATGGTGCTCGGCCTTTACTATATCACGAAACTCCGTCCCGGAGCCAAAGGCGAGGGCCTTACCTTCTACGGGCCCGAGGAAGCCATCATCGCCTTCAACGAGAAGCGCGTGGATGTTCACGCTCCGGTCAAGGTGCTCGTGAACGATATTGACGAGAAGGGAATGCAGATCAAGCACATTGTCGAGACCTCTGTGGGCCGCGTCATTGTCAACGAGATCATTCCCGATGAGATAGGCTTCATCAATACCGTCATTTCTAAGAAGTCGCTCCGCGACATCATTACCCGTGTCATCAAGGGTGTGGGCATGGCCCGTGCCTGCCATTTCCTCGACGGCATCAAGAACCTGGGCTATCGCAAGGCATACGAGGGCGGTCTGTCGTTCAACCTTGACGACATCATCATTCCCGAGGAGAAAGCGGCGATTGTGCAGAAGGGTAACGATGACATCGACCAGATTACGATGAACTACAACATGGGTTTCATTACCGACAACGAGCGCTACAATCAGGTCATTGATACCTGGACCCATGTCAATACCGATCTGAAGAAGACCCTCATGAAGCAGATGACCGAGGCCGACCAAGGCTTTAACGCCGTCTTCATGATGCTCGATTCGGGAGCCCGTGGATCTGCCGACCAGATTTCCCAGCTCGCCGGTATGCGTGGTCTGATGGCCAAGCCCCAGAAAGCCGGAGCCGAAGGACGCGCCACCATCGAAAACCCCATTCTCTCCAACTTCAAGGAAGGAATGTCCGTGCTCGAATATTTCATCTCCACCCACGGTGCCCGTAAAGGTCTGGCCGATACCGCATTGAAGACGGCCGATGCCGGATACCTGACGCGCCGTCTCGTGGATGTCTCTCACGATGTCATTATCACCGAGGAAGATTGCGGAACCCTCCGCGGTCTGGTTTGCACGGCTCTGAAGGACGGAGACGAGATCATCTCCTCCCTTGGCGAGCGCATCCTTGGCCGTGTTTCCGTACACGACATCATACATCCCACTACGGGCAAACTCATCATTGCCGCCGGCGAGGAAATCACCGAACCCATCGTGGCGGAAATCGAGGCTTCTCCCATCGAGAGCGTCGAGATCCGTTCTGTACTTACCTGCGAGAGCAAGCACGGAGTCTGCATGAAGTGCTACGGCCGCAACCTTGCCACCAGCCGCATGGTGCAGAAAGGCGAGGCTGTCGGTGTCATCGCCGCACAGTCCATCGGCGAGCCTGGTACGCAGTTGACGCTCCGTACTTTCCACGCCGGAGGTATTGCCGGCGGTGCCGCTGCCAACGCCACCATCGTGGCCAAGCACGACTGCCGTCTCGAATTTGAGGAGCTCCGTACCGTAGACGTCACCAACGAGGACGGCACTGCCGGAAAGGTCGTTGTGGGCCGTCTGGCAGAAGTCCGTTTCGTAGACGAACATACCGACATTGTGCTCTCCACCCAGAACGTTCCTTACGGCTCCCAGCTCTTCGTCAATGACGGAGACAAGGTGGCAAAGGGCACGGTCATTGCCAAGTGGGACCCCTTCAATGCCGTTATTGTTACCGAGAGTGCCGGTATTGTGCAGTTCGAGGATGTGAAGGAAGGTATGACCTATCGTATCGAGGAGGATGAGGCCACTGGTCTGCGTGAGCGCATCGTCATTGAGTCTAAGGAAAGAGGCCGTGTGCCCTCCGCCCATATTCTTGACGAGAGCGGAGAACTGATCCGTACGTACAACTTCCCCATCAACGGCCACATTGTCATCGAGGACGGCCAGAAACTCAATGCCGGCGATGTCCTGATCAAGATTCCCCGTGTAGTAGGTTCTGCCGGCGACATCACCGGAGGTCTGCCCCGTGTCACCGAGCTCTTCGAGGCCCGCAACCCGAGCAACCCCGCCGTGGTTTCCGAGATTGACGGAGAAGTTGCCATGGGCAATGTCAAGCGCGGTCACCGCGAGATCGTCGTTACCTCTAAGTTGGGTGAGATCAAGAAATATCTGGTCTCCCTCTCCAAGCAGATCCTTGTGCAGGAGAACGACTACGTGCGTGCCGGAACCCCCCTTTCCGACGGTTCCATCACCCCGAGCGACATCCTGGCCATCAAAGGCCCGACGGCCGTGCAGGAATACATTGTCAACGAGGTGCAGGATGTTTACCGCCTGCAAGGTGTGAAGATCAACGACAAGCACTTCGAGGTGATTGTACGCCAGATGATGCGCAAGGTGCAGATCAACGAACCTGGCGATACCCGCTTCCTCGAACAGCAAATCGTGGACAAACTCGACTTTGCGGAGGAGAACGACCGCATCTGGGGCAAGAAGGTTGTCATCGACGCCGGCGACAGTGAGATTATGAAGAAGGGAATGATCGTGACGGCCCGCAAGTTGCGCGATGAGAACTCCCAGCTCAAGCGCCGCGACCTCAAGCTCGTGCAGGTGCGCGATGCGCAGGCTGCCACGTCCACCCAGATACTTCAGGGTATCACCCGTGCCGCTCTCCAGACCAAGAGCTTCATGTCTGCCGCTTCTTTCCAGGAGACCACCAAAGTCCTCAACGAGGCCGCCATCAGCGGAAAGACCGATTATCTGGAAGGCATGAAGGAGAACGTCATCTGCGGTCATCTCATTCCGGCCGGAACCGGTTTGCGTGAGTTCGGACGTATCGTTGTAGGCGATGCCGAGGATTACGACAAGATCCGACAGATACGGTGACGCCGTAGCTGCTGGCTGATATGCCAGTCAAGAAAATACCGGAGACGCGTACCTGCCATTTTTGTGGCGGTGCCCGTCTCCTTTTTTTGTCCGTTAAGCGTCGATAGATACGGGCGCCGGGAAAGCGAAAGTGTAAACGTAGGTTAATTAACATTTGCTTTTCCATCCCTGAGGTATTATATTTGCACTGTCAAAGTAGAAGACCCCTGAAAAGCCGCCTAATGGGCGGCTTTTTTCGTCACTTAACGTGAAAAAAACATCTTATCTTTTTTAAAAAGGTCCCATCTTGTTCAAAAAAGATACTATGTTGTGAAAAAAAGGTTTGTTCCCGTTCTTTTTTCATAAAACCGGAAAGCTAAACTTTGTGTCGGTCTCTTAAAAAATATAAAAATTACATTGTGCGGATTTTTTTATTTTTATACGGGCTGGCCGGGCTGAATTTTTCGCCAGTACTTACATACGAAAATGATGTCTTATTTCATTTTTTGCAAAAGCAGTTCCTGTTATGTTGGGGAAGAAAATCCTGTATTTTGAGTATTTATTTTCATATAATTATGATATACAGATATTTACCCCCCCCGTTTTGCTTTTGGGGCCAATTTTGCCTCCTGTAAAAACAAAGGATAAAGTTTCCGACTTATTAAAGTTTTTTTTAACTTTGCCACTAAAATGATTGCTAAGAGCTATGAGGCAAGCATTATTTTCTTCGAGTAAGAAAGGAAGTCATAGCGGAAACTAAAGGAATGTGGCATGAGAACTGATTGGTTCGGGTCGGGTAGGTCCGGCATGATAAACCACATAAAAACAACCTTATGTCTGTGCTGAGGATGCTCCCGAACAAGGTTGTTCTATCCGTTGAAAGGTGTTTGGGTAGCCTTCATACTGTTGTATGAGGGGAATATAGAGAGTGCCCGTTGTCAAGCAAATAATTTGTCGTGATGTCCGTGAGTGGAAGCCTGGTGCCGTCAGATAACGCAGGAAGTACCGTCCGGAGTGTGTTTTCCGGAGTGCGCGACAAGGTCAACAGTGTGGACTACCGCTGGTTTGTGGTCCGCACACAGGCCCGTCAGGAAAAGAAGTTGCGCGATCTTCTTCTGGAACATCGTGCTTGCATGTCCAATATTCTTGAATTCTATTGTCCGCTGCACACCACCATCAAAATGGTGCGTGGGCACGGCGAGGTAGATGCGCCTTTGTTTGCCGGACTGGTCTTTGTGCTTGCCACCCATCGCGCGCTGGCCGATTTTCTGGAAAAATACTATCCCGAGGGCACCATCCTTTATTGCAGCAGGGGTGGCGCAGAGCGCAGGGCGCAGATTCTGACCGTTCCCGAGGCGCAGATGCGCTTTTTCATGGATTTCAACGAGAATTATGCCGACCGGACCGTGATACTCGAGCGCCCGTATTCCGATTATGCCTTCAATCCCAAAACCAATGAGCCGAACGAGGTGATCAAGGTGCTCGACGGCCCCTTCAAGGGCCGCATCGGCTACCTGACACGTTTCCGGAAAGACCGCCGTTTGGTATTCAACATGAAGAGCCTCGACGGCCGCTCCGACATGGCGGTTGCCATTCCCGAGATATGGAATTTTCATGTCGTCCGCCTTCACCATGCCGACGGCGACCGTCTCTCCCTTGCCACGGAGAAGGCCCGTGCCGCCGACCTCCTGCTGGGCATCCTGCAAGGCTGCGGTTATGGCAGTCGTACACTCGGCCTGTTCCGTTCCATCGTGGAGAAGCTGGTGGCCCGCCCTTCGCTGGTGCAGCTCTGCCACCACCTGTTCCGCACCGAGCCCGAACTGAGCCGCGCCCTGGCCCGCCTTACGCCGGCCGAGGCGGAACGCATCATGTATCTTGTGCGTTATGAGACGGACACTCCCGGATATGTGGCGGCAAACTGGCAGCAACTCACCTTGCGGCCGTTCCTGACTCCCACTTCCGGCATCGCTCCCCTTGCGGGCAAAGACTATGCCGTACTGAACCATCCGGACTTCACCGAGATCGTTCTTCCGCAGACATTTGCGGAGCAAACCTACTCGTCGCGAAACGCGGCGGAGCGGACGGAAACCGTGACCTATTACGCCCACGTCGGCCTCATGCCCGACGGGGACGGCGGCTGTGTTCTTTTTGCCAACTGGGACCTTTTTCTCGAAGAGTATTTCTACACAGGCGGCAATGCGCGGAAAAAACTGCTTCATCAGGAGGCCGCGGAGGCCGACGACCGTTTGTTGGAGTCCTTCTCCCGTTATGCCCCGTCGCTCTACAGGGTACTTACCGGTCTTTCCGAAGTCAGCGCCAAACAGGGTCTTCGGGTGGGAGAGGACCGGCTGAATGTGCTGGCCGTGCATGTACGCGGCATCGCGTTCTCCCCCGACGATCCTCTCTCCGGAAGTCCGCAATTGGCGGCCGCTCTTGCGACGCTTGTCTCCGTCGGCATAGACATCTGTAAGGAAATAAACTCTACCACCCGTCTGGCCGTCTGGCGCAGATACCTGCGCGGGGTATGGCTGCACGAATGAAAATTCTTTACCCTCCCTTCTTTGTAAATCAGATAGATCCGACCGTATCGGCCGGCAGAATCATTGTATAATCAACTCCTAAAAACCGTAATATTCCATGCGTTCATTTTCCGAGATTAAGATAGCCGTAGCCGGCACGGGCTACGTAGGTCTGAGTATAGCGACGTTGTTGTCGCAGCACCACGACGTGGTAGCCGTCGACGTAGTAGCCGAGAAGGTAGACA
>Ga0209064_1002788_pt1 | contig 17730 bp, 4 predicted proteins | sample Inofromicrocosms_FD_187498 | JGI IMG/M metagenome (GOLD analysis project Ga0209064, IMG submission 187498) | Mouse cecum microbial communities from Vienna, Austria - Inoculum for glucosamine and mucus D2O microcosms (SPAdes) (version 2) | ecosystem: Host-associated > Mammals > Digestive system >... | reverse complement strand
GAGGAGGGCAAGATGATAGCCCAAGGAAACGCGCCGCTCAACGACGACGGCACTTTCATCAGGAACAAAGTGAAGGCCCGCCTCGACGCAGACTTCCCGATTGTGGCTCCCGAGAGCATCGAGCTTATGGACGTGGCTCCTATCCAGATAGCGTCCATCGCCGCTTCGCTGATTCCGTTCCTTGAGCATGACGACGCGAACCGTGCGCTGATGGGCTCGAACATGATGCGCCAGGCCGTGCCTCTGCTCCGTAGCGAGGCTCCGATTGTGGGCACCGGCATCGAAGGGCAGCTTATCCGCGACTCCCGCACCCAGATCATGGCCGAAGGCACAGGTGTGGTGGAATATGTGGACTCCACAATCATCCGTATCAACTATGACCGCACGCCCGACGAGGAATTCGTGTCGTTCGAGCCGTCGGTGAAGGAATACAAGCTGCCCAAGTTCCGCCGCACGAACCAAGGCACCACCATCGACCTGCGTCCGATATGCAACAAGGGGGACAGGGTGAGCCTGGGCGACATCCTCACCGAAGGATACTCCACAGAGAAGGGCGAGCTTGCCCTTGGCCGCAACCTCAAGGTGGCGTTCATGCCGTGGAAGGGTTACAACTATGAGGATGCCATCGTGCTCAACGAGCGCATGGTGCGTGAAGACATACTGACTTCGGTGCATGTCGACGAGTACACCCTCGAGGTGCGCGAGACTAAGCGCGGAATGGAGGAGCTGACCAGCGACATCCCTAACGTGAGCGAAGATGCCACGAAAGACCTCGATGAGCGCGGCATCATCCGCGTGGGCGCACATGTGGTGCCGGGCGACATCATGATCGGCAAGATCACGCCTAAGGGCGAAAGCGACCCGACTCCTGAGGAGAAGCTTCTCCGCGCCATCTTCGGCGACAAGGCCGGCGACGTGAAGGACGCTTCGCTCAAGGCTTCCCCGTCGCTCAAGGGCGTGGTGATAGGCACAAACCTTTTCTCGCGTGCCGTCAAGAACAAGAACAACAAGAAGAGCGCCAATGCGCAGCTTCCGCGTCTCGACGAGGAATACGAGGAGAAGCAGGGTGCGCTCAAGCAGATATTGCTCGGCAAGATGGAGACACTTCTTGGCGATATGGTCTCTGCCGGGGTGAAGGATTTCCTCGGAGTGGAGGTTATCGACAAGGGAGTGCGCTTCAAGGACGTGAACTTCGCGACGCTCGACTACGAGACGGTCAACCTCAGCAAGTGGACCGACGACGAGCGCATCAACAATATGGTTGGCGAGCTGATCACCAACTATCTCCGCAAGTCGAAGGAGATAGACAGTGAGCTGCGCCGCAAGAAGTTTGACATCACGATCGGCGACGAGCTTCCTTCCGGAATCATGCAGATGGCCAAGGTCTACATAGCCAAGAAGCGCAAGATCGGCGTGGGCGACAAGATGGCAGGCCGCCACGGAAACAAGGGCATCGTGTCCCGCGTGGTGCGTCAGGAAGACATGCCGTTCCTCGAGGACGGAACACCCGTGGACATCGTGCTCAACCCTCTGGGTGTGCCGTCGCGAATGAACCTCGGCCAGATTTTCGAGACTGTACTCGGATGGGCAGGCCGCGAACTCGGCGAGAAGTTCGCCACACCGATTTTCGACGGTGCGTCGCTCGACGACCTCAACGAGTGGACCGACAAGGCCGGTGTGCCCCGCTATGGCAAGACATATCTCTACGACGGCGGCACCGGCGACCGTTTCGACCAGCCGGCTACCGTGGGCATCATCTATATGCTTAAGCTCGGACACATGGTCGAGGACAAGATGCACGCGCGTTCGATCGGCCCGTACTCGCTGATTACGCAGCAGCCTCTCGGTGGTAAGGCACAGTTCGGCGGACAGCGTTTCGGTGAGATGGAGGTGTGGGCGCTTGAGGCATTCGGCGCGTCGCACATCCTTCAGGAGATACTGACCATCAAGTCGGACGACGTCATGGGCCGCAGCAAGGCCTACGAGGCCATCGTGAAGGGCGACCCGATGCCCAACCCCGGCATTCCCGAATCGCTCAACGTGCTTCTGCATGAACTCCGTGGCCTCGGCCTGAGCATCACTCTCGACTAACCTCAACAAAACAAAAATCCAGAAAGACGAAAATGGCTTTTAGAAGAGACAACAAAATAAAGAGCAACTTCTCGAAAATCACTATCGGCCTTGCATCTCCCGAAGAGATCAAGGAGAAGTCGAGCGGCGAAGTGCTCAAACCGGAGACCATCAACTACCGCACCTACAAGCCGGAGCGCGACGGCCTCTTCTGCGAGAAGATCTTCGGCCCGGTGAAGGACTACGAGTGCCATTGCGGCAAGTACAAGCGCATCCGCTACAAGGGCATAGTCTGCGACCGTTGCGGCGTTGAGGTTACGGAGAAGAAGGTGCGCCGCGAGCGCATGGGCCACATCGAGCTTGTGGTTCCCGTGGCGCATATATGGTATTTCCGCTCCCTTCCCAACAAGATAGGCTATCTGCTCGGTCTTGCTTCCAAGAAGCTCGACCAGGTGATATATTACGAGAAGTATGTTGTGGTCAATCCGGGCAACTACGGTCTCAAGATCAAGGACGGCAACGCGTCGCGCGAGCTTGAGAAGCTCGACCTGCTGAGTGAAGAGGAATATCTCGACATAATAGAAAGCGTGCCTGAGGAGAACCGCATGCTCGAGGACGACGACCCCAACAAGTTCATCGCCAAGATGGGTGCCGACGCCATCTACGACCTCCTGAAGGATATAGATCTCTCTGCCCTTGCCGCCGAACTGCGCGACCGCGCCAATACCGACGGTTCGCAGCAGCGCAAGACCGAGGCTCTGAAACGCCTGCAGGTGGTCAATTCTTTCCTGGCTTCTGCCGACCGCAACCGTCCGGAATGGATGGTGCTGAAGGCCGTGCCGGTGATTCCGCCGGAGCTCCGTCCGCTCGTGCCGCTCGATGGCGGCCGCTTCGCGACTTCCGACCTCAACGACCTTTACCGCCGCGTGATCATACGCAACAACCGTCTGAAGCGTCTTATCGAGATTCAGGCTCCCGACGTGATTCTGCGCAACGAGAAGCGTCTTCTCCAGGAGGCCGTGGATTCGCTGCTTGACAACTCGCGCAAGTCGAGCGCGGTGAAGAGCGACGTCAACCGTCCGCTCAAGTCGCTTTCCGACAGCCTTAAGGGTAAGCAGGGACGTTTCCGTCAGAACCTTCTCGGTAAGCGTGTGGACTATTCCGCGCGTTCGGTTATCGTCGTAGGCCCGGAGCTGAAGATGCACGAGTGCGGCATACCCAAGCTTATGGCCGCAGAGCTTTACAAACCGTTCATCATACGCAAGCTCATAGAGCGCGGCATCGTGAAGACGGTGAAGAGCGCGAAGAAGATCGTAGACCGCAAGGAACCGGTGGTGTGGGACATCCTTGAATATGTCATGAAGGGACATCCGGTGCTTCTCAACCGTGCCCCGACGCTTCACCGTCTCGGCATCCAGGCGTTCCAGCCCAAGATGATCGAAGGCAAGGCAATCCAGCTCCACCCGCTGGCATGTACGGCATTCAACGCCGACTTCGACGGCGACCAGATGGCTGTCCATCTTCCTCTCGGCAACGAGGCCATCCTTGAGGCGCAGATGCTTATGCTCGGCGCGCACAACATCCTCAACCCTGCCAACGGCGCGCCTATCACCGTGCCTTCGCAGGACATGGTGCTCGGCCTTTACTACATCACCAAGCTCCGCGAGGGCGACAAGGGTGAAGGCTCGGTGTTCTATGGCCCGGAGGAAGCCGAAATCGCATACAACGAAGGCCGCGTTACGCTCCATGCGCCTGTTACGATTCTTGTCGATGACGTGGACGAGAACGGAAAGGCAGTGAAGGTGCTCCGCAAGGACACTTCCGTGGGCCGCGTGCTCTTCAACCAGTATGTACCCAAGGAGATAGGCTATGTCAACGAAATCATATCGAAGAAGAGCCTCCGCACTATCATCGGCAAGGTGATCAAGAAATGCGGCGTAACGCGTTCGGCGCAGTTCCTCGACGACATCAAGAACCTCGGTTACCGTATGGCATTCCGTGGCGGCCTGTCGTTCAACCTCGGCGATGTCATCATCCCGAAGGAGAAGGAAGAATACGTGGCCGAAGGGCATGCGCAGGTGGAAGAGGTGCTTCAGAACTACCAGATGGGCTTCATCACCGGTAACGAGCGTTACAACCAGGTGATTGACATTTGGACGCACATCAACAACAAGCTTGCGTCCACTCTGATGAAGCAGATGGCCGAAGACCAGAAGGGTTTCAACTCGGTGTACATGATGCTTGACTCCGGTGCCCGTGGCTCTAAAGACCAGATCCGTCAGCTGTCAGGCATGCGTGGCCTTATGGCCAAGCCGCAGAAGGCCGGCGCAGAGGGCGGCCAGATCATCGAGAACCCGATTCTTGCAAACTTCAAGGAGGGTCTTTCGGTGCTGGAATACTTCATCTCTACGCACGGTGCGCGTAAAGGTCTTGCCGACACGGCTCTTAAGACCGCCGACGCAGGTTACCTGACGCGTCGTCTGGTAGACGTGGCGCATGACGTGATAATCACAGAGGAGGACTGCGGCACGCTCCGTGGCCTTGTCTGCACGGAAATAAAGAACAACGAGGAAGTGGTGGCGTCGCTCAGCGAGCGCATACTCGGACGCGTGTCTGTCCACGACATCGTTGACCCCTATACCAATGAGCTTATCGTGGCCCAGGGTGAGGAAATCACCGAGACGGCAGCCGAGCGCATCGAGGGTTCCGCCATAGAACAGGTGGAGATACGCTCCGTGCTCACCTGCGAATCGAAGAAGGGTGTCTGCGCGAAATGCTACGGACGCAACCTTTCCAACCACCGTATGGTGCAGAAAGGCGAGGCCGTGGGCGTGATTGCCGCCCAGTCGATCGGTGAGCCGGGCACGCAGCTTACGCTCCGTACTTTCCACGTCGGCGGTGTCGCATCAAACCAGGCTGTGGTGAAGGATGTAACTTCGCGCTATGACGGTCGCCTTGAGATTGACGAACTGCGTACCATCAAGGACAGCAAGGGCATAGACATCGTGGTGGGCCGTATGGCCGAGCTGCGCATCGTCGAGCCGCGCACGGAGATGGTGCTCACGACCGCCAACATTCCTTACGGTTCGCGCATCTTCTTCAAGGACGGCGACATGGTGAAGGACGGCGACATGATCTGCGAGTGGGACCCCTTCAACAACGTCATCATTTCCGAAGAGGCAGGTAAGGTGCGCTTCGAGAACGTCATGGAAGGCTTTACCTACCGTGTGGAATCGGACGAGGCCACCGGCCAGCATGAGAAGATCATGATTGAGTCGAAAGACCGCACGATTGTGCCGAAGGCGCATCTTGTGGACCGCGACGGCAACATACTCCGTTCCTACTCGCTGCCTGTGGGTGCCCACCTGCTGGTAAACGAAGGAGAATCGGTAACTCCGGGTCAGGCATTCGTGAAGATTCCCCGCGCAACGGGCAACGTCGGCGACATCACAGGCGGTCTGCCTCGTGTAACCGAGCTGTTCGAGGCGCGCAACCCGTCCAACCCGGCTGTTGTGAGCGAAATAGACGGCGAGGTGGAATTCGGCAAGATCAAGCGAGGCAACCAGGAGATAAGCGTAACGTCGAAGCTCGGCGAGGTGAAGAAGTACCTTGTGCCTCTGTCGAAGCAGATTCTCGTGCAGGAGAACGACTATGTGCGTGCCGGCACGCCGCTTTCCGACGGTGCCATCACGCCGACCGACATCCTCAACATCAAGGGCCCGACGGCTGTGCAGGAATACATCGTGAACGAAGTGCAGGACGTATACCGTTCGCAGGGCGTTAAGATCAACGACAAGCATTTTGAGGTGATTGTGCGCCAGATGATGCGCAAGGTCAACATCCTCGATGCCGGCGACACCCGCTTCCTTGAGCAGCAGGTGGTGGATAAGCGCGAATTCATGGAGGAGAACGACAACATCTGGGGCAAGAAGGTGATTACCGACGAGGGAGACAGCCAGGTCTATCGCCGTGGCCAGATCATCACCGTCCGCAAGCTCCGCGATGAGAACTCGGCTCTCAAGCGTCGAGACCTCAAGATCATGACAGTGCGCGATGCGGTTCCGGCCACGTCGGAACAGATTCTTCAGGGAATCACGCGTGCAGCCCTTCAGACTTCGAGCTTCATCTCTGCGGCATCGTTCCAGGAGACGACCAAGGTGCTCAACGAGGCTGCAATCAACGGAAAGACCGACACGCTCGAGGGCATGAAGGAGAACGTGATCTGCGGCCACCTCATCCCGGCCGGTACGGGTCTGCGTGAGTACAACAAGCTCATCGTAGCCAACCTCGACGAGTATGAGGCTCTGCGCAAGGCAGAGGAGGAGCAGTCCCAGGCGGAGACTGTTGAGGCGGCAGCTGTGGAAGTCGTTGAGAGCAAATGATTTTACGCTTCTTTTCCTCGGCTGGGACATTTGAAAGCGGAGGATTTGATTGCGCCTGTCTGACGTAGATTGTCATTTGTATTATATATGGAGGAGAGACCGTTTTGGCGGTTTCTCCTCTTTTTTGTTTCCAGGAGGGGGATGGGTGCTTCGGATTGGGTGGTTTAATGCGGATTTTGGGCGGTAAGATGTTAAAAAAGTGTCATAAATATCGTTGATTAGCAATTCTTAACATCATTTAAATTCATTTAAATGATATCGGGAGGAAGTGTGAAGAAATCGTTAACTTTGCACCGTCTTTTCGACTCGAATAAATCGGTATATAAGCAAATTCGCCGATAAGCAGCGGAATGTTGACCGTTTTTGGCATCGTCAAAAGCGGTTTTCGGGGGAGGGGGACGGTGTGTTCCGTCGATGATTGGCCACCGGAGAGCCCTGAATCTTTTCCGCTGATGCATATTATTGATTCACAGTATGAAAGACATTGTCTGCCGACAAAAACATAAACAATATATAACACTTTAAAGTACAAAAACATGCAGAAAAAGATTCTCGTTTCTTTATTGATGACGGCTCCTGTGGGCTTTGCTGCCTATGCCGACATCGACCTGCCCGACCTCCAGGATCCACACCAGTGGTTCCCGAACGGTCTGGCCGGAGATGGTTACCAGCTCGGAGACAATTCCTTGAGTTCCCAAATCGGCAACGGGGAACTTACGCAGGTTGTCAAAGGTTTGCCCAAAGGAGAATACCTGATCAGCTTTGAGACGTTTGAAAACTTCAGGCTGGAAGTCCGCCAGAACGGCGAACTGCTTAAAGTCAAATCCGTAGCCACCGAAAAGCGTTTCGAGTTTGCGACCAAAGCAGTCAGCGACGACGTCGAAAGCGAAATTGAAATCAAACTCATTCCCAAGACAACCAGCCTGCCTGTAAGCTATACCGGGTGTCAGCTCATACTTAAATATGACTTCCCGGCAGAGGCGACACGTCTCTTCGATCTCCGTTGGAAATTGCTCCCCGGCGGAATCTCCAATGATTCAGAACTGATTGCACAGCCTGCAGAAGGCGTAGAACTGCCGGCGGAACTGAAAACCCGCCTGGACGGCCTTGTGGCGCGCTACAACCAGGTTTCCCGCAAGATAGGGGCGATGAAAGCCGATGCCGGCACGTCTGATAAGGAGCTTATGAATCTTTATAAGGGGGAGAAGCTTTACAACGACGTGGCTCCGTATGAGGATTCCGATATGAACAGCGCAATCTCCAATGAGCTGAGACTGCTCAAGGAGGAGGTTGAGGCCTACAATGCTTCGGTGAAGGCCAATGACCTTCTTGCCGGAATAAACGCTCCCGGCGGCCTTAGAGAGAAGCTTGCGGTTCTCATAACCGACATCAAGAGCGAAAGGGCGAAGGTGGGCTATGTGGACCTCAGCAATTGCCTTGACGGCACTGGCATCATTTCTTCTGACATGACAAAATATGAGGATAAGGTCAAAGAGGCGTATGAAAACAACAATCTCGTCGACAAAATCGAAGAGTTCAAAACCGACTATGCCAACCTTGACAAGGCTATTGAAGATTTGCGTGCGAAATTCAATGCCGACAAAGAGGACAATGCCGCTTTCAAGGAATACACCGAACTCAAGAAATCGCTCAAAGATGAATATGAGAAAGCGCATTCTGCAATTTCAGCGTTCAAGGGCATAACGCTGTATCCCGATGTATACAGTAGTGTGATTCTTGATTGGTTAGGTGCGTTATATGATATTTATGACAAGGCCTGTGCCAAGGACTACGGCTTCAAGGATTCCGTGACGGCCGACGATTCAGAGAATATCGGAGTTGCCACCGTGGGCATCAGTGCCGACATCAAGGCTCTTCAGGACGCTTTGGCCGGTTACCGGAAAATCGTGGACGACCAGAACGCCTGGATGGAGTTCATCCTCGAAGACGTGTATGCGCTCAGCGGCGAGCTTGACGAGGCCATCAAGAGAATCACGGCTCCCAACGACTTCAAGGATGAGTATGACGCGAAAGTCGGTGCCATCCGTGAGGCAATCGACGCTCTAAAAACCGGCGCCGAAGCCAAGTATGAAAAGCAGGGTCTTGAGCAGCCTGTCAAAGACACTGAGATACGCGCGATGATCGAGGAGCTGAAACTCTTCGTGAAGCCTTTCGCAACGCTCAACGAGCTGATGAAGAAACTCGACGAGAACATCGGCAAGGTGGCTGCAATGGGCAACATTCCGGGTACATGCGTCCCTTATGCGGAGAAATTCGGAACGTCGAAAGACCTCCCCGGCACTTACAACAACATCTCCAATGCAATCAAGGAACTGACTCCCGATGAAGAAGGGAACCTTCCTCAGAATGAAGTGGACAACGTAACCGCCCAGATTGAAAGGATTCTGACCGATGCAAAAGCCCTCGAAAAGATATACCAAGACATCGAGAACATATTCGTCGATTATCAGTCGGCACTTGACGGACTTGTGGAATATGTTGACGGCAAGGAGAATGGCAACAAAATCGTTCTTCCTGAAGCAGACCGAGACGACGTAAAGAAAGCGTTCATTGCCGGCGAGGCATATATCGGACTCAACGACCGTCTCAACGCCGACAAGACCGGATTGGTTGCAGAACGCAACTCGACCGCCGCTCTTTCTGGCCAGGAATGTTATGACGACGGAAAGGCTCTTCTCGAGAAACTGCAGAAGGATACATGGAAGGCTGAGATAGACGAACTCAAGAAAGAGTTCAGCGGCGGTGTTACCAAGGACATCAATTTCGTCAACACTGAAAGCAAACTCAAAAAGGCAGGAGAGGATGCCGGAATCAGCGGAACCGGGACTGTTTCCAAGGACTATCTCGGAGTCGAGGATATGAAGACGGACATTGATGAACTCAGAACAAAGCTCGCTTCTATACAGGCTGAAATGAACGCGGCCAGCGACATTTCGGGTTACGATGCAGTCGATGCCAAACTCAAAGCTCTCTGGCTGGAAATCGAGGAATTCAACCAGACTGTTGATGGCTTGATACTCAATCAGGATGCATACGATCAGCTCGTTGGCAGGCTTCCGTCCATAAATTCGGGACTTGACAACCTTAAGGAATACAATGACGACAATTCCGTAGACAACGGCAAGGCATATTTCGCCGCAATCATCGGAGAGCCGGGAGATGAGGCGAACGCGGATGGTTCGTTCTATGCGCAGTTGGAGCAGTACAGGAATGACATCGAGGATGCGTACAACAAAAAGAATGCGTATAAAGAGTGGGACAACCTCAACAAGAAGCTCAACGATTTGAATGAAGCGATAGATGATACGCTTAAAGCTGACCAGCTAAACAATGAGTATCATGAATCGCAGATTCAGAAATGGAACGAAGTCAGCGCGAAACTCACCAACGCCATCGCTTCGCTCGACGACAAGGATACCGGGCTCGTGGCCGTATGGAAGGAGGCTCTGGAAGCCCTGCGCACAAACGAGCGGGCTGAAGATCCAGACCTGATGCAGGTCAGCGGTGCCATTTCCGAGGCCTACGGCAGCGGGAAGTCGTGTGCCGAGAATCCTTCGATAACCGACGACCTCAAGTACATAAGCGACGAGATAGACCGCATACTCGGTGAAATCGAACAGGATTACCCGGGCAAGGTGGACAATCACAATAAGGACATCGTAAATGAATGCGGATGGACTGCCAATATCGCGGAACTTCAGCAGACATACGCCGGTTCCATCAACACCTTCAACGAGTTCTACTACAACCTAAACAACATAGGCTACCGCACAGTCCTCAAGCCCGAGATGAAGCGTCATGAGGGAATCTACGAGTATTCCAAGATCATACGCGAGCTTCCCGGCCAGATGGCGTATTGGCTTGAGGAGCAGAAGAACCAGCTGCATCTCATCACTGCCGAGGAATTCAATGCGGAATGGACTGCAAGGGCGCAGGGCTACATTCAGGAGATGCGCAATAAGGTTACAGAGATGAACCTTACTGCCAACAGTGTGGCCGTAAACTACTATGTCCGGCTCCACGCGCAGGCCAAGACTGTGATTTCCGATGCCGAGGACAAGCTGCAGTCGGCAGGAATCACCGGAAGAATAGCCGAGGAATGCCTCAGTTCCGTCAATAACGGACTGGAGAATGCCGAATGGGCCTACCACAGCTCCGAGTTGGCTGAGGAAGGATGGCAGAACGCGCAGGAATGGGCGGAGAAGGCCGCTTTCCAGAAAGACCTTCCCGGCTTGGCAATGGACCGCATAGCCGACCTTCTTGACAAAGTGCTGGATCCTGCCAACATCGATTTCCAGAAGGCTGCGCAGGCTGCATGGGGCGAGGCTTATCCGTCGCAGTCAGAGCTTGACGAGATGCGCAAAGTCTTCCTTGGCAAAGATGACGGCGGAACATGCCTTGACGCAGACCGCGCGCTTAAGGAGCAGATGCTCTGGATGTTTGACGAGGCCGAGATGAAGCTCAAGGCACTCGGAAGAGAGGTGGATGCCATCACCGAAGGACTCATCGACGTATACGCCGATAAGAAAGCCGAGCTCGACGAGCTTATGGACATCCTCAACGGCTGCGTGGACCAGGTGAAGGAATCACAGGACAACGCAGTCGATGAGAAGAACGCTTATGATGAAGCCACCGGAGACATCGCCGGCCTCTCGACTTCGTACGACGGACTTCTTGACTACCTCAAGGGCTTCTCGCAGGCTTATCATATTGGCACCGATGCCATCGCAAACGCAATCGAGGGTCTTGGCAGGTATGTAGAAGACAACAGGGGCAAGCTCACCACTCCGGAAGTCTCCGGATACATCGAAAATGCGATTGCAGCCATCGGCGGCGACATCGTCTATGCAAAGCAGCGCGTATCGTCGCTTGAGCTTGATTATGTCGGCAAGACACTTGCCGACCGTGTGAAGGTGGCCTTCAACGACGCCAAAGTGAAGACTACCGGCAACGAGGAGGAGCTTGACAAGATCAACGACCGGATTGATGCGGTCATCGAGGCTGTAAACGCTCTTCCCGCCGACTTCTTTGCTGAAGGGTTCGACTTCGATGCCTACAAGGCCGCCGTCCTGGAGCAGGAAGAAGAGCTTTGCGGCATTCTACAGACGCTCGATGCCATGTGGACTGGCGACAAGCACGACTCCGATCCTGCGCAGTCGGCCATCGACCGTCTTGACGCACGCTATAATGAGGTGGCCGGTGCAATCGCCGGAGGCCAGACCGGACTCGATGCCTGCCTGGATGAAATCAAGGCTAAGTATGAAGCCGAATATGCTGATCTCAAGACCCGTCTTGACGGCGTGAAGGCCGACTGGAGCGACGACCGCAATTCCATAATCGCTCAGGAAGCCAACCATATGAACGGAATGGACAAGATTGCCGCCGCTCTTGAGGCACTCAATGCCGAAGTGAAGGCCGCCAACGACAAGGCCGTAGAGGAGTCCGCCGCCAAAGAGGCCAACCAGAACGCATACGATGCGCTGAAAGCCGAACATGATCAGCTGAACGCCGAGTTCGAGGCTGTCAAGACGCTCATCGCAAGCTATGGCGAGAACGAGCCGGCATATTGGAGCTATGAGATTTCGCGCATCGCGTCGCTTCTTGAATCTTCGCTTGCCGACCTTGACATGAAGTATGCCGACACTAGGCTCACCGCCGAATCCACGCTTCAGGATGCCGTGGAGATTGCCGCTCAGACTGCAGACCTCAAAGTGAAGTCCACGCGCCGCTACGCCGGCGGCCAGCTCGATGCAGCCGGCATCGCCCTGCAGGCAGCTTCCAATTCGCTTGTGGGCTATATCGTGCCTGAAGAGGCCAAAGCTCTCGCTGCCCGCCTCAAGACGTTGCATGATTCCTTCGGCCAGATCAGGTGGGAGGTTTCCGGAGCTGACTATGCCCGTTTGACCGAAATTGTGGAGGAGGCTCGGAGAATCGCAGCCGAGGCACAGGAAATAGCAGAAAGCGCCGCCGCCAACAAGTATGTGCCCGGCGACGTCAACCTCAGCCCAGACGGAACGGTCAACTCAGCCGACGTGATGCAGCTCATCGACTGGGTCGGTGAGGGCATGACTTACGAACAGCTGTATGCCGAATCTCCCCGTCAGGCATGTGCCGCCGACCTCACCGCCGACGAGATGATTGACATCGCCGACGTTACGATGGACATCCAGCTCTCTCTCGGCATGCGGCCCGGACAGGTTCGGGCCAAGAGGTTCCTCGGCCACGCCGCAGGCGACAACACGTTCACTCTCAGTCTCGTCTCTGAGGAGAACGGCGTGAAGCGTTATGCGCTCATCATCAACAACTCCGCTGCGTTCGTGGCCGGCCAGCTCGACATCAAGATCGGCAACGGCTCGGAAATCGTCGATGTGAAGAACGCAGGCCGCACCGCAGCCCACGACATCTATCTCTTCGACGGAAGCTTCGGCGCGAAACGCGTGCTCATCGCCTCCATGGCCAATGCCGAAATTGAAGGCAACGGCGGCGAGGTGATTTACATCGACGTGGAAGGCAACGGCAAGCCCGATGTTGAAGGCGCGATCTTCGCCGACGGCAACGCAGTGTCTTACGAGGTGAAGAAGTCAGGTTCGTCGCTTGTGGATTCGATTATCGACTCTGCCAAAGAGACCAAGGAGAAGATCTACAATGTGGCTGGACAGACGCTCAACAAACTCCAGCGAGGCATCAACATAGTCCGCAGGGGCAATGGCAAGGCTTCGAAAGAGATGCATAAATAAACACTAATGTCATATGGTTCCGGCGGCACCGTTGCCCGTTCACAAGGTGCCGGTGCCGCTGGAATCGGATTAATTTGAAAACAATCATTATCATGAATAGAATCAGACAGACATATCTGAAGGCTCTGTTGCTGCTTGCCATGGCGTTGCTCGGTGGAACGGCGGCCGACGCGGCCAACCGGTTGTATATTGATGACTTCACCATAGAGTCGTATGATGCGCGCCGTGTCAACGTGATGTTCGACTTCGATGATGACATCGCTGCTCTCAATTTCGACGTCGTTCTGCCGGAGGGTCTGACAATGGTCGGCGAGCCGGTGAAGAATCCCGATGTTTTCGCTCAAGGGCAGACATTGCAGTTCAACCCGGCAAACAACCGTGTGCTTGTGGTTTCGATGCAGAAAAGGACTTTCATCGGAAAGTCGGGTGTTCTCTGTTCATTCAATGTTCAGGCCCAGCCCGGAATGCTTGAATCCAACCGCAATGTTGAAATGAAGCTTTCGAGGATTGCGCTCGCCACCCCGGAAGCATCGGAAATCAACGTTCCCGATGCCGTGGCGCAGATCACTCTTCAGGCTGCTAATGTGGCCGCCACGTCTTCCTTGACGGACTTTGTAATCAATCCCGGCGGCTCGCGTGAAATCGGAGTCGGAATGGACAACAGCGTGACGGCTGTCGGCGCGCAGCTTGAAATACGCCTTCCCCAAGGATTCTCGGTGAAGAACGAGGCTTTCAATCTTACTTCCCGTGGCGGAAACGGAGCTTTGGTTGCCGTTTATCCCCTTAATGGTGCCAACGGCTACCGCCTTGTGATTTCAGATTTCTCCGGGGCGGCTGCCATCAACGGCAATTCGGGTGATTTCGTGAAGTTTGAGGTAGAGGCACCTGCCGATTTCTCGGCTTCTGAGGCCTTGATAGAAATCACGGGTCTTAAGATTTCCGGTCGCAACAACCAGTCGTTCTCCGGAACTCCCTGCACCATCAAGGTAGTCAACGGCAAGGACGCTTACACGAAGGCTATGGCTGAGACCGCCCGTCTCGAGCAGCTTCTCGCCGATGCCTTGACCGAAATCTCCACTGCCGCTCCTGATGTGAAGGACAGTTTCAAGGGCGAGGAAATCTCGACGGACATACAGTCGCTTAAGGATGCAATCCAGACCGCATACGAAGACCTTACGCTCAACGCTGACTACAATCAGGTGATGCTCCCTGTTGCTGCCATCGAAGCTGCCATTGCCAAACTGATGGAGGACGCTAAGGCCGCGCAGAAGGCGTACGATGACGAGGTTGCCGCCGAGGCGGCGCGTCAGGAGGCTTACAAGAACGCCACCGCGCAGATATCGGCTCTTGAGCAGAAGCTTTCGGAGGCAATGACCGTTATAGCGACCGAGGCCGCCGACGTGAAAGACGGCTTCAAAGGCACGGACATCAAGGTTGACATCAACGCGCTCAAGGCCGCGGTTGAGAAAGCTTACGCCGACAAGACTATAGTTTCCGGCTACGACAGCCTTATGGCGCCTGTGCCGGCCATCGAATCCGCCATAGCCAAGCTGGTAGAGGACGCTAAGGCCGCACAGAAAGCATATGAAGAGAATGCTGCGCTTGCTGCCGCTTTGGACAATGCAAACGAGCGTTTGGCAGGTCTGGAGAAAACACTCGCTGATGCCCTCGTTACAATCGCTGCCGATGCTCCCGATGTGAAGGGGCAGTTCTCCGGTGTTGAAATCACAGCCCAGATTGCCGCATTGCGTGAAGATGTACTCAAGGCATTCAACGACAAGTCTCTTGCCGAGAAATATGCCGAGGTCATGACCCCGGCTGCTGCCATCGAATCCGCCATAGCCAAACTGGTAGAGGACGCCAAGGCCGCGCAGAAGGCATATGAAGCAGAGCAGGCACGTCAGGCAGCAAACCTTGCAGCCTATGAGGCTGACCTTAAGACAATCGAAGGTCTTCAGACCAAGCTTGACCAGACCGTAGACAACATCAGGACGCTTTTCCCCGCTTTCGATGTGGACACGGAGAAGAAAGCCGCCCAGGATGCCATCTCCGCCCAGAAGGAGCAGGCCGAAGATGCTTATATGGCCGTTGCGGAAGAGGGAACCTACAAGAACACCGTAGATACTGCGGCCATCGAAAAGATGATAGCAGACCTTCTCGCAAAGGCAAAGAATTCCGGCGTTGAGGAAATCCTCGGCGAAGACATCGAAAACGTGGTTGCCATCTATACCGAGGGCGGTATGCGCATGAAAGCGTTGCAGCAAGGCAAGATCAACATCGTTGTCTACAAAGACGGCACTTCACGCAAGGTTTATGTGAAATGACTGATGCAACAAGATTAATCGGACAATGGCCGGCCTGACCGGCAAACGAGGAGAGGGGGGAGTCGTGAGATTCCCCCCTTCAATTCCTCTCATACATTCTTGGATTGTGAAGTCAGGATTGCTTCGTGTGCTATACAGAATAAATAGCCTTGCTATCTTGTTTTTCCTTGACTATGTCTACTAAAGAGGATAATGTTTCTGTTTCAAAAAATGCCCTTCGAAGCCTCTAAACAGATTCTAATGGACGTGGTGCAATGTCAACGTGCCGGACAATTCTGTCATTGTTCCAGTCTGCTTTTCTGAAGTCGTTTGCAAGGATATGAACATTCCGGACTTTTTTGATGTTATGGTTTGATAATTGGCACGCTATTTGCTTACCGGATAGCGGCGGATTCGCGGTGCGCGTTTCCGCGACAACAGGAATAGAATAGCAAAATCATAACAAACTCAAAATTTATGAAAATCCAACCATTAGCCGATCGTATACTGATCGAACCTTGCGCCGCAGAGGAAGTTACTCTGGGCGGCATCATCATCCCGGATTCAGCAAAAGAAAAGCCCCTCAAGGGAAAGGTGCTTGCAGTGGGCGGCGGCACCAAAGATGAAGAAATGGTGCTTGCGGCCGGCGACGAAGTGCTTTACGGCAAATACGCCGGCACGGAAATCGAGTTTGAAGGCACGAAGTATCTTATGATGCGCCAGTCCGACGTCCTCGCAGTTATCAAATAATTCTTTCTCCTCAAAAACACAATACCAGTCATGGCAAAAGAAATCAAATTCAATATCAAGGCTCGTGAAGAGCTCAAAAACGGCGTTGACGCTCTTGCCGACGCAGTGAAGGTAACGCTTGGCCCCAAAGGCCGCAACGTAATCATAGAAAAGAAGTTCGGCGCTCCGCACATCACCAAGGACGGTGTTACCGTGGCTCGTGAAATAGAGCTTGAAGACGCTTTCCAGAACATGGGCGCGCAGCTCGTGAAGGAAGTGGCATCCAAGACCGGCGACCTTGCTGGCGACGGAACAACCACCGCGACGGTGCTTGCCCAGGCCATCGTGAACGAGGGCCTTCGCAATGTCGCTGCCGGAGCCAATCCGATGGATCTCAAGCGTGGCATAGACAAGGCTGTCAGCAAAGTGGTTGAAGGCATCAAGGCTCAGAGCCAGGAAGTGGACGACGACATCAAGAAAATCGAGAATGTCGCCCGCGTTTCCGCCAACAATGACGAGCAGATCGGCCGTCTGATAGCCGAGGCTATGGAAAAGGTCAAGAAGGAAGGCGTCATCACCGTCGAGGAGGCAAAGGGTACGGAAACAACCGTTGAGGTTGTGGAAGGCATGGAGTTTGACCGTGGCTACATCTCCCCTTATTTCGTTACCAACAGCGAGAAGATGGAGTGTGAGATGGATTCTCCCTACATTCTTTTATATGACAAGAAGATTTCCAACCTCAAGGATATGCTTCCTGTGCTTGAGGCAGTTGCTCAGGGCGGACGTCCTTTGCTGATCATTGCCGAGGATGTGGACAATGAAGCTCTTGCCACACTCGTTGTGAACCGTCTGCGCGGCTCCCTCAAGATTTGTGCGGTGAAGGCTCCCGGCTTCGGCGATCGTCGCAAGGAGATGCTCGAGGATATAGCCATCCTCACCGGCGGCACTGTAATAAGCGAGGTAAAGGGCATGCAGCTTTCACAGGCCACTGTCAATGACCTCGGCACGGCTGAGAAGGTTACCGTAAGCAAGGATTCCACCATCATCGTGAACGGTGCAGGATCTAAGGAGCTTATCGCCAGCCGTGTGGCTCAGATCAAGGCTCAAATCGAGACCACTACTTCCAATTATGACAAGGAAAAGCTTCAGGAACGTCTCGCCAAGCTTGCAGGCGGAGTGGCAGTCCTCTACATAGGCGCACCGTCTGAGGTGGAGATGAAAGAGAAGAAAGACCGTGTTGACGATGCCCTCAGCGCGACACGCGCGGCCATTGCCGAAGGTATCGTTCCTGGCGGCGGCGTGGCTTACATACGCTGCCTCAATGCTCTTGAGACGCTCAAGGGAGACAACGATGACGAGAATACGGGTATCGCGATTATCCGTCGTGCCATCGAGGAACCCCTTCGCCAGATTGTTGCAAATGCCGGCCTCGAAGGCGCGGTGATTGTGCAGAAGGTGAAGGACGGCGAGGGAGACTACGGCTTCAAT
>Ga0209064_1002786_pt1 | contig 17740 bp, 22 predicted proteins | sample Inofromicrocosms_FD_187498 | JGI IMG/M metagenome (GOLD analysis project Ga0209064, IMG submission 187498) | Mouse cecum microbial communities from Vienna, Austria - Inoculum for glucosamine and mucus D2O microcosms (SPAdes) (version 2) | ecosystem: Host-associated > Mammals > Digestive system >... | reverse complement strand
GCACGGCAAGACACTCCAACCAGCTTCGCAAGAATTTGTGATGATTCAAGCCGAACTCTCTCGCTACGGCATGTTTAGCGGTAGCATCCGAAAAGTTAGAATAAAGTTTGGATAGTGTACCCATTGAAATAACTTCCAACGTTTTCCATACAGGGGGAAGATCAGGTTCACTGTATCTACGAAAATGCTCTGTTATGAAGTCATCATGAGAACGCGATACTTCCTTACGGATGACAGCCAGATTTGTAGCAAAACGAGCGTCATTAAGTGCAAAAGTTTCATCCATAAACCAAAATGCACCAAAACCAGGGGAAAAATGCTTGATTATTTTTGTCCTGACCGAAACTTCTATTGTTTGAATAGCAGTAAACAGCAATGCTCGAAGTTGCTTATCAAAAGAATACAGCTTCACTATATCTGAGAAACAACTGCCTTCCCTAAATTGATGTGTGAAATGGTCTATTTCAAAGTGTTTCCAATAGCCAGCAAGACGGAAATAACTGATGGTATCAAGAACATCAATTGCTTGCTCTATATCATCAATAAGCAAACCTCTTTCTTGGAGAATTTCAATTTGCTGTTCAGTGGTTATGGCTTGATTTGTATATCTGACTCCCATAAATAAAAAATGTCCCGCTGGGTACGCTAATCTTACGGGAAGCGGGCGGGATTTGTTGTTGCAAAGATAACATATTTATTTTAAACTACCAAGGCTTTATTTATATTGTATCTTGTTTCCTGCAAATAGCCCCAATTTTTAGCACAAAAGCATTATCTGGCAGGTCGGACGAATATAAATAATTTATAAACCTCAATTCCCAAGTAACGCAGCAGTCCTGTCATTGCTGTCTGGCACTTGCAATGACAGAACTACTGCAGAAGTTCTTACTTTCTCTTTGGCAGGCGTATTTTCCGGTTGTCAGTTTCCCATTTATCCACATAGTTGTTCAGAGCTTCAGAGATAACGTCCTTCAATAAGGCACCTTCCACAAGAGAAATGTACTTCACCTTTTGAAGTAAATCCGGATCTACGATAAAGGTGGCTCGGATTTCCTGGGGTTTCTTGGTACTTTTGGCTGTTTCGCCTTTCTTGGGGCGACCCACATTTTCCCTGCGTTTGGCTTCCAGTCTGGATTTCATTTTTTCGGTAGTTTCTGTTTCATTAGCGTCCTTTTTAGTAGCTGTCTTTGAAGATACCGCCTTCGGACTTTCCTGCTTATCGGTTAGAACTGTTAGTTGTTCTGCTTGTTCAGTAGTTTGTTCCTTAGGCTGTTCCTGCACCGATTCTGCTTGATTGGCTTCACCCATGAAGCCATCCATCAATAAGGATAAATTCTTCTTACTCATATTGTGTATTTTATTACTTGTTTACTTGCTGATTAACTTACTATGTTACCAATATCTTTTATGATTAGTCATATAGTAAGATAGTTTACCTATTTTCCTCACGACTGATTATCTCATCTACCAGTGCTTGATAATCTGCTGCGCCGTTGCTTTTCGGTTCGTACTCAAAGATGGTCTGACCAGACAGCGGCATTTCGGCTATGGATATATTCTCGCGGATTTTCGTCTGAAAAACCTTCTCCCCATATCGTTTTTCCACCATGGAAATCACTTCCCTGTTCAACTTCCGGTTATTGAACCTGGTGAAGAAAACACCGCCTAATTCAAGCATTGGGTTTACCCTGCGTTTCACCTCCCGAACTATATCATCCAGCATGGTCAAGCCTTTCAAGGGCAAGGCTTCGGCAGTGAGCGGTATGTAGAGTTTGTCCGCTGCCACCAGCGCATTGGTCGTCACGATACCGAGTGAGGGAGAACAATCCATCAGGATGTAGTCATACTTCTCCTTCTGTTCATCAAGACAGGATTTAAGAATGCCTTCCCTTGCCATCATGGTAGCCATGTCTATTTCGGCTCTTGCCAAGTCCAGTGATGCTGGAACAAGGTCCAGGTTTTCACGGATGGGAACGATGGGCAGCGGTTGGTCTTTGACCAGGGTATCATAGATGCTTGTTTCCGGGTCTTCGTTCTGCGTCAGCGTGAACGTGAGGTTCTGCTGTGCATCCAGGTCAACGAGCAGCACCCGTTTTCCTCTCAGGGCAAGTGCTGCACCTATACATGCGGTAGAAGTAGTTTTGCCGACTCCACCTTTCTGATTGCCGATGGCTATTGTTATATTTTTTACTTCCATTTTTATAGGTTTACTATATTACTTTACTACTATATTATTATACTACAAATATACTATATTATTTTATTATTACATAATTAGTTTACCTATATTTTATTAAAAACAATACGCTATTTATATGTTGCATATCACATATTTACATCGTTTTTTTTCAAAGGGAATAAAATATAGATTTACCCACTTAACTTAAATGCGTAATTAAACATATTATCATGTAAAATCTATTATATAACAAATAGATATTTGCATTATATTTCATTTTAACATCGTCAACTATCTCTACTATCCAAAATATAAAAACTCCGACCCACACCTCACGGCGGAAGTCGGAGCGGAACATATATAAGGAATTTACGCTGTCTGTTTGGCTGCGAGTATCTGAGGAGCATGCGCATTGACCAGCCGGACAATCCGGTCATGGTGCGGAGTATTCGTATTGCACAGCCCACGGCTCTGTATCACTTTCCCCTCGGTCAGTGAGAATTCAATCGTTTCGATGGGATTCCCCTCCTTGTCATGAGCCGATAGTATCAAGCTGTCCGCCTTGGCATAGTATTCGCATTGGAAGACACAATGATGCAGGGCATTTCCCTCGGCTTGGAAGGCTTCCAGACTATCGAGTACCGAAATCACCAGGTCTTTGTCGGTGATGGTTATGCCGAAGTAGCGTGACTTCTCCTTGTAGAACTCGGCTTCCTTCCGTTTGGCTCGCTGCATCTGCTCCTGGCTTCTGCGTTTCTGCTCCATTTGGTTGTGTCGGTTCATCCAATAGTCATGCTCGGCTCTGAGATTCTGCGGACAGATATACTTAGGGTTGCAGATGTCCTTGCCACACTGCTCCAGCAAGCGGATGGTATCTGCCCACAATCCCATGTCCGAAGGGCGGTAGTGATGCCGGGTGGCTACCTTATACGACTGCCAGCATCGGTCAAGTTCCAAAGGTCGGTGTACAAAGTAAGACACGGCATGTAAATCTTTTGACTTGAGGATGGTTTCCATCCGGCTGTCTGTCAGCACGGCTTTCATCAGCTTCATCGGGTGGCAGTCGGGCAGCTTGCCTTTCATGCCGTTGCGTTTCAATTCGGGCAGCAGCCGATAGTGCGGATAAACATAGGTGTCTGCAATGAGCCAATGGACTTCGGTCGGTCGCTTCAAGGTGATTTCGGATGCCCAATCAAAGCAGTCCACATAATAACCCAATGTCCTTGCTCTTGCTGTGACAGCTAACTTGCCTTCGGCATTGAGCCACAGACGACATGCCTCCCAGTAGTCTACCTCCATAGGCATTCCTTTGCGGAAGGTCGTTTCCAAGCGGAAGACCCGTTGCACCTGCAAATGGTCTATTACTTCGAGGGAAGAAAAATAATAGGCTTCCTTGAGGGTACGTTTGAGGGTGTCCTTTATCTGCAAACGAGTACCGCAATAAGGGCAGCAGACCGACTTGCCTTTTCCCTTATGGTCGAAGTGTATGCCACATTCGCCACACGTACACTTGTGTGCGGAAGTACGGAAGCAGATATGTCCTGCCACTTTCCGCACTGCCCATGTGAGCACTTTGGGGCTTAGAACGGTCAACTTCTCATTGGAAGCTGCCACCTGTTTTTCTATTTTCGTTCTTGCCTTCATAGTTCCATGCCTTGAAAGAGTGAGAGTTCTTGAATGGGTTTGGGTTGCGGTTTGGCTGCCTTGGGTCGACTGTTGCGTTGCTGCAATTTCCGCATTTCCTCCTCCTGGTATCGTTTGAGTGCAATGGCTCGCTGCTCTGCCTTCTCCTCCTCGGTCAGCTCAATGTGATGATTCACTACCACATTGCAGTTCATCGGCTTGCCGATTTCCAAATTGGGTTCATCTATCGCATGGACAGCCATGGCATAAACCTCCAAATCGCTGAAACCGCAGCAGCCGGATTGCTGTACGGCATGGAAGATATAGTTGACCACATCGTCAATGGTGCGTGTGGTGGTTTCATACTTGGCACGGAAGAGTTCATCTTCCTTGGCTCGGTTATCAAGATAGTTTTGGATGACTTCCTTGAAATGGTCAGTTCCTTTCATATGTTCCTATGTTTAAGCGTAAAAGATGTTGATTATTCTAATGCTCTCGGCAATCAGCCTACCATAACGTGGCAGTCCACCACTTCGGCAGGAAGACCGAAAGCCGGAAAATGTGAGAAGTAAGGGAAACATTCTCCCTCTTGTTCCGTTGCGGTAGTGATACCCATAACCTTGTTCTCCGTGTACCACTGGTCAATCAGAGCGATTTCTTCATCCGTCAGTCCGGTTGCATCCGAGTTGAACAGATAGCAGAGTGCCCATGTGGGAATGGCTTCAATGAGAGTGTCCATAGCGTTTTCTTTTTAAGTTAGTTACTCCGTGAATCAGATGGGAAGCAGTTCCAACAGTTTCTTTAGTGGAATGGAGTTGATGTCCGACTTGAGGAAGTGAACTATCCATTCCGGCTCTTCAAAAAGCGGGTGCATGGGTTCCACACTGAAATCGTCCCCGGTGGAATAGCAGTCGATTTGTGCAAAGTTGGCGCCGTCCTTGCGGATGTGAGCATAGAAAGGAGGCATACCGCAAAAGCACTTGCGGAGACTCTCTCTGTCCCACTGCAGGGTGAGTTCGTAAACACTGCCCTTGTAGAGCATCTTTTCTTTTCGGTCTTTAAGTTTGTATGCCATAGCTGAACTAATTTTTTCCCTTTGGTTTGAAGCCTTTCGGCTTCTCACTCCCGGGTGATTTTTACGATACCTCTTCTCACGAAGGGTGAAAGGGACAGAAGGCAAATGTGGCAAGGGGAAAGCAGACGGAATACCCAATTTGGCACAAATTGTGGAAGGCTGCCGGCTGCTTTCCTTGCAGCCAAGCAAAGCGCCATTTGCTGCCGTACCGACCCTTCGTACCTTTGTATCGGAAAATTCATCGGGAGTGCAGATGAGCAACTTTATGGAAATCATACATGATTTTAAGACAAGTAAAAATAATACTATCCTTCTATTTGTCTATATTACATATTTTATGTAACTTTGCAACTAAACTATATATGCTTATTTATGAATAGAAAATTAACCATTATCTTTAGTATATTACTTACTGTCTTAACTCCCTTGACATGCCTGTCAAAACAGAAAGACGTAAACACCTCGCTTCAAAAGCAAGTTGAACAACTTCTAGAAGGAAAAAATGTCCAAGTTGGAATTGCAGTTTACTATCAGGGGAAGATGCTTTGTACAAAAAATGCTGATCAATCTTTTCCTATGATGAGCGTATTTAAACTCCATCAAGCAGTAGCTATTCTTCATTGCTTGAAACAAGATTCGTTAACATTGAAAAAGCCTATGCTCATTACTAAGGATATGTTGTCACCTGATACCTATAGTCCACTACGGGATAAATATCCAGATGGAGATATTCGATTAAAAGTAAGTCAGCTGATTGAATATTCAGTAGCGCAAAGCGACAATAATGCAAGCAATATTCTTTTTAACCTGTTCGATGGTACACATTATGCAAATCAGGTTATACAGGATTTAGGGTGTACAAATACTCAAATAAAATGGACAGAAGATGAGATGGCGATGGATCATAGCCGTGCATATTTTAATAGTACAACACCAAACGATGCAATTCTCTTGTTGGAAATGCTTGTTGATAATAGAACTCAGAGACAGCAGGATTTCCTTTGGCTTACAGAAGTTATGTCAGGAACGCAAACCGGGCCTAATCGTTTGGCTAAATACTTACCCACATTAGGCACAAAGTTATATCATAAGACAGGAACTGGTTATGTAAAAGATGATGGCACAATTGTAGCTGTAAATGATATAGGCTTCGTAATACTACCGAACGGAAAACATTACTCTATTGCCGTATTTTGCAAAGATAGTAAGCTGTCGTCAGAGAAAACAGAAGAACTCATTGCTGAAATCTCCAGACTTACTTACGAATACATTCACCGCAAAATTAGCAATCAATAATATATATAAAAATCACCTTTTCCTCTAATGAAATATAGGCAATAGAAAAAAGTTCCAATCTTTCACGGTTGGAACTTCTTAAACATCACAATTAAACTTACAAAAGCAAATTACTACTTCTTCGCAGCCGCCAACGACAGTTTTCTGAACTGCTTCAGAAGCGGTTCCATTTCGAGTGAAACACAGCGGGCACGTTGGCCGGCTGCCTTGTTACCTTTTTCGGCTTGAAGGACTGCATCCTTTTGGAATGCCTCCATCTTCATCTGAAGTTGTACGAGTAATTCATTCATAATCTTTGAATTTAGAGGTTACTTTAGCTAATAGATACTTATCACCGGTCTGAACTTATGCGCCTGATCCTTCGGAGTTTCTTGAATGGTTCCCGACTGCATCGAGAAGAGCCAGGCCTTGCTGTCCCTTTGTCCCTCCACTTCGGTGGAAGTCCACAGCCAGCAGTCACCAGGCTGCAGACTGATGGGTAATCCGCCGACCGCCTCTATCCGTTGGTTGACCAACCCTATTTGCTGATAGAGGTAAGTGAGCTGCTTCACCGAAGGAATGTAGGCGGACTGGCCGTAGCGCCACATGTCGAAGACATAAACGGCTAAGGGAGATTTCACTTCCTCGTTGCGGTACATGGCATGGGTGTTCTCATTGCCGTCTTCCTTCTCCAAGGAAGCCGAGGTTTCCTGTTCAACACCCAGACTATCAGCAAAGGCTTTAGGTGTGACATCCCGGATGGAAACGGCATAGCCCAAAGCTTTGATCTCCGGATTCCGGTTCACATGATAGACAATGGCCACCGGCTCTTTCTTGGAGGAGCCGAACTGTTCTTTGGACAGCACACTGCCATCCGAGCAGACTACGTCACCAACCTGGAGGGAAGAAGCGATGGATCTGTCTCCTTCATGGTCGCATTCTTCGCAGGAAGTGAATAACATGGCACCTCCTGTGATTATAGCATACAATAATTGTCTCAGTTTCATAGCAGCGGTATTTCAAATGATTTGACTACAATTTCCGCCTCCTTATCGAGGATGAACCAGTATTCCGAGTGGTAAGGCTTTCCTTTTAAGGTCTTAGCTTCAAAATCTATCTTGACCTTCCATCCGTTAAACGGCTTTGCGGCCTTTTCTTTCCCGGCTTTCGCTTCTTCCATTTCTCCATAAGCAATCAAAGCCCGAAGCGTGGTCATGGCATCCAGCTGACGGGTAACCTGATCACTCATAGCGGCATCGTCCTTGCCGAGGTTCTGGAAGTAGTCTGTTTCTTCCATCAACTTGTGGCCGTACTGCATCAGGTGCATGGATAATGCAGCCTTCTCGTGCGGATTGACATATTCCTTGCCGAATACCGAATCTGCCTTGCTGATGCCCTTGATTTGGATGGACTCCGGATTATCGACGGTTGCCTTCAAGGCTCTCTCTGCGATTTCCACCGCCCGCTTCTCGGGATGGTCGGAACAGCTGGCGAAGTAAAACAGCCCGCTCCAGAAGCAGACGGCGGTCACCAGCAGGATAATGAGTTTCATTCCCGGTTTCATATCTTCACAATTTGGAGTTTATCGGGAGAAAGACCGAGACGCTTGCGATAGATGGTGCCGTCATCGCGGTACATCTCCAGTTCATTGGAGGTGATTTCTTTTTCACAGATATCCCTGGCTTCCGTCAGGCTCAGCTGGTGGCCACCGATGTTGCGCCAGATCGCGAAGTTGCAAGGCGCCTGCTGGTTGCTGTAATTGGAACAGTTGAAGGCGCGTGTACCTACGCGGATGTCGCCACCACAATGCGGGCATTTGCCGATGACGGACTGCATGTTGATGGCACCGTTGTCGGCCAACTCCAACACGGAAGGGAAAGCCTTTCCCTCCTTGGAAGCAAAGCCGTCCAACAGGATGAAGCGGCGCTCCAACAGTTCGGCGATTTCCTCGTCACTCATCTTGCGGTTGCCGATAATACCGTTGATATTCAGCACACAGCTAGGCTGTTCGGCGATGTTATTCTCACAGCGGTAGCCCTTGCAGGTCTTTACCACGTTGCCGCCACATAAGGGACAGCGACCGATTATTTTCTTTTCCATACGCTTTTGTTTTTGGATGATTTGTTTACTATATGATTCTGTTACTTGTTGCTTTGATTACTTTCTTATTTCCTTACTTGATTACTTTGTGATTAGTAAGTTTGTTTACTTGCTTACCTATTTACCATTTCAGGCTGTAGCCCTGGTTCCAGTCCGAGATGATACCGCCGATGATGTTCTTGCCGGACATCACATTGGCCCATCCTTCGGGATCAAGCGAGAACCAGAGGTCATTCCATGAGAGCGTGCGTACCTGCCAGGCCAGGATAAACAGGTTGGTGTTAATGGCTTCCAAACGGCTCACCACTTCATTGGCGATGTAGTAGCGTTCCGAAGCATTCAGCAGGTTCACCTTGTGCTTCTCGTTCTTGCCGTCATCTCCTGTCACGTCATATTTGCCCGAAGTCACCAGCTGTTTCATGAAGGGAAAGAGCGCCGTCATCTGTGTGGCGGCATCCGTCAGTTCATCCGATACCATGGCCGCAATGACGGTTCCTTTCAGATTGCCGCCCACCGATTTGAGGAGCAGGCTGCAGTTCTGCGGGATTTCCTTGGCCACCAGTTCCCCGGCCCGCTTAATCTGGTAGAGGTTCTGCATGGCACCCTGCGCATTCGAGAGGTAGTTCAGCATCTTGTCTTCCACATGGTGAATCCGCTCCAGTGAAGCGGTTACAGCCACTTCCGCTGCAATGATTTTCTCCTGCGTTTTCTTGCGGTCCTTGTGAATCTTCTTCAAGGCTGCGGTCTGCCCCAGTACGGCAGAAGTCAGCGCCGGGTCGGTCTGTTGGGCAAAGAGCGGAGTCTTGCCTATCAATAAGCCAACAGCAGCGATTAACAAGGAGCATTTCCATCGTCTTGCATTCATACATTTATAATTTAGGGCCTGCATTTCTGCGTTCGGCCAAGTTATTGATTTGGTCCTGTTTGGTCGGATGCAGCCGCACCTCCATCGGTTTGTTGAGCAGACAGTCGTTCCAGTCCTTGAATGCCTTGGGAGGAAGCCATTGTCCCATATCGTATCTGACCGACAGGTGTTCCTTGACCTGCACCTGAAAGGGTCGCTCCGGATCAAGCCGGTAGGAACGTCCGTTCGCTTCCACTTCCAGACTGTCACGGGTTCGGTTGATTTTCAAGGGGATGTTCTCTACCAGCGCCATCATGCGCAAGCCGTAGATACGACCGGGCAGGTCATTGTCGAAACAGTCAAACGGACGGGCTCCGGGAAAGCGGTTCAGCACCTGCCGGATTTGTCCGTCAGAGAACGTGCCGCCCAGTGATACCAGGGCAATTTCATTGGTCAGTTGCTTCCGGTTCCATTGGTAGAATGCCATGGCATCGAAAGCCGACTCACAGAAGAAGACACTCTTCACGACATTCGGATAGCCTCCTGACAAGTCGGCCACCCATGCAGAAGAGGAAGAATCACTTCCGGCCGCCTTGGACTTGTAACCGCCGTACCCCCGCATTTCGTAGCCCCGGACCTGATCGTTCTCTCCGTTGGTATAAGGGAAGCCGATGTTGTAGCCGTCAAAGTTCTCGTTCTTCCTGTCGCGGATGAGCCGGATGAACGGAGCGAAGGTGCGTACCGTTTCATCGGACAATCCCCTTTGTTGGAAGATGGCCGGAATCTTGTCGGGATTTATCGGCTTCACCTCATACCTGGAGCTGTCGAAGGTGGCATGATACCTGGCTGACTGTACATACTCCCGGTCCTCGCGGTATTCAGGTTCGGGCATGTTGGCAAAGCGGGACAGCACCTTGGCTATCTTCTGCCATTCATCCTTGCCCGATACGTTGAAGGCATTCAGGTTCTCCCGGATGAGTGTGACCACATCCCCCTTGGAACCGTCGCGGCGGAAGAACCGCTGGGAAGCCTTGTCCTGGGGGTGGCAGATTACGAGCGCATCCCGCTTTTCCTTGCCATCACCCAACACCAGCTCCATGTAGCGGCCTACACCGGCCTTTCGGTCCAGACGGTACCCGAGCGCATAGGCTACATCGTCGATGCCTACCTTGGCTTTGAGGTCCTTGAAGTTTACCTTGTAATCAGTCATGGTTCATGGAATTGAAGGTTCTACATAAAATCAGATGCTTAACTTGGCACCCACTGCCTGCGTGCGCTTGAGGTTGGCCACTTCCGGCTCGAAGGTCTTGTGCGCCGTCATGTTCAGGAAAGCTGCCTTGTCCTTGTAGTCCGTCAGCTGGAAGTAGGTCTTGGCCGTATCTTTCGATACCTTCTTCAAACCCAGTTCCACACCATCGTAGGAAGCACGGATGGCATAATCCCCGTTGCGTGTCTTCACGATGGCCGCATTCTTGAACGGCACCTCTTCGCCTTCGCCCAACGGGGCAAACGGGTCGTTCTTCGTCAGGTAGGGCTGCTCGTTCAGTGCCAGCCGCTGTTTGTCCACCTGGTCCAGAATCAGGTCCGAAGCCTTGTTCACGTCCGCCATGACGGAAACGATGAACTTCGGTTCCTGCTTCAGCACCCCAATCCAGGAATCCAGATAGGCTGCGGAGTTGTCCGTCACTTTCGAGTCAAAACCCATCGAGTGGCTGATCATGGCAGCCGTCAGTTCCGCCACCAATTCTTCTTTTGCGTATTTCGGGTCTCCAAAGCGTCCGCCCATCTCGCGGTTGAGCCGTTCAGGGGTCATGGTGGAGTGTGACATCTCATGCAGCATGGTGGAATAGAATTCCATGCCGCCCCGGTAGACTTCCTCGGGGGTATCGCCGATGTTGAACTGCTCCTTCATGGGCAGCACCACGATGTCTTTAGCTGGTGAATAAAAAGCTCCGTCCACCCGTTTGTCCGCCTGTATGGGGCAGAGCCAGCCTTGCGTCTCGATCATCCGGTCGAGCGCGGCATGGACATACATGCCTTCCTTATCCCGAAGCTCGGGCACCTTGAACTTCTCCATGAGTTTCTGCACCCGTTCGGGCTGCACCTCTGCCAGATTGGTCTGGTCGATGTTGTACACGGGGAAAGCCTTGAAGAAGGGAATGACATCCATGCCTTTCTTCTCCTCCTTGCTCATGGCCTTATACTCATCCGAACTGACCTTATGGCCGTTCTTGTCCTTGACCAGCACATCCCAATAGACCACGGGGAAGGCTTTTTCACCTTTCAGAACATGGGCTTTCAGGTTGTGCGCCTGCTTGAAGGTGAGGTACACCGGTAACTGGTAGCCCTGGGCAGCAGTCTGCAGTTGGAGGAAGAAGGAGTTGGAACCCGAGTAGTTACGGCCTCCCACGTTCTGCGGGAGACCTGCAAATCCGGATGCACCCCCAATCCAGCCTTTCTTCCAGTCGGAAGCCTTCATCTGCTCCATGCGGGCTATCATCATTTCGGCAAAGCGGTCGATGGCTACCTGCCCGGCATTGCCGGATGTGTTAGTTCCATATGCCATAGCTTTCGTCATCCATTACCTGACGGTCCATCTGGTCGATGTCCGTCTGTTCGACATAAAACTCTGCGGATTCATCCGAAGGATCCGTGCCGTGGGTCTGGCACCACTCCAGATAGTCCTCTGCATTTTCACTGTCCATCACAAAGCGGAGAAAACCGATTTTACCCTCTTGAAGGAGTTCCACCAACTCCTCGTGTGTCTTTTTAGCTGTCATATTCGTTTACTTTTAGAATTTCAGTTTGATTGATTGTTCGCTTGATTTTGTTACATTTTTATGGAAGCCGACTTCTCCAGCTTGTTGGTCACGGCTGAAAGCATGCCCGTGATTTCCGTATTGAGGTACTTGGCAGCAATCTGTTCGCGGGTAGCGGTCTTGGCTTTGAAGAGCGAGTAGCCGTCATCGAAGGAGATTTCATGCTTGCTGGTCTTGCCCTTGTCACCCAGGTCCATCGAAACCTTCCATTTGTTGTCGGAGTGGTCCTTGGCCACACGGACTCCTTTGGGGTCCACTCCTTCGGGAAGCTGGTACTTCTCGTAGGCTGACTGCAGATGCAGTCGTTCCCCGAAGTTCTTTTCCACAAGTTGTGTGGGGCTGACCACCCGGTCGAAGTAGGCATTCAAGTCCTCACGGGAAGCCACGGCCGACATCTTGGTGTCGCCCATCTGTACATAGAACTTATACTTCCCGTAATCCGGGCGCTGCTCGTCCTTCTCCTTATAGACATTGAACTTGTCGATGGTGATGGCACCATCAGGGCCGGACAACTGCTTCGGCATTTGGTACGCTTCTTCCGATACCTTCGGCATCAGCTTAGTCGGATAATACTTCTCCATCAGCTGGGGCACCGTCATTTCCTTCTTCTGGTATGCGGCCAAATCCGCTGCGTCCATCTTCTGCGGCTTCAGCTGTACGCCGTCCATCTTGGCGGTAAAGTACCAGTCTGCCGGATTGGTGGTGCTCTGGAACGCATGGCCGTGGCTGACTTTCTCGCCGTTGACGGTAATCATCTGCGGTTCACGTGGCTTGCGTTCCTGCTTGGCTTCCGCTTTCTGCTCGGCCTGTTGTTCACTCTTGACTTCGGCTTTGGCTTCCGTCTTCTTTTCCTTGGCAGGTTTCTCCTCTGCAGCCGTCTTGACTGTCTTGGTTGGCTCTTCCTGCACAGCCTGTTCTTTCTTCTTTTTCGCCATAGTATTCTTGTTAGAGGTGTTCGTTTCTTTCAAATATTCCCTGGTCTTTTCCTTGGGTTTCTTCATCAGTTCCGGACGGTCTATCGCATCGCAGATAGCCACCCGCTGACCGGAGCGAATCAGCTTGGGCAGATGCTTGTCCAGTTCATGACGGGGAAAGGTCAGGAGTTTGATGGGGTCTTTCTCCAACGGAAGGATTTTGTCTGATACCTTCAGCGCCAGTATTACCGATGCCTTGAGTGCATCTTCCTTATACATTTCGTAGAAGTCACCCTTGCGGAAGAGCAGCACCGCATCGGGATGTTTCTTCTTCAATTCATTGAACTGCCGGACGAAGCCGACATCCTTCTCTGCATTCTTTTTGACCATAGGGAAAAGGATTTAGAGTTTGAGACCTTTGGATTGTTCAGCTTTCGGAGCATGGAGTTTCAAGGCTCTTTCCTGTGACTGTTTGTCCACCACCTTTTGGTATTCCCAGCGGTTCTTGTCCGTCATCACCAGTCCCAGGAACTCGGGATGCTGTTCGTCATAGCGGAGTTTCTGCTGTCGTTCCCACTCTTTCATGTCGCCCTGAATGACCTTGAAGCCCTGGGGCTCTTTCAAGTCCACACCGACCGACACTTTCTCGCCACCTACATTCAGCTCAATAGGTTTTCCCTCGCGTACCTGCTGCTTTTGCTGCATGCCCAGTTCGATGTTGTTGACCTTCTCCATGTCCTTGAGCTTCTGTTCCAGCTGAACATCCGTAACCCGGCGATGAATGACGGATTTGGTTTCGGGATCGAGTTGCAAATACTGCTGGATCTTCTCGCCGTTGACTTCTACGGCTTTCTGGATGACTTCACCTTTACCCAACCGCTCCGCTTCTTGGTCGGACAATCGCAACACCTGGTTGCGTTCCTTTTCCAGTACGGCACGGACGGGATAAGCCATGAGCGCCGGATTACCTTGCTGGTCGGTGGTCAGCTGAAGTTTGAGGGGAAGCGTGATCAGGTCTCCGTTACGGGCACTGATGGACACCTGCAAGAGCGGTGTGACCTCACCGGAAGCCAGTTTCTCCTTCACTTCCTGAGGGAGGCTGTCGGCCTTTTCCCGGTCAATGCCCAGGACTGCCAGTTTCTCGTAGGGCAGCCTTTCAGAATGATTGATGTTGTGCATTTTCGTATTGTTTAAGTAAAATGATATATTTGCGGTCGGAACCGCCTTGAACACCCGCAAAAGTATTGTCAACCCTATCATTGAAAAGAAATGCACAACATCATTCTGACCGCCGTGCTGTTGATTCTTGGTTCCGCTTCAGCATCGGCACAGTTCTATACGATTACCAAAGAGAAGGGAATCCGTCCTGAAAAGCAACAAAAAATGGCTCCTGATACCCTACAGAGGAGTTTGGGAGCTTATGAGTCTTGCAAAAAGGCAGAAAAGGACTCACTTGCCCTAGAGGTGCCTGTGAAACCGTTTTCGGAGCTATATGCCCGAAAAGTTTACGCAAGGGTGTCCCACGAAAAAGAACTTCCTGCACTTACTATTCCCAATCTCTATCAGGAAATCATCCGCAATGGCATCCGGCATCCGAAAATAGTACTGGCACAAGCCATACTGGAAACGGGCTGGTTCCGTTCACCGCTCTGTCGGAACCGGCACAACCTGTTTGGACTGACGAATCCCAAAACCGGGAAATACTATGAGTTCAATCACTGGACGGAAAGTGTACGGGCTTACTACACCAAGGTCCAATACAAATACACTGGCGGCAATTATTTGTTATGGTTGCATAAGATTGGCTATGCAGAAGATCCGAGGTATGTTATAGCAGTTACGCAAATTCTCAAAAAACATCTTTAGTAGAAAAATGGTATATAGGCATCTGGAATATAAGATAATCAGTATCTTTGTATCAAATTGATATAAATAAGCAATCCTATGAAAAATATATTTCAAGACTATGGCCAATTTGAAAATAATTCTAACAATCGAATTATATGTTTTAATATAACTCGAACATATTTATTATGTGAAAGACCAAATTTATATGAGTGTGTAAGAAAATATTGGAGATTGAATGGTGAACGAGCTCAAAAAGCTGAATACGTTTTTGCCATCAGCTCTGGTTACATCGTAGGAGTATTCAAACCCACTCGTTGGTTTCTCACAGATGCTAAAGAATACAAAGGCCGTTGGGAATTTGAAGGTGAAGAAATTTTAGACTCACCATATCTATATATGGATATTTCCTACATTATTGGGAAAAGGCAGAATCCTGTTTCATACATCAATATGTAATTATCATGAAAAATGAGCATGCACTTAACATATACGAAGAAAATGGGTTATATGGAGCAAAAGATCAAAACGGACAGATAGTTATTATTGCCCAATATACGGAAATGTACCCATTTAGTTGTGGACTATCATTGGTAAGGAATCGTCAAAATCAGTATGCTTACATTGACTACGCAAATAATATTGTTATACCATTTGATATTTATTCTTGGTGTGATCCTCAGTTTGTTTGTGGATATGCCAGAGTATTAAAAGATAAATGGGGTATTATAAATACAAAAGGAGATTTAATTGTCCCATTAAAATATGATAAGATTTGGGCACTAAACGAAGAATACTTATGTTCTATAAAAGCTTATGTTGGTAAACAAGAAGAGAACATCAACCTATTAAAAGTAACTTCGAACAACATGCTGTTAGACGGACTTACATATATAGCAACATACTCAGTTCAAGAGTTCAAAGAATTGACAAATTGCAATCAAATTCACGTTAGGAAAAACCTAGAGACAAATCAATTATTTTTCACTTACGGAACAAATATTGGTGCTGTAGCTATAAGTTCTATTCCAGAAGAACCTGCATTTTCAATTGTCTGCAATAGCAATGGGAAAATATTTGTTTTACTCACAGAAAAAAGGGATGTTGGAAAGACTTCTTTTCCAACATTATGTATAAAAAGAAATGACGATAGCAAAAAACAAATAAAGAAACAGGCTTCAAATTGTCATAAAACCTCATTTTGGGATTATGAAAATGAGAAAATGAATGATAACGATAACTGGAGTGACCCTTATGGTGACGAAAGAGCGTTTTATGATGGTTGGTCTAGAGAGGATGTTGAATCAGGTTTAGCTGATGCTTATGAATAAATAGTCTATTATTAAGGTTCTAATACTTAAGATATATGGCATCAGAATTTATACAGTCAAAGGGCATTGCGATATACAATGCCTCTTTTTATGAAAACAGGCAGGAAGAAAGTTTACTGGCCGGAACCTGGGCTGTGGACAACTTTCTGTCTTCAATGGCTTGTGCAAATGAAGAAACTCAAAAAAGAATGATATGGGGCACATTGCTTCATCTGAGAAAGGTGGCTTTCAGCGATGATTACACAACCTGTTTTTTAGGAGCCAGCTATAACCACATCTTCTCCCATCCGCTCATCCGTTCACACTTGAACTATATGTTCAGCCCAGCGGATGTCACAGACTTGCTGGATTATGCTTCGAGGAACTTTCAGGAAGGTGACAGCCTGCAAAAGTCGTTTTGCTACATTGTTCTGCAGCTGCAGCTCTCGGGACATGTGGTGATTTCCGATTTGATTCAACCCGTCTGTAAACAATTACAGGAACTACATGAATGTATCAGACAGAATCCAATTCCCCGATACAAGAATACCTATGTACGTTATTCGTTTCTGCTATGCTGTTATCGGATTCAGCTATGTGACAAGAGTCCGATGGAGAAAGAAGATCTGTACATCTTGTTGTACAAGGAATGGAGAATCATCACCCGGATTATTTCCATATTCTCCGGCATTGTGGTAGGTTGTGAGTTTACCAACTTTGCAAGCCTCACAGCCAACATGAAAGGCCATATTGAGTTTGCCCATTTGTATTTGAAAGCTGCCCGGACAGACAAAGGGAAACGAAACAAGTATAACGGTAAATCTGGAGTTGACCACTTACAGAAATTAGAAGTAGAAATGCTGAAACAGCAATACGAAAGAAATATATCATTAGATAAAATATATACGATACTATTTCCTAGTACAAGCAAACAACAGTCTGAAAAATTAATGAAAGACTAGAATCGTTGGATAGATACAATTAAGCCGCACTACACAACCATGCTTCACAGTTCCATAATATTAACTTTACAGAAGAAAAGAACAAGTATTTTTTATAACTTGACGCAAATTATACCGTATAATTTAGTAACTTTACGTTTGGGAAAGAGGAAAATCTTTTCATGTTATAAAAATGTGATATTAAAATCTGATTATAACTATGGACATACAACCAATAATAGCTCTGGTCAAAGAGACGAAGTGCATCATCACAAACAGGGAAATGGCAACCCATGTGAAAGAAAAAGCTGTGGCTGATTATGTTACACAAGTGGATGTAGCCGTACAGAACTTCCTTAAGGAAGAACTACATAAGATACACCCAGAAATCCAATTTCTCGGAGAAGAAACCGGTTTACAGAAAATGAACACGAATAGCTACTGGATTCTAGACCCCGTGGATGGAACAACCAACCTCATACATGACTATCACCACAGTGTAGTATCATTGGCTCTTTGCCAACAAAATGAAATAGTTCTGGGCATTGTCTATGACCCTTACCATGATGAACTATTCTCTGCTGTCAAAGGAGAAGGCAGTTTTCTGAATGGCAAACCTATTCATGTATCCTCTGCAAACTTCCTATCGGAAACCATTATCGGTATCGGAACTGCCAAAAGAGAACTTGCCAAAGAAAACTTTACCAGATTTATAGAATACATATCTAAAATGAAAACAACAACCAAACAAATGAAAATAAATGTGCTGTTTTATAGCTATTTATAAGTGTGCATTTCTTTTCAGTTGCTTTCAT
>Ga0209064_1002773_pt1 | contig 17862 bp, 12 predicted proteins | sample Inofromicrocosms_FD_187498 | JGI IMG/M metagenome (GOLD analysis project Ga0209064, IMG submission 187498) | Mouse cecum microbial communities from Vienna, Austria - Inoculum for glucosamine and mucus D2O microcosms (SPAdes) (version 2) | ecosystem: Host-associated > Mammals > Digestive system >... | reverse complement strand
GACATCGAGGTGCCAAACCACTCCGTCGATATGAGCTCTTGGGAGGGATCAGCCTGTTATCCCCGGAGTACCTTTTATCCTTTGAGCGACGGCCCTTCCATGCGGAACCGCCGGATCACTATGCTCTGGTTTCCCACCTGATCGGCTTGTCGGCCTCCCAGTCAAGCACCCTTGTGCCATTACACTCAATAGGGCCGGTTACCAATCGGCCTGAGGGTACCTTTAGAAGCCTCCGTTACGCTTTTGGAGGCGACCACCCCAGTCAAACTGCCCGCCAAACGCGGTCCCCGAAGTCCCGGGTTAGGGACCAGACAGAGGAAGGGCCGTATTTCAACGCCGGCTCCACGGATACTGGCGTACCCGATTCTCAGCCTCCGGCCTATCCTACACATCCGCTGCCCGGTCACAACGTTAAGCTGCAGTAAAGGTTCACGGGGTCTTTTCGTCCCATCGCGGGTAATCGGCATCTTCACCGATACTACAATTTCACTGGAATCACGGTTGAGACAGTGTCCGGATCATTACACCATTCGTGCAGGTCGGAACTTACCCGACAAGGAATTTCGCTACCTTAGGACCGTTATAGTTACGGCCGCCGTTTACCGGGGCTTCAATTCAAACCTTCTCTTGCGATGAGCTCTCCTCTTAACCTTCCGGCACCGGGCAGGTGTCAGGCTGTATACAGCTTCTTACGAATTAGCACAGCCCTGTGTTTTTGTTAAACAGTTGCCTGGACCTATTCTCTGCGCCTCACTCACGTGAGGACCCCTTTTCCCGAAGTTACGGGGTCAATTTGCCTAGTTCCTTAACCGTGAATCTTCCAAGCGCCTTAGTATATTCTACCCGACCACGTGTGTCCGTTTACGGTACGGGGTTCCTACATGTTATGCTTAGCGGGTTTTCTTGGGAGTATGATTACCTTCGCTATCGGTCCGTCCGAAGACTTCCCGTACTCTCGGACTTCGGCTCACGGAGTGGATTTGCCTGCCCCGATCATAACCTTTGTCCTTCAACGCACTTTTCCGTCAGTGCGCGGAAGTGTCACTGCTCCGTCACCACATCGCCATGAAGGAACGTAACGGAATCTTAACCGTTTTGCCATCGGCCTTGCCGTTAGGCGGAGCCTTAGGACCCGACTCACCCCGGGACGATTAACGTTGCCCGGGAAACCTTAGTCTTTCGGCGAGAGCGCATCTCACGCTCTTTATCGTTACTTATACCTACATTTGCTTTTCCAGAATCTCCACCAGGGGTTATCCCCGGGATTCAGCGATGCTGGAATGCTCCCCTACCGATGCTTTTCGCATCCCGCGGCTTCGGTAACAGGTTTCATACCCGATTATTATCCACGCGCGGTCCCTCGACTAGTGAGCTGTTACGCACTCTTTGAATGAATGGCTGCTTCCAAGCCAACATCCTAGCTGTCTTCGGGACCACACTGCGTTAGTCTAACTTAACCTGTATTCCGGGACCTTAGCCGGCGGTCTGGATTCTTCTCCTCTCGGGCACGGACCTTAGCACCCATGCCCTCACTCCCGGCCTTAACCTGTGAGCATTCGGAGTTTGTCCGGACTTGATAGGCGGCGAAGCCCTCGCATCCGATCAGTCGCTCTACCTCACACAGGAAACAGCCGAGGCTGCACCTAAATGCATTTCGGGGAGTACGAGCTATCTCCGAGTTTGATTGGCCTTTCACTCCTACCCTCACCTCATCCGGAAGCTTTTCAACGCTTATCGGTTCGGACCTCCAGTGGGTGTTACCCCACCTTCATCCTGGACAAGGGTAGATCACTCGGTTTCGCGTCTGCCACTGCCGACTAAGCGCCCTTTTCAGACTCGCTTTCGCTTCGACTACACGGATCATACCGCTTAATCTTGCCGGCAACGGCAACTCGTAGGTTCATTATGCAAAAGGCACGCCGTCACGCCATATTGACGCTCCGACCGCTTGTAGGCGTACGGTTTCAGGAACTCTTTCACTCCGCTGCGCGCGGTGCTTTTCACCTTTCCCTCACGGTACTGGTTCACTATCGGTCTCTTACGAGTATTTAGCCTTGGCGGATGGGCCCGCCGGATTCATACAGGATTTCTCGTGTCCCGCACTACTCAGGATTCCACTACGGACAAACATGCTTTCGGATAAGGGGCTTTCACCCGCTACGGCCGCACTTTCCAGTACCTTCTCCTCAGCATGTATTTCCGACAACGTGGTCCTACAACCCCCGTCATGCCTCGACATCACGGGTTTGGGCTCTTCCCCGGTCGCTCGCCGCTACTGGGGGAATCATTCTTATTTTCTTCTCCTACGGGTACTAAGATGTTTCAGTTCCCCGCGTTCGCCTCCGCTATAAGCGGATGACAGGCCTTCAGCCTGCCGGGTTTTCCCATTCGGACATCCGCGGATCAAAGGTCATTTGCACCTACCCGCGGCTTTTCGCAGCTTATCACGTCCTTCTTCGCCTGTAAGAGCCTAGGCATCCACCGTACGCCCTTCTGTTCTTGTCATGGCCCGATACTTCCCAAACCGGAAAGTACGGACATCCACACACGAAAACTATCTCGCGCATGGGCTTGTATTTCTTTTTCAGAACCTTGTTTTCCTTCGTTGCTTGTCAGATTGTACATTATGTCATGGAGCGTGCCGCAAATAAACTTGCGGAAAGTGGAGAATAACGGATTCGAACCGTTGACCCCCTGCTTGCAAAGCAGGTGCTCTAGCCAGCTGAGCTAATCCCCCTTAGCACGGGTAGTCCCAGGCAGAGTTGAACTGCCGACCTCCACATTATCAGTGTGGCGCTCTAACCAACTGAGCTATAGGACTGGCAGAACGGCCTGAAACGGGCGGAACGCCCAGCTTCAACGTTCCCTCTATATACAGATTCACATACTTGGCAGAGAAAATGCCACACGGACAGGGACAATTACCATTAAAGCAACCTAAGACTCCCCCATAAAAGCAGACCATAAGGCATGCCGTCCAGAAAGGAGGTGTTCCAGCCGCACCTTCCGGTACGGCTACCTTGTTACGACTTAGCCCCAATCACCGGTCTTACCCTAGGCCGACCCTCGCGGTCACGGCTTTCAGGTACCCCCGGCTTTCATGGCTTGACGGGCGGTGTGTACAAGGCCCGGGAACGTATTCACCGCGCCATGGCTGATGCGCGATTACTAGCGAATCCAGCTTCGTGGAGTCGGGTTGCAGACTCCAGTCCGAACTGAGAGCGACTTTGAGGATCAGCGTCCGCTCGCACGGTAGCTTCCCTCTGTATCACCCATTGTAACACGTGTGTAGCCCCGGACGTAAGGGCCGTGCTGATTTGACGTCATCCCCGCCTTCCTCACATCTTGCGATGGCAGTGTCTCCGGAGTGCCCGGCATTACCCGATGGCAAACGGAGAGAAGGGTTGCGCTCGTTATGGCACTTAAGCCGACACCTCACGGCACGAGCTGACGACAACCATGCAGCACCTCCGCGGCAGCCCCGAAGGGAAGGGACATCTCTGCCCCATGCAGCCGCAGTTCAAGCCCGGGTAAGGTTCCTCGCGTATCATCGAATTAAACCACATGTTCCTCCGCTTGTGCGGGCCCCCGTCAATTCCTTTGAGTTTCACCGTTGCCGGCGTACTCCCCAGGTGGAATACTTAATGCTTTCGCGTGGCGGCATAATTTATAACCATACCGCGAGTATTCAACGTTTACTGTGCGGACTACCAGGGTATCTAATCCTGTTTGATACCCGCACTTTCGAGCCTCAGCGTCAGTTACACTCCGGAAACCTGCCTTCGCGATCGGTCGTCTTCATGATATCTAAGCATTTCACCGCTACACCATGAATTCAGGCTTCCCTGCGTGTACTCAAGACCGGCAGTTTCAACTGCAATTCCGGGGTTGAGCCCCGAACTTTCACAACTGACTTAACGGCCCGCCTACGCTCCCTTTAAACCCAATAAATCCGGATAACGCCCGGACCTTCCGTATTACCGCGGCTGCTGGCACGGAATTAGCCGGTCCTTTTTCTGACGGTACATACAATACGGGATTCACGAACCCCCTTTTATTCCCGACTAAAAGCAGTTTACAACCACGAGGGCCGTCATCCTGCACGCTACTTGGCTGGTTCAGCCTCTCGGCCATTGACCAATATTCCTCACTGCTGCCTCCCGTAGGAGTCTGGACCGTGTCTCAGTTCCAGTGTGGGGGACCTTCCTCTCAGAACCCCTACCCATCGTAGGTTAGGTGGGCCGTTACCCCGCCTACTGCCTAATGGGACGCATCGCCATCCGTTACCAATAAATCTTTCATGAATCCACCATGCGGAAAATTCATCGCATCGGGTATTAATCTTACTTTCGCAAGGCTATCCCCGAGTAACGGGCAGGTTCGATACGCGTTACGCACCCGTGCGCCGGTCGCCATCAGAGTCAGCAAGCTGACCCCATGATGCCCCTCGACTTGCATGTGTTAAGCCTGTAGCTAGCGTTCATCCTGAGCCAGGATCAAACTCTTCATTGTAAAATATTATTTCTTTCTTTTATTCTGAATCAAATCCGGCATGTCTCTCTTTACTGTCGACTTCTATATTCTCTGGGTCGTCTCGTCTTGACGGTGCTTCATTTTCATTTACCCGGCACAGCCCTGACCCAAACAACGGATCCCCTCGCGGAAAACCATAATAAGGATAAGGCGTGCCTCCATGTTGCACTTCTCTACTACTAAGTATGAAATCCTTTCAAAGATCTATTTTTTCTTTTCTCAGCTCACTGACCGCTTCCGGCCGTTTGCGAGTGCAAAAGTACAACTTTTATACGTTACAAACCAAAAAAAACAACAACTATTTTTTTAATTTTTTACACCCATACAACAAATATAAAACTCAATGCACTGAATAGCACATACATAGATACAATAATATTTTTCACTCCAATACACAACAAATAACAACCAAATAAACTAAACAGCCATAAAATCATATACCAACCAGAATAACACATCATAATAACACATCATATCCCCACACAAAAAAACAAAAGCACTATATATAGGTATATAATATAAACAACAATACAAAACAACTCAACGCAAACGACCATAAGCAAAACGAAAACCACACAACACAAATGAAAACGTTAAATAAACTCCACGAAACTTTCTTGATCTTTTTACCCACTCACAGCCCATAGGGAACCGGCAGCGAACACACGGCTGAAGAGAACAATACGAAACATGACATGCTGGAAAAGACGGAGAACGGGAAGATGATTTTTCCGGAACAGGAAAATCCACCTTTCCCCATGTTAAAATTCCTCATTTTTTCTATTGATATTTCCTTTTGCTGTATTTTTGTACGAATTTCCTGTGATTGTGGACTTCCGGAAGCCCGAAAGCGGAATATGCACCACACACATATTATATATAATATATATGACAAAAAGAAGAAAAAGGAACGGCGGCGGATTCAGCACCCTCACCTCCTGCATCAGCACAACGATGGTACTGATTCTGTTGGGGACGGTGGTGTTTTTTGTAACAGTAGGCCATAACTTCAGCCGTTCGCTGCGTGAGAATTTTACGGTAGAAGTCCTATTAGACGACAGCATCGGCAACAGGGATCTCGTGCAGTTACAGAAGGAACTGCGCACCAAGCCCTATGTCCGCAACGTCCACTATATCTCAAAAGAGCGGGGAACCCGGGAAATGGCCAAAGCACTGGAATCCGGTCCGGATGAGTTTCTGGGCTATAGTCCGATTCCGGCAGAGTTCGAGCTTTTCCTGAAGGCGGAATATGCCAATCTGGACAGTCTGAAGCTGTATGAACCGGACCTGCGCCGGCACAAAGGAGTGACCGACATCATCTATCCCAAAGATGCAATGAATTTCGTCAACTACATCATTCCGCTGACAGGCACCGTCATGCTGACCGTGGCGCTGCTGCTGACGTTCGTCTCGTTCTCCCTCATCAACAACACCATACGCATGAGCGTCTATGCACGCCGCTTCACCATCCACACGATGAAACTGGTAGGGGCCAAATGGAACTTCATCCGCCGCCCCTTCATGATACGTGCGTTCTGGATAGGCTTCACGGCGGCCCTCATAGCAGACGGGCTGATTGCCGGAGGAATCTATGCCTTGCTCCAGCTCGATGTATATGTCAGCACACTTGTAACTCCCGCCGTCATGGGCATCACACTGGGTAGCGTGGTGGTCTGCGGACTGTTTCTCACGCTCCTGTGCGCCTTCTTCTCCGTGAACCGCCATCTGCGCATGTCGGCCAGCGATGTCTATCTGAAATAAGAACCATACAAAGCAGCATTATGAAAAAAGAACAATTCGCGTTCGGCCGGACCAACTTCATCCTTCTGGCCATCGGTATCACCATTGTCATTCTGGGACTGGTCCTCATGTCGGGAAGCGGTTCGACGGAGACACATTTCGACCCCGAAATCTTCAGTGCGCTCCGCATCAAGACCGCCCCGTCGGTCTGCCTTTTCGGTTATCTGTTCATGATTTTCGCGATCCTGTGGCGGCCCGCCGGAAAACATAAGACACAAACCCACAAGACGGAGGACAACGAATGAGCACCCTGGAAGCCCTTTTACTGGGCCTGCTTCAAGGCCTGACCGAGTATCTGCCCGTGAGCAGCAGCGGCCACCTGACGATAGGTTCCGCCCTTTTAGGAATAGAAGCCGAAGAAAACCTGATGTTCACCGTGGCGGTACACGTGGCCACAGTGCTGAGCACAATCGCCGTACTGGGACACGAGATATTCCGCCTGCTCAAGGGCAGCCTGTCGCCACTGGGCGAAGGAAAAGGCCTCGACCGTCTGAACGGAGAGCAACGCTATGTGCTGAACATCCTTGTCTCGATGATCCCCATCGGCATTGTGGGCGTATTTTTCAAGGATAAGGTGGAGGAAATCTTCGGCGCAGGCCTGACCGTTGTGGGCTGCTGCCTGTTGCTGACAGCCGCCTTGCTGGCCTTCTCCTACTACGCCCGCCCGCGGCAGAAGGAGAACATCTCCCTGCGCGACGCCTTCATTATCGGTCTGTCGCAGGCACTGGCCGTACTGCCGGGCCTGAGCCGCTCGGGCACCACCATCGCCACCGGCCTTCTGCTCGGCAACAAAAAGAGCAGCATGGCGCAGTTCTCCTTTCTCATGGTCATCCCGCCCATCCTGGGCGAAGCGCTTTTAGACATCGTGAAAGCCGCGCAGGAAGGCATGGAAGCCGCTTTCGGCGACCTGTCCGCCAGCGCCCTGATTGCGGGATTCGCCGCCGCCTTCGTCTCGGGCGTGATTGCCTGCAAATGGATGATCCGCATCGTGCAGAAAGGCAAACTCATCTATTTCGCCTATTATTGCCTGCTGGCCGGTATCATGACATTGCTATTAGGATAAGAAATCCCGCAGAAAGAGTTATGAATTTTCTTTCAGGACAGATTCTGGCTTTCGACAAGCCCTACGAATGGACCAGCTTCGGCCTCGTGGCCAAAGTGCGCTGGCTCATCAGCCGCCGCATGGGCGGCCGCAAGATCAAAGTGGGACATGCCGGCACACTCGATCCTCTGGCCACCGGCGTGATGGTGATTTGCACCGGAAAGGCCACCAAGCGGATTGAGGAACTGCAAAGCGGCGTCAAGGAATACGTGGCCACGCTACGCCTGGGGGCAACCACTCCGAGTTTCGACCTGGAACACCCCATCGACGTCACCTATCCCACGGACCACATCACGGAAGAAGCCGTCCGCGAAGCATTGAAACGCTTCACGGGAGAGATCATGCAGGTTCCGCCAGCCTTCTCGGCCTGCAAGGTGGAAGGAAAACGAGCCTACGACCTGGCCCGCAAGGGCCGCGATGTGGCCCTGAAGGCCAAGCCCCTGCGCATTGACGAGATAGAACTGGTAGCATGCCACCTGCCCGAAGAGATCAGGATCCGCGTGATCTGCTCCAAAGGCACCTACATCCGCGCCCTGGCCCGTGACATCGGACAGGCCCTTGGCAGCGGAGCTCACCTGACAGCCCTGCGGCGCACCCGCGTGGGAGAGTACGTGATAGACAACTGCTTCACACCGGAAAGTTTCGAGCAATGGCTGGAGCAACAGACCGTAGAGACCGAGTTGCCCGCCTGAAAAAACGCGAAGAGCCGCCCTCCTCTCCCCTCCAGAAACAGACAAAAACAAATACAATCAGTAAATAAATATGAAACTCTCACAGTTCAAGTTCAAACTTCCACCCGAGAAAATCGCCCAGTATCCCGCCGCTCACCGCGATGAATGCCGCATGATGGTGCTGCACCGCAAGACGGGACAGATAGAGCACAAGATGTTCAAGGAAGTGCTGGACTATTTTGACGAACATGACGTTTTTGTATTCAACGACACGAAGGTGTTCCCTGCCCGCCTTTACGGCAACAAGGAGAAGACCGGCGCCTGCATCGAGGTATTCCTGCTGCGGGAGCTGAACCGCGAACTGCGCCTGTGGGACGTGCTGGTGGACCCGGCACGCAAAATACGCATCGGCAACAAGCTCTACTTCGGCGAGGACAACTCCATCGTAGCCGAAGTGATTGACAACACCACCAGCCGCGGACGCACCCTGCGCTTTCTCTACGACGGCGACCACGAAGAGTTCAAACGGTCGCTCTACGCCTTGGGAGAGGCCCCTGTTCCTCGGTTTGTGGGCCGCGGCTCGGAACCCGAAGACCTGGAACGCTTCCAGTGTATCTTTGCCCGCCACGAAGGCGCCGTCACCGCTCCTACCGCAGGCATGCACTTCTCACGCGAACTGATGAAACGCATGGAGATCAAAGGCATTGACTTCGCCTACATCACCCTGCACTGCGGACTGGGTAACTTCCGCAACACCGACGTGGAAGACCTGACAAAGCACAAGATGGACTCCGAACAGATGTTCGTGGGAGCCGACTGCTGCCGCATCGTCAACAAGGCCAAGGACGAGGAACGGAAGATCGTGGCCGTGGGCACCACCGTGCAACGCGCACTCGAAGCCTGCGTAGGCACGGACCACCGCATCAAGGAATTCGAGGGCTGGACCAACAAATTCATTTTCCCGCCCTACGAATTCTCCGTGGCCGACGCCATGCTCTCCAACTTCCACCTGCCCTACTCCACCCTGCTCATGCTCACAGCCGCCTTCGGCGACTACGAATACACGATGGAGGCCTACCACACGGCACTGGAAGAAGGATACGCCTTCGGTCCCTTCGGCGATGTCATGCTCATCGTAGACTGATCCCGTCGCAACCTGACAAGAGTAAAGTACCGGCACCAGAGAAATTCTGCTCCGGTACTTTTTCATTCCGTACACACCAATCCCCCACCCGCCATGAAACTCTACATCGCATTAGGCTCCAACATAGGAGACAGGGAGGAAAACCTGCGGAGTGCCCTCCGCCTGACAGCCGAAGCCGCCGGACCGCTCCTGCGCTGCTCCTCTTTCCATGAAACCGAGCCCGTAGGCTTCTGTTCCTGCCACCGGTTTCTCAACGCGGCCGCCCTGTTCGAGACCTCACTCTCCGCAACGGAACTGCTGGACATCACGCAGCAGATAGAAATCCGCATGGGACGCACCACGAAAAGCGCCGGCGGCATCCACCATGACCGTCCCATCGACATCGACCTGCTGGCACTCGGAGACGAACACATCGACCTCCCCGCGCTCACCCTGCCCCATCCCCGCCTGCACCTGCGCCGCTTTGTGCTCGAACCGCTGGCAGAGATCGACTCCGCGTGGAGACACCCCGTCAGCGGACAGAGCATCGCCGGAATGACCGCGGCCCTGAACCGACCCGACATCGTTGAAGCCGACCGACCCACGGAGGAGATCCTGTCCGCCCTGAACCGCCTGCTGCCCCAATTGTCGGACACCGCTCCACAACTCACTTCCGACAGCCTCAGCCGTCTGCTGGCCTCGACCAGCACACACCTGTATCTGCTGCGCGACGAAAACGGAACCATACAAGGCACCGCCACCCTCTGTCTGTGCGCCTCGCCCACGGGAACCAAAGCCTGGGCGGAAGACGTAGTGACCGACCGGAACTGCCGCGGACGGGGATACGGCCGCGCCCTGGCGGAACACCTCAAGGCCGAAGGCCGCAGACTGGGTGCAAAGGCCGTACTGCTGACCTCGCGGCCCGCCCGCGAAGCCGCCAACCGCCTGTATGCCTCCGCCGGGTTCGAACGCCGCGAGACCAATGTCTACCGCTGGACAACGTCTGCCGGCGGCGAGATGCCATCGGCAGACGATGCCTCCAACACGGGCAATGAATAATTTTCCGTTTCTTCCGGTTCCCGGAAGCCAGCCGCGTGTGGCATGTACTCCCCCCTTGCGCGAGGACATGCGGCACGTTTTTATTATGCTTGTTTGCCACCGGATATTTTACAGGATTCTTTTGTGTCTGTGTAAAAATATTTACAAGGCATGTAAAAAATTTTACAAGGCGTGTAAATCTTTTTACAAGGCATGTAAAAAATTCCAGGTCCTTTCCCGATTTTGGCCGGCAGTCCGGGGCGTACTCTAAAAACGGATTTGCCGGCTCTTCCCGTCTGCCCGACATTGAGTTTCCTACGGAGCGAACAGACCTGCGGCTGCCACCGGTTTCTATTCCTGCAAGAGTGCATCCCGTAACAAATATTAAAAATCGAAAATTCACCCCCCCAATTTAGTTAATTGATATAAATTTATATATTTGCATCAATTAAAATATGAAACTTGAACATTTCAAACAATCCCGCTATGAGATCCCTTAAATCTACTCTGACGATGTTCATCCTCGTTGTGAGCATTCTCACACAGTCTTGCACATCCCATGTTCCCAATCCGGTCTACGGCAACATCGGCGACGAAGGCGCGCCGCTCTATGCCGATTCATCAGGCAAAGAACCTACCGACACATTGCTCTACGGCGTAATCGTGGAGTATGATGCCAACGAAAAAAGCAAATTTGTCAAGGTACGCGACATCGCAACCGGCGTCGAAGGCTATGCCGACACTCTAAAAATCAACCAAGCCAATCACCCGCTTGAAGCTCCCTACGTGTTCGATGAAGAACAGAGCGAATGCGAACTTCTCAACATCGAAACATCCGAAACCAGCGAATCCGTTTCCGGCTGGACTTTCTGGAAAAAAGGAAATGGAGTCATGGCTCTCAGCAGTGTGACACTGGCCTACAATACCGGCCGGGTGTTCACACAGCAGAACTATTATCTCGGGGAAATCCATCCGGGATATATACTCCTCACCCACAGTGTTGAATACGGCGAAGACAACGGAGAAAAACTCGAAACTCCCATCGTCATATATGAAGACATCGCATCCCGTGCCGGAATTTTCGAAGGCGGCCAGTGCTTCACTCCCGGAGGCCAACTTGGCGGATTCGATACCGACGATTGGGAACAATAATCACATAAACCAACCGAAATGAAACGACTTTTATTGACGGTGACAAGCCTTCTCATAGGGCTGACATCACATGCACAAGTAAATCTCGCGGGCGTATACGAAGGCGATATGAACGACAACGTCACCCGCAAGCGGATGTATGCCAATCTTGACTTTCTCAACGAAGTGCCTGATTTTACACAGATTTTCAAAGAGAAAAAAGCCCCGATGAAGATTCTTCCGTCAGACTTCATGAATGCCGGGAAACTCAAAAAGAACTTCACCGGACAGTCCGCACCGGGTTTTATCCGCTTCAACAGCAAGACCATCTTCTCATCGACAGAAGAACTGAAACTCACGAATCCAAGAATTGAGGACGGGGTTTTAGCGGCCGATTGGGTGAACAACGCAGGGGCGAAAGGCAAATGCTTTATCATTGTCAACCCGGACAAATCAATCCAATTCCTCGGTCTCACGACTCTGGCCAAAGATTTGGGACCGGACAACCTTGTGCTGACACAAGTGGAAGACAAACTTCCACGAGACAAGCAACCTTATGTGACTGGCCCCGAACTTTTGGAGTATGTCAATAAACGGTATCACCGTGAAATCCTGTGGAGACTGCATATCGACAGCAGCAAAGGAATGAGCGGCGTGAGACCTTCTGTCAACATCGGCCAGGTGCGCCGTATAGGCAACAATATCTTGCTGCCCGTGCAATTCCATAACAAGGCGTCGAAAAAGGCAAGTCCCTATTTCGGCTCTCATAATCCTTTTGAGCGGAATGAACTTGCTGCCATAAACGGTTCGCCATTCTGCATTGTTAGTTCTGATCGGAGTCTGGAAAAAAACATCGGCCCGAATGAGACAGCCATGCAGCGCTTTACCATTGTCGGAGTGCCTTTGGACGCTCAAAAGATTGATCTTCTCAAAATCCAAGGACGCGCACAATACACCCACTCAACCGAAAATAATCCTTACGGTGATTTCGAATATGTGCTTACTGATGTGGTCCTTCCCGAATTACAACCGTCAAACCGTCCAGGGACTTTCATCACAGACAGTGACATTCAGGTAAACTTTGACGGAGTTCAAAGCGAAGGCAAGAACCTCATCGTGAACTTTACCCTGATTAACCGTAGTGTGCGCGAAAAACAACTGACAGCCAACGAAAAAGGAATTGCGAGAACACAGGACGGCGAGGAATATCAATGTTTGGTGAATCTTCCCGAGACTCTCATGGCTAATGACCTGCTCAAGGGAAAGATGATAATTTCCGGCGCAGCGGGCATAAATATCAGAATGGCCCGCATCCCGATATCCATCAGCGAACGTAATATGGATTACAAAGCCATGCTCCAGTTCTAAACAAGTATTTGTAGGCCGTGGTGTAGAAGAATGTTCATGGCGCATTAGCAGAACTTCTTCAATGCTTAAAGAAGGGTGGTGACCGGATTGAAGTCGCCACCCTGTTTCTGTTTTTGTGTGCTCCTGCCGGACGATGAGTTTGAACCGGTTGTATGGCTGTCGCAAATCGACTTCCACACCCAATCCTTTCATATACAATTTCGAAGTCACGTATAAAATATAAAAAAATCAACTTTTTTTTGCAGAACACAATAAATAACTTAATTTTGCAGGGAAAAGGTGCGGCCCCCGCACCCACAGCTACGGAAACAATTTTAATATCAACTTAATTCTAACAAAAGTATGTGGTTATGTAATTCATCTATCGGAAGAAAGGTGATAATGTCCGTAACAGGCATTGCGCTGATTCTCTTCCTAACGTTTCATGCTTGCATGAACTTGGTAGCCCTCTTTTCCGCAGAAGGCTATAACATGGTGTGCGAGATGCTGGGAGCCAACTGGTATGCCGTAGCTGCGACTGCCGGCCTGGCAGCCTTGGTGGCGCTTCACTTCGTCTATGCCGTCATCCTCACACTCCAGAACCGCAAGGCCCGCGGTGCCAGCCGCTACGCGGTGACCGACCGGCCCGAGAAGGTGGAATGGGCGGCACAGAACATGTTCGTGCTCGGCGTGATCGTCGTAGTGGGAATGCTGCTTCACCTCTACAACTTCTGGTTCAACATGATGTTTGCCGAACTGGCCAACGGCGGCATGCCCTACATCAACGAAGTGGCCAGCGCATCCGACGGTTACGGCATGATTGCCTACACCTTCTCCAACCCCGTGTTCACGGTGCTCTACCTCATCTGGTTCGCCGCCATCTGGTTCCACATGACGCACGGCTTCTGGAGCGCTTTCCAGACACTCGGCTGGAACGGCAAGACCTGGTTCTGCCGCTGGAAAGCCATCGGCATGGCCTACGTGACGGTGCTGATGCTCATCTTCGTAACCGTGGCCCTGAAATTCGCCTTCTGCGGCGGATGCTGCTAACGGGACACAATCTCAATGAAGTCAAAATTCAATAAACGAAACAACAAATGGCTACTATAAATTCAAGAATACCCGAAGGTCCCGTTGCTGAAAAATGGACCAACTATAAAGCTCACCAGAAACTGGTGAACCCGAAGAACAAGCGCAAGCTCGACATCATCGTCGTGGGAACGGGTCTGGCCGGAGCCAGCGCTGCCGCATCACTCGGCGAGATGGGTTTCAAAGTAAAGAATTTCTGCATTCAGGATTCGCCCCGCCGCGCCCACTCCATCGCCGCACAGGGAGGTATCAATGCCGCCAAGAACTATCAGAACGACGGCGACTCCGTGTACCGCCTCTTCTACGACACCGTCAAAGGCGGTGACTACCGTGCCCGCGAGGCCAACGTATACCGTCTGGCCGAAGTGAGCGCCAGCATCATCGACCAGTGCGTGGCACAGGGAGTTCCCTTCGCCCGCGAATACGGCGGCATGCTTGCCAACCGCTCCTTCGGCGGCGCACAGGTGAGCCGTACCTTCTACGCCAAAGGACAGACCGGCCAGCAGCTGCTGCTCGGTGCCTACTCCGCCCTGATGTGTCAGGTACACGCCGGCACCGTAGAGCTGTACACCCGCTACGAAATGCTCGATGTGGTCATCATCGACGGCCGCGCCCGCGGCATCATCGCCCGCAACCTTGTGACGGGTGGCATCGAGCGCTTCGCCGCCCACGCAGTGGTCATCGGTACGGGAGGCTACGGAAACACCTATTTCCTCTCCACCAACGCCATGGGCTGCAACTGCTCCGCCGCCATGGCCTGCTACCGCAAAGGCGCCTACTTCGCCAATCCCTCCTACGTCCAGATCCACCCCACCTGCATCCCCGTTCACGGCGACAAACAGTCCAAGCTGACGCTGATGTCTGAATCGCTGCGTAACGACGGCCGCATCTGGGTTCCCAAAAAACTGGAAGACGCCAAAGCCTGCCAGGAAGGCCGTCTGCAAGGCAAAGACATCCCCGAAGAAGACCGCGACTACTATCTGGAACGCCGCTATCCCGCCTTCGGAAACCTCGTTCCCCGCGACGTGGCCAGCCGTGCCGCCAAAGAGCGCTGCGACAAAGGCTATGGCGTGAACAACACCGGTCTGGCCGTGTTCCTCGACTTCTCGCAGGCCATCAAGGACTTCGGCCGCGATGAGATCGAAGCCCGCTACGGCAACCTCTTCGACATGTACGAGGAAATCACCGACGAAAGCCCCTACGAGACTCCGATGCAGATCTTCCCCGCCGTACACTACACCATGGGCGGCATCTGGGTTGACTACGAGCTCCAGACCTCCATCCAGGGTCTCTTCGCCATCGGCGAGTGTAACTTCTCCGACCACGGCGCCAACCGTCTCGGTGCATCCGCCCTCATGCAGGGTCTGGCCGACGGCTACTTCGTGCTCCCCTACACCATCCAGAACTATCTGAGCGACCAGATCACCGTACCCCGCTTCTCGACCGACCTGCCCGAGTTCAAGGCCGCCGAAGACGCTGTCAAGACACGCATCGGCCGCCTCTTCAACATCAAGGGCAAGCGCTCCGTAGACTCCCTCCACAAGGAACTGGGCCACATCATGTGGGAACACGTGGGCATGGGCCGCACCAAAGCCGGTCTCGAAGAAGGCCTGAAGATGCTCAAGGAACTTCGCAAGACATTCTACAAGGACCTCTTCGTTCCGGGCAGCACAGAAGGCGTAAATGTTGAACTGGAGAAAGCCATCCGCCTTGAAGACTTCATCCTCATGGGCGAACTCATCGCCAACGATGCCCTCCACCGCGAGGAATCCTGCGGCGGACACTTCCGCGAAGAGCACCAGACGGAAGAAGGCGAAGCCAAGCGCGATGACGAGAACTTCTTCTATGTAGGCTGCTGGGAATACCAGGGCAACGACGATGCAACCCCCGTCCTGAACAAGGAACCGCTCGTTTACGAAGCCATCAAGGTACAAACCCGTAACTACAAGAACTAATCCGTAGAACTCCAAAAAGAAATTCAACATGGCTAAGAATATCAGCTTTACAATCAAATACTGGAAGCAGAACGGCCCGAAGGATGCAGGTCACTTCGAACAGCACGAAATGAAGAACATCCCCGATGACACTTCCTTCCTCGAAATGCTCGACATCCTCAACGAGGAACTCATCAACGAGGGCAAAGAGCCGTTCACATTCGACCACGACTGCCGCGAAGGCATCTGCGGCATGTGCTCGCTCTACATCAACGGTACGCCTCACGGCAAGACGGCCACCGGTGCCACCACCTGCCAGCTCTACATGCGCCGCTTCAATGACGGCGACGTGATCACCGTCGAGCCTTGGCGCTCGGCTGCTTTCCCCGTGATCAAGGACTGCATGGTAGACCGCTCCGCCTTCGACAAGATCCAGGCCGCCGGCGGATATGTGACAGTACGCACCGGACAGCCGCAGGACGCCAACGCCATCCTTATCCCCAAACAGGATGCCGACGAGGCCATGGACTGCGCCACCTGCATCGGTTGCGGCGCCTGCGTGGCCGCCTGCAAGAACGGATCGGCCATGCTCTTCGTTTCGAGCAAGGTGAGCCAGTTTGCCCTACTGCCTCAGGGACGTCCCGAAGCCGCCAAACGTGCTAAGGCAATGGTGGCCAAGATGGACGAACTGGGCTTCGGAAACTGCACCAACACCCGTGCCTGCGAGGCCGTATGCCCCAAGAACGAAAGCATCGCCAACATTGCCCGCCTCAACCGCGAATTCATCAAGGCAAAACTGGCCGACTAAAACTCTTACACATGGCTAATATCGCCTGAGAAGGCAACTATACGCGGAGAATCCCTGCCACCGTAACGCGGATGGCAGGGATTCTCTTTTTCTGCAAAATGAACCCCAACTGAAGATGATGCGGAACTCATTATCAAACACGGGCCGTGACCTCTCTTTCCCTGACCTGGTCAGGAAAAATTACTCACAATGCACAAAAACGGTTTCAAAAGCATTACAAGCGCATGATTTCTATTAAAACATCAATCATCGAAATTTCTCCAAATAAAAAAGAATCAATCATCACTGATTCCACAAAATTCCTTAGCTATCTGCTCCATGAGAGGTAGGGAAACATTTCTATCCATTTTACGGGCAAACAGAGCTGAAGACTTTCTAATAGCCAGAGCATCACGTTCGTCAAGCAACACCGGACTATGGCCGTCTCTCACCTCCCAATTCACGTAGCGTAAATTGTCATTGACGAGGGTGCATTTCAAACAGGAATTCAGCAAGATCGTTTGGACAAACATCTCGTCAGGAGAAAACGTATCTTCCAATCGATCATACCAGCCGTTGTCGTTCGCATGTTCGCATATATAGACTACAGCCTCACGCGTCAGGCTCCACCAAGTCGAACCTCCATAAATAGGATGTCCCGGCAACGGACGGAGCAACGATCTGGAACGTTGATAGCCGACATATCGCTCATAAATTTTCTGTGCCAAAGGATGTCCCCAATCAATTCTATCCATCGGATGGAGAAACATTAATCTGTCAACTCCTTCCCTGTACCACCGAACATTAGGAAGACGAAAGAACTCCATAAAATTACGACCAGCATGTTTCTCGAAAAAGTATTTGAAATTATTGCTGTCCGATAAAACACAAATAGCGCAATAAAGTATGGCTCGAACGCTGATTCTACAGTGTTCGAGTCTTCTTTTTTACTTTACAAGCCGCCTCAGTCAACAGTGACGGTTCGGGAGGCGCTCCGGAGGCCTCGGAAAGGATGATTTCCCACTCTTTTTCCGGGTTGTTAAACAGGCTGTTGAATTCAACGTAGTACATCAGGGTAATTCTGACCATTGTTGCGAGCCCGGAGAAGCTCCACTGGCGTTTCAGCCCCTTCTGCATGACCATCGGCAGTAGATTGGCGATTAGTGTGATCCAGATCTGGATCTTGATGGCATTGGCGCTCTCGCCATAGAAGTATTTAAGTGGAAAGTTTTGTTTCATCTGCTTGAACAGCAGCTCAATTTCCCATCTCTGTCGGTATATCGCGATGATTTCCTGCGGGTCGGACT
>Ga0209064_1002772_pt1 | contig 17865 bp, 11 predicted proteins | sample Inofromicrocosms_FD_187498 | JGI IMG/M metagenome (GOLD analysis project Ga0209064, IMG submission 187498) | Mouse cecum microbial communities from Vienna, Austria - Inoculum for glucosamine and mucus D2O microcosms (SPAdes) (version 2) | ecosystem: Host-associated > Mammals > Digestive system >... | reverse complement strand
AATTAACTACTTCCGCCCACACCACCTGCGCCATGCTCATCGCCAACAAAACAGCCAGCAAAAGCATAGCCAAAAACTTTTTCTTCATAATAATATAACCCTCCTGAAATTAATCTTAACAGCCAACAGCCCCAAGGGCAGCCCACCCAAACTGCGATAACTCGCCCAAGCCGCCCTTGTAAACTGTTTTGGCCGTCAAGATAACAAAAAATGCGCGCACAGGTACAGTTTACCCACACACGCAATAAACCCCTTTGCTCAGGAGGGGCTATTCTTCTTAAAGTGCAGCAGCACAACTCAAAAAGTCTTGCAGAACTAACAAATTTGTATTATACTAAATAAAGCGGTGCTGCGTCACAAATAAAGCAGTTGTGTATGGATGGCCGAATCATCCTGCATAGGGGCTCCAAGGTACGCCAATACCAAAGGCCCTGCCGCTACTTTAATTGTTATCTTGCACTTCTATTTTAACTCCAAACCTTGCAGATAGTCAAGCCTTATTTTTGAATTAACGCTAAATTTTTCCAATTTTTTTACTCACAAATTAACCCCCTCAGAGTTACAAATCTGAGGGGGTTTTGATTAGTTACATTGGTTTTATCTTTCTCAATCCAAATATATCGTATTATCAAATATATTTTTATTTCATTTAATTATCTGTAGGCCCGATAAAGAAAGGCTGCAATCTGTGCGCGGGTACAAGTCGCCGCCGGTTCAAAAGCCTGTTTCGTCGCCCCAGTGGAGATACCCTTTTCCACCGACCAAGCCACAGCCGAAGCCAAATCAGCCGGAACATCAACAAAAGCACAGGCTTGCTTAGGCTGCGGGCTGCCAGCCAACAACCACAGATATTTAACCACTTCGCCGCGGCTGCAAGGAGATTCACCATCAAAACGGCTGCCGGTCACCAAGCCTTTAGCCCCAGCCCAGGCCGCCGCATTCCGATAAAAATCTGACCCGTTCACATCACTAAAGCGCAGGCCACTTTCCACCAACGGGCTGCCATTAGCCCGCCAAAGCATTGTCAAAATTTCACCCCGAGTGCAAGTGTCGTTCGGCGCAAAACTGGTATTGGAAACGCCATTAGCCAACCCAGCCGAAACCACCCATTTCACCGCATTGGCAAAGTAATCACTGTTGCGCACATCTTTAAAATTGCGCGGCGCACCAAAAAAGTCCACTACATAACTCAAGCTAGTCGCTTCGCCGCTGACCAAACGCAAGCCCTCAATATCCACCCTATATTGGCCGTCGTAAAGCCCAATTCCCTCCGGCCGGAATATAATACAATTATTCAAGCCATAGCGGACTGTGCTCACCGTAAAATATTTATCGCTCTTAGAAAGCTGATAGTTCTTGCCGCTAAAGCTCCAGTTGCGTCCATCAGCCAGCCGGGTCAGTTTAACCTTAACCGTATCCACCGTCGGTTGCTGATATTTTTCTGTATTAAGAGAAACGCTCCAAGGCGCATTAATGTTAAAAATATCCGCAGGGAAATTGCCGGAGGCCGGCCAAGCCACAAAATCGAAATCCAGGCCCTTGCCGCTCTTATCCGTCACCCATTCCACCGAGCAAGGATTATAGCTATCCGTTCCAGCCGAGTAGCCAAAGCCAATCTTGCCCAAGGCCGGGTTCAACTGCCAACGCCGATGCCCCAAAAGCGGCAAATTCTTGTTGCCGGGGTCATCCATCCAAAAGTCAACAGCCACCAGCAACTCCGTCGCGCGGTAAAGATTGCTGTTCGCCGCACCCTCTTTGCCCAAAGCATAAAAATCTGCGGGCATTCCCGCCGGGTGTTCAGGTTCGTGCGCTTTGCCGCTGCCGCTAGCATAGTTGGTTGCCGTCATCAGCACCGCTGCATGCTGGGCTTTGCGGCACAGTTCCTCATCCAAAGTCACCGATGAAAGTCCGGCAATTCGCCGCAAAGCATTAACCCGCTTCAGGGCGGCCTGTTTAGCCGCCGTGCTCAGGCTGCCCGCCACCTGGGGCGCGGTATATTTCGGTTGTTCGGCAAAAAGCGCCGCGCCATTCAAACTCTGAGGCGCCGCATCCAACAGGTGCCTAATCTCAATTTTGCTAAGCTGCGGCAAACTACGTCGGCCGCTTTGATCCGCTGCCCAGGCACAGTTAGCCCAGGCCAAGCAACAAACCAGCAGCAAAAGCAAGGTTACTAATCTTTTCTTCATTTTATAATCCTCCTCATCCTAAAAAATTAAACACTTACTGACGCAGCTCAAAAGGCAGCGACAGTAAGTGTCTATATTAAAAATCAGCAATTTCTTCCTTATTATAATCCAACAACTCAAAAACGTAAAGCTGACTAATAGTGTCGCTAACTTCATCAACAATGATACTATCTCGACTAAAATAATCCATCCGCACCAGCAGGCCATCTTTGTTCAGCCAGTAGTCAACATAATTTTCCAACATCAGGCCGTCCGCACCATCCTTGCTGCGGCTCTTATTGGCCCGGCTGATATATTTGTCGTTTTTATGCACGCGCCAGCCCTGCCAATCTGGGTGGTCAGCGTCAGTCAAAGCCTCAACCTCGCCCACATAACCAGATTTCAAGCCGGCCTTAAAGAAGAAAGAAAGCAAATCCGGAAAATCGCCAATCTTGCCGGTGTATTCCTCATCCTCCACGCCAGTTTCCAGATCATATTTATGCGCGTCAATCACCTTGTAGGGCGGCTCAATTAAAAGCTCGGTCGGCAGATAACGCTTCTCCACCACAAAGTTAAAGGTACGCACATCAATCCGGTAACGATAATCATAGCAGTAAGCAGAATCATACCCCTGCACCAGTCCTTGCTCCGCCTGGGTTTGGGCCGTCATCAGCAGGTGCCCATTCTGCACCGTGCTCAAAGCCTCCACCCCAGCATTAATCTGCTTAATTTCCTCGTTATATTTACCGCAGCCGGCAAGCAAGCCAGTGCAAACCAGCAACAGGCCCAAAGCCGCCAGCCTTTTCAATTTAAGCCTTAGCATCACTGGCCTCATTTCCCGGTTCGCCAAATTCGGCATAACCACTATGATTGTGGGTCAGCAAATCTGCTGCCAAGTCAGCATAAGCGTCCTCTTCCGCGTCAATATCATCGGCATCTTCGGGGTCAGCCGGCAAACCGACTTCATCATTTTCGGCTAAAGTACCCGACCAAAAAGCATCGTCTGCCGTATCATCGTGGTTTGAGCCATACAAATCTGCATATTCATCTTGCAAACCAAGCTCCTCGGCCCGGCCATGCAGATAAATCTGCTCATTAGCCGCCACACCGGTACCGGCCGGTATCAGCTTACCAATAATCACGTTTTCTTTCAAGCCCAGCAGCGGATCCTGCTTGCCTTTAATAGCCGCGTCAGTCAAAACGCGGGTAGTTTCCTGGAAAGAAGCCGCAGAAAGGAAGGAGTCCGTCGCCAACGAAGCCTTGGTAATGCCCAGCAGCACGTCTGAAGCCACAGCCTTTTCCAGGCCCTCCGCCTCAGCCCGCTCATTAGCCGCCGCAAACTCAAATTTATCCACGTAAACGCCCGGCAGCAAACTGGTGTCGCCAGCGTCCTCAATCTTCACCTTTTTCAACATCTGGCGCACAATAACCTCAATATGCTTGTCGTTAATGTCCACGCCCTGCATACGGTAAACCTTTTGCACCTCCTGCAAAAGGTAAAGCTGCACGCCGTTCACGCCCTTGGTTTCCAAAAGCTCGTTGGGATATACAGAACCCTCGGTAATCTCATCACCGGCCTCCAGCATTTGCCCCTCAGTCACGCACAGTTTAGAAACGTAAGGCACCAAATATTCCGCCATTGGCTCATTAGTCTTCGGGTTGATAATCCGCACGCCGCGCTTGTTGTCCTCAGTTTCAAACAAGTGCACCCGGCCAGCCTCCTTGGAGATTAAGCACTGGCCTTTCGGGCGGCGCGCCTCAAAAATCTCCTCCACACGAGGCAAACCTTGAGTAATATCACCACCGGCAATGCCGCCGGTGTGGAAAGTACGCATTGTCAGCTGGGTGCCAGGCTCGCCGATGGACTGAGCGGCAATGGTGCCCACAGCCTCGCCAATATTCACATGGCCGCCAGTTGCCAAATCCAGGCCGTAGCACTTACTGCACACGCCGTGGGGCGTATGACAGGTCAAAACGGAACGGATGTTTACCTGGCGCTCCGCCTCCGGCAACGTATTCAGATAGGCCACAATCTTTTCAGCCAAATCCATATTCACCAGCGTATCCCGTGCCGCAATCAACTCGCCGGTTTCCTGGTTTACAATGTCCTGGTTCAGATAACGCCCCTCAATGCGCTCGGTCAAATCCTCAATACCCTTGATTTCCTTAACCCAAATGCCCTCAGTATCGCCGCAATCGTGCTCACGCACAATAACATCCTGAGCCACGTCCACCAGGCGGCGGGTCAGATAACCAGAGTCCGCGGTACGCAATGCAGTATCAGCCAAACCTTTGCGGGCGCCGTGGGCGGAAATGAAGAATTCCAAAACCGTCAAGCCCTCGCGGAAATTCGCTTTAATCGGCAAGTCAATGATGCGGCCGGTCGGGTCGGCCATCAAACCGCGCAAACCGGCCAGCTGCCGAATTTGCTTCTCGTCGCCGCGCGCGCCGGAGTTCGCCATCATAAAAATCGGATTAAAGGGGTCAAGGTTATCCATCAGGTGTTCAGTCACATCCTTGGTAACCTTCTCCCAAATCCTGATTACGCTACGATAACGTTCATCTTCGGTAATCAAGCCCATTTCAAACTGCTCTTCAATCTCCAGAACCATAACCTCGGCGTTGGCCATAATCTCGGCCTTTTCCGGGGGGATTAAAATATCGCCCACACCAACGGTAATACCAGCCCTAGTAGAATATTTGTAACCCACGGCCTTAATACCGTCCAAAAATTCGGCGGTTCGGCTAATGCCCTCGCGGCGATAGCAGCGGTCAACCAGTATACCAAGCATCTTCTTGCCGCACTCCAGGTTATAAAAGCCCATCTTACGCGACATCGGAATTTCATAGTTAAATATCAAACGGCCCAGGCTGGTGTGCAGACGCTTAAAGTTGCCGCGTTCGTCCTTGGGGAAAGGAATTTCCGTATCCTTGTCAATCCACAAAGTATCCCATTCCTCCGGCTTCGGCACCTCAATCCAGTCGTGAATATCCAAATCACCGTTCACATAAGCCCGATACGCTTCATCCAAACCGGAATAATGATGCACCTTTTCCGGGTCATAAACATTGGTATCACGAATAATTGTCAAATAGTAGGAACCCAAAACCATATCCTGCGTGGGCGAGGCCACAGGACGGCCGTCCTTGGGGTTCAAAATGTTGTTGGAAGACAACATCAGCAGCCGGGCCTCAGTTTGCGCTTCAGCCGAAAGCGGCACGTGCACCGCCATCTGGTCGCCGTCAAAGTCGGCGTTGTAGGCAGTACAAACCAGCGGATGAATTTTCAGAGCCCGGCCCTCAACCAAAATTGGCTCAAAAGCCTGAATGCCCAAGCGGTGCAAAGTCGGTGCGCGGTTCAGCAAAACGGGGTGCTCGCGGATAACATCCTCCAGCACATCCCAAACCTCCGGCCGCACGCGCTCCACCATCCGCTTAGCGCTCTTAATATTATGCGCCATATTATCATGCACCAAGCGCTTCATCACAAACGGCTTGAAAAGCTCCAGCGCCATCTCCTTAGGCAGGCCGCACTGGTGCATTTTCAGCTCCGGCCCAACCACGATAACCGAACGGCCGGAGTAATCAACACGTTTGCCCAGCAAGTTCTGGCGGAAACGCCCCTGTTTGCCTTTCAACAAATCGGAAAGCGATTTCAGCGGCCGGTTGCCAGGGCCCACCACGGGGCGGCCGCGGCGGCCGTTATCAATCAGCGCGTCCACAGCCTCCTGCAACATCCGCTTTTCATTGCGCACAATAATATCCGGCGCGCCCAAATCCAGCAGACGATGCAAGCGGTTGTTGCGGTTAATCACCCGGCGATAAAGGTCGTTCAAATCGCTGGTGGCAAAACGTCCGCCATCAAGCTGCACCATGGGGCGTAGTTCCGGCGGAATAACCGGCACCACGTCCAAAATCATCCATTCCGGCCGGTTGCCGCTCTGCAAAAAGGCCTCCACAACCTCCAGCCGGCGGATAGCTTTCACCTTACGCTGGCCAGCCACCTCTTTCAGCTCGGAGCGCAGCTCAGCCCGCAACTCCTCCAGGTCAATGTTCTGCAAAATTTCTTTAATGCTCTCAGCGCCCATCCCCGCCCGAAAGCCGCTGCCCCAGCGGTCGCGCGCCTCGCGATATTCCTGCTCGGAAAGAACCTGTTTAGCCTCCAAATCAGTATCGCCCGGGTCCAGCACAATATAAGAAACAAAGTAAAGCACTTTTTCCAGCACGCGCGGCGAGATATTCAACAGCAGGCCCATCCGGCTGGGAATCCCCTTAAAATACCAAATATGGCTCACCGGCGCAGCCAACTGGATATGCCCCATGCGTTCGCGGCGCACCCGGGAACGGGTAACCTCCACGCCGCAACGGTCGCAGACCACGCCTTTGTAACGAATTCGTTTATATTTGCCGCAGTGGCACTCCCAATCTTTGGTCGGCCCAAAAATTCGCTCGCAAAACAGGCCGTCCCTTTCCGGCTTCAGCGTGCGATAATTGATAGTTTCCGGCTTCTTAACCTCGCCATATGACCATTCCAAAATCTGCTCAGGCGAGGCCATTTTTATCTGCATTCTGTCAAAGCGTCTGGCGTCCAGCCCATGCACGGCCACATTTTTATCTTCCACCAAAAGCTCTCCTCCTCTCAAATCCACCCGCGGTCTTCATCACTCGCGAATGCTCGCAGTATCAGTCATCCAAATCCAACGAGTAATCATCAGGGTCAGTCAGCGTATCCAAATCAGCCAAATTAGTGGCAGTGCTCAAATCGTCCACCTTGTATTGAACCATTTCACGCTCCAGCTGGTCAAGCTCGCTGGCCGTCGGCAGCATATCCAAATCAACTTCCTCATCATAGTCATCATCAGGATCACCAAAATCATCCAGGTCGTCGCCTTCGTATTCACCGTCGTCCGGTTGGCCCAAGCCCTCGCCCTGGCCAATATCCAAATCCAGCTCACGGGCAGTTTCCGCCACATTTTCGTTATATTCATCCTCTTCCCGAATATCAACAATTTCATTGTTTTTATCGAGAATATCCACGCCCAGGCACAGGCTCTGCAACTCCCGAATTAACACCTTAAAGGATTCAGGAATGCCCGGCTCCGGCACGTTCTCGCCTTTCACAATCGCCTCGTAAGTGCGCACGCGGCCGGTAATATCGTCAGATTTCACCGTCAAAATTTCCTGCAAAGTGTAAGCCGCGCCGTAGGCCTCCAAGGCCCAAACCTCCATCTCGCCAAAACGCTGGCCGCCAAACTGAGCTTTGCCGCCCAACGGTTGTTGCGTCACCAAGGAGTAAGGTCCGGTGCTGCGAGCATGAATTTTATCGTCAACCAAATGGTGCAGCTTCAAATAGTACATATAGCCAACCGTCACCGGGCTGTCAAACGGCTCCCCGGTTCGGCCGTCATACAAAATAGTTTTGGCGTCCTCACGCATGCCAGCTTCCGCCAAAATATCGGCAATGTCATTATCATTCGCGCCGTCAAACACCGGCGTGGCCACGCGCAGGCCAAGACGTTTGGCGGCCATGCCCAAGTGAGTTTCCAAAATCTGGCCAATGTTCATACGTGAAGGCACGCCCAACGGGTTCAGCACAATCTGCACCGGCGTACCATCCGGCAGGAACGGCATATCCTCCTGCGGCAGCACGCGGGAAACCACACCCTTGTTGCCGTGGCGTCCGGCCATTTTGTCACCCACTGAAATCTTACGCTTCTGGGCGATATAAATGCGCACCAGATGATGCACGCCTGGCGGCAGCTCGTCGCCGCGGGCCGCGTCGAATGTTTTCACATCCACAATCATACCGGCCTCGCCGTGGGGCACGCGCAATGAAGTATCGCGCACCTCGCGCGCCTTTTCGCCAAAGATAGCGCGCAGCAAACGTTCCTCCGCAGTCAGCTCCGTTTCACCCTTAGGCGTCACCTTGCCAACCAGAATATCGCCGGGCCTAACCTCAGCGCCGATACGGATAATACCGTTTTCGTCCAAATCCTTTAATATATCATCGCCCACGTTGGGGATTTCTCTGGTAATTTCCTCCGGCCCCAGCTTGGTATCGCGGGCGTCGCATTCGTATTCTTCAATATGAATAGAGGTGTAAACGTCGTTCTTCACCAGCTCTTCGCTGAGCAGAACCGCGTCCTCGTAATTGTAACCCTCCCAGGTCATAAAAGCCACCAGCGCGTTGCGGCCCAGGGAAAGCTCGCCGTGGTCGGTGGAGGGGCCGTCGGCAATCGGTTCGCCGGCCTGCACTCTCTGGCCGACTTTCACAATCGGCTTTTGGTTCACACAGGTGCCCTGATTGGAGCGTTTGAACTTTTGCAGATGATGAACCTCCAGTTCACCATCATCGCGGCGCAACACAATCTCATCGCCGCAAACCCGGCTGATAATGCCGTCGGCGCGGGCAATTTCACACACGCCGGAATCCAAACCAGCCTTAATCTCCATACCAGTGCCCACAAAGGGAGCTTCCGTCACCAGCAGGGGCACAGCCTGACGCTGCATATTTGCGCCCATCAAAGCGCGGTTAGCGTCGTCGTGCTCCAGGAAAGGAATTAAGGCCGTAGCCACAGAAATCAGCTGCTGCGCGCTCACATCCATATAGGTTACATCCTCGGCCGCCGCCACAAAAATATCGTTGGCGTGGCGAGCATTCACACGCTGGCTGATAAAGTAACCGTTCTCATCCACCGGTTCATTGGCCTGGGCGATAACATGCTTATCCTCCTCATCGGCCACCAGATAATCAATCTCATCCAACACCCGGCAATTTTCCACCCGCCGGTAGGGCGTTTCAATAAAGCCATATTCATTAATCCGGGCGTAAATAGCCAGGGAACCAATCAAGCCGATGTTCGGGCCCTCAGGCGTTTCAATCGGACACATACGGCCGTAATGGCTGTGATGCACGTCGCGCACCTCAAAACCAGCCCGGTCACGGGAAAGACCGCCAGGCCCCAAAGCAGAAAGGCGGCGTTTGTGGGTCAGCTCCGCCAGCGGATTGTTCTGATCCATAAACTGGGAAAGCTGAGAGGAGCCAAAAAATTCCTTGATCGCAGCCTGAACCGGCCGAATGTTCACCAGCATTTGCGGGGTGATAGATTCGGTGTCCTGAATGGTCATACGCTCTTTCACCACGCGCTCCATACGGGCCAAACCAATGCGGAACTGATTTTGCAACAGCTCGCCCACGCTACGCAAACGGCGATTGCCCAAATGGTCAATATCATCCGGCTCATGCTTGCCGTCCATAACCTCCAGGAAGTAACGCAAAAAGCTGACAATATCAATCTGAGTCAGGTGACGGATATAACGGCCGGCCAAACGGGGATTAGCCAGCTCGCCATCAATATAAGCCTGGGCCTCGTCATTCCAAACCAGGCCATCCTCCCGCTGAAAACGGCCAATACCGTTTTGCAGCTTCTTTTGCACCTTGTAGCGGCCCACGTTGCCCAAATCATAACGCTTATGGTCAAAGAAAAAACCAAAAAGCAAGGAACGGGCGGAATCCACCGTGGGCGGTTCGCCAGGACGCAGACGACGGTAAATTTCCAGCAACGCCTGGTTCACATTCTCGGCCGGGTCCTTTTCCAGAGTTTTGGCAATGGCCTCATGCCCGTCAAAAAGCGCCAAAATTTCTTCATTAGTTTCATAACCCAAGGAACGGATTAAAATAGTAGCCGGAAATTTGCGCATCCGGTCAATACGCACAAACACGCAACCGCTGGCGTCGCTTTCAAACTCCAGCCACGCGCCGCGGTTAGGAATCAGAGTGGAGCCAAAAAGCTTAACGCCGTTCAAATCCATCTCGGAGCTGAAGTAAGCGCCGGGAGAGCGCACCAGCTGGCTCACCACCACGCGCTTGGCGCCGTTGATGATGAAAGTGCCGTTTTCCGTCATCAAGGGAAAATCACCCATGAAAACTTCCTGCTCTTTCAGCTCGCCGGTTTCCTTGTTAATCAAACGCACGCCCACTTTAAGCGGCGCGGCGTAGCTCACATCTCTTTCCTCGCACTCGTCCAGTTCGTATTTCGGCTTGCCCAGAGAATAGCCAACATATTCCAAAACCAAGCTACCGGTAAAATCCTGGATTGGAAAGACATCCTCAAAAATCTCATGCAGACCATTCTCCAAAAACCATCCATAGGAATCCCTCTGCACATCAATCAGATTAGGCATTTTCATAATCTGCTGATTTCTGGCGTAGCTTCTTCGCTCACGAATAGTGCTGGTTGTTTCCAAAATTGTCACCCCTCAAAAAAATACATTCAACGAGTTACCCACTAACAACCACAACCTGGCAAATCGCAGAAACAACAGCAAGACAAAACCGGTGCAACGATTTCCTCGTCCACCCATTTTGCCGCGCCCTGCTCATCTTAATTTGCCAAAAACTTTGCTGTTAATTGTGATTACCCCTATCGGTAAATCTTTTAATTGTTCACCCTAAAATTTTTTATGCCGCCTCAAAACTGCAATTTTATATCAATAACATCGCCCCACGGGCTGCTTCTAGCTATCCCAAACAGCTGTTACTTAACCCAGCTGACACTTCAAGCAATTATAACAGTAATCTATTATAGCATTTTATACGTCGCTAGTCAATATTCTCCAGCAATTTTTTTACAATTAAAAGTATATTTTTTTAAATTATGGGTAAGCAAACGGGAAATTATACCCAATTTTACAAAATATTTGCATAAAACCAATCGTTGCTTGTGGAAACATAAAAAAGAACCTCTCGTTCCCGACGAGAGGTTCTTTTAGTTGTCTTCAGGAATCTTCCGACAGCATTCCAATTCTTACTCCTATATTATATCACCAATCAAAGTCTAATCTCAAGCCACTCCCCAAAATTTTGCCAACCTGCAAAAAAGATTGATTTTTTGCCCCAAATAAGCTAAAATATAAGCACAGCCCCAAACGCAAGGAGGTCTATCATGCCAGACAGTGAGTTAATTGTGCACCAAATTGCGCCAGTTTTTGCCGCCGACAGCCGCGTGCTGCTGTTGGGCAGTTTGCCGTCGCCCAAATCCAGGGCGCAAGGCTTTTACTACGGCCATCCGCAAAACCGTTTTTGGCCCACCCTGGCGGCTGTGTTGAGCGTGCCGCCGCCGGAGCCTGCCGATATTGAAGCCAAACGCCGGCTGCTGTTGGAGCACCGCCTGGCTCTTTGGGATGTGCTAGCCAGCTGCCTGATAACCGGCGCGGCGGACAGTTCCATCAGTCAGCCCCAGCCCAATGACATCGCCGGCCTGTTGCAGCAAACCCAAATCCACGCAGTGTTCTGCACCGGAGCCAAAGCACACAGTCTATATCAAAGCTTGTGCCTGCCGCAAACCGGCCTGCCCGCCCATCGCCTGCCGTCAACAAGCCCTGCCAATAGACGCTACTCTAATCAGCAACTAATCGAGGAGTATCAAAAAATCTTGTCTTATCTAAATTAGTGTATAGCAAAGGAGAAATATTTTGAAAACTAAAAAATTGCAGCCCATGCTGCTGCTTATCATTGCCATTGTTCTGCTGCTAGCCCTGCCCAACCGGGCCCAAGCTTACATGCTTTATGAAAATCCGCAGCGGATTATTTTAAGCGCGCCGGCCAACAACTACACCACCGCCAACGCCAACGTCAGCATTTTGGGAGCCTGCGACTGGACGCAACCGCTTTATATGAACGGTCAGCCGGTCAACTGCACCGAGCATGGTTTCTTCGCTGTTTATGTCAGTTTGCAACCCGGCGAGAACACATTTAACTTCAGCCAACCAAACGGCAACACCAACAGCGTCACTATCAAACGCCAAGGCAGCGCTTCCGGCAGCGGCGGCTCCGGCAGTTCATTCAGCTGGGAGCGCGTCACCTGGTATGAAACGCCGCTTTGGGGCACGGTGAAAAGCAACAACATCACCCACCGCCGCCAGGCCGATAGCTCACAAAGCCTGCTTAACGCTCTGGCCAAAGGCGCCACCAGCCGGATTATTGGCGAGTATGGCAGCTACTATTGCCTGGCCGACCGCACTTTCATCTATAAAAGCAATGTAAACCTAATCACACAACCAGCCGCCAACCAGATTACCAGCATAACCATCACCCCGCGCACCGCTCAAAACTGCACAGAGGTCAACTTTAAGGCGGCGGTCAACGCTCTCTACAAAATCGAATCTGAACAAGGCCAGCTGCGCTTCACCCTGTATGATACCAGCAACACCTGCCAACCGGTTTGGGCTGATAACCCGCTGTTCAGCGATATTCAAATAACCGACCTGCCGGATGAGGGCGCGGTGCAATATGTTTTCAGCATCAAGCCGGACGCTTTCGTCAACGGCTACTATGTGGAATATCGGGAGGGCTACATTGTGCTAGGCCTCAAGCAGCCGCCCCAGCTAACCGGCGCCGATTTGCAGGGCGCGGTAATTCTGCTGGACGCCGGCCATGGCGGTTCAGACGGCGGAGCCAGCGGCCCGCCCAGCTCTGCCGGCCCCTTGGAGAAAAACATCAATTTGGTGATTACCAATTACGCCAAAGCTTATCTGGAAAACCGCGGCGCAACTGTAATTATGACTCGCTCTGATGACAGCGAGCTTAGCCTGGCCGGCCGGGTTAGTCTTATCCTGGAGCATAAGCCGGATCTTTCTATCTCTATCCATACCAATTCTATTGCTGAAACAGCGGATTACACCAGTATCAAAGGCCTGCGCAGCTACTACACATACGGCACCGCCAAATCCGCGGTGGATTTCATCACCCAAAGGGTTAGCCAATATGCTGGCATGAACCAAACCACGCCGCAAGTTTCCAATCTGGCCCTCACCCGAATTGAAAACACGCCGGCCCTGCTGCTGGAAAACGCTTTTATCAGCAGCCCAACCGATTATGAAATGATGATTCAAAGCGAATATCAGCAACGCTTTGGCGAGGCTGTGGGCCAAGCGGCCGCGGAATACATCCTCAGCATTGCCCGGCCCGACGGCGGCTCCTACACCGTCAGCACCATGGGGCAGGCCACCGCTACGGACCCTGCCAACCGCCCCATCACGGTTTATCTGGACGGCCAGCCTTTAAGCTTCGACGTGGAGCCAATGCTGCAAAATGATAGCACCATGGTGCCCCTGCGCGTCATCTTTGAGGCCCTGCAAGCCAGCGTCAGCTGGAACAACCAAACCAAGGACATCACCGCCCGCCACCCGGCTTCCGACACCAGCATTTACCTGGCTTTAGGCTCGCCGCAAATGGAAATCACCCAGGCCGGTCAAACCCGCAGCGTCACGCTGGCCGCCCCGGCAGCCATTGTAAACGGCCGTGTTCTGGTGCCACTGCGCGCCATCTCCGAGGGCTTCGGCTGCTCCGTCAGCTGGGAGGCGGAAAGCCGCGCCGTGGTTATCCGCACCATTGAAGATTAATAAAAAAGCGCTTAAAAATGAAAAGACCTGATTAAATTCCCCAAAAAGCTTGACTATCCTTAAACAAAGTATTACAATGAATATAATATTTTGCGGCCTGCTCACTTCTGGCATTGATGAGCAGGTAAGTATCAAAACAAAAGGGGGAAACCCAAAATGAGTGAAAAACAAACCTGGCCCAAAATGCAGAAGATGAAAGAAGCTGGCGAGCGCATTTCTATGCTCACCGCCTATGATTATTCCAGCGCCTCCATGGCCGAAAAAGCCGGCGTGGATATTCTGCTGGTTGGCGATTCGCTATCCAACGTAGTTCAAGGCAACGACACCACCCTGCCGGCCACCGTTGATGAGATGATTTACCACACCAAGGCCGTGCGCCGCGGCGCACCCAACACCTGCATCATCTGTGATATGCCGTTTGGCAGCTACGAGATTTCCATTGAAGAAGGCGTGCGCAACGCAGTGCGTATCATCAAGGAAACCGGCTGCGACGGTGTAAAGCTGGAAGGTGGAGCTGAGAGAGCTGAGCTGATTAAGGCTATCACCCAAGCTTCGGTGCCGGTTATGGCTCACATCGGTATGACGCCACAAAAGATTGCCCAAATGGGCAGCTTTGCCGTGCAAGGTAAAAGCGTGGAGGCCGCCCAACGCCTGCTGGATGACGCCAAAGCCCTGGAAGCCGCCGGCGCAGTGCAAGTGCTGATGGAATGTGTGCCCACCCCGCTGGCCGCCAAAATTACCGAAAGCCTCACCGTGCCCACCATCGGCATTGGCGCAGGCAATGGTTGCACCGGCCAGGTGTTGGTGTGGTATGATATGGCAGGAATGTATGACAAATTTACACCCAAATTTGTTAAAAAGTACATTGAGGCCGGCGCGCTTATCACTCAAGCAATGGCTGATTATGTTAAAGAGGTTAAGGAGGGCACTTTCCCGGATGAAGCTCATTCCTTTGGCCTGAAAAACGCCGAGGATATTCTGCCCCGCCTCTACTAAAAAATTACCAACATCAAAGCCCCTGTCTTAATCTGGCAGGGGCTTTTTGCTATTTTTTTGCTCTTTCCGCGGCGGCACATCTAATGGCATATCAATCTGCCAGCCCATTTTCTGCAAATACTCATCGTTACCCAACAAAAAATCGATTGATATATCCAGAAATTTAGCTATCTCAAGCAAAAGTACATAATCAGGCTGTCTGGTTCCCTCTTCATAGCGCTGATAAGTTCGTGGAGCAATATCAATGGCCTCCGCCAACTGTTGTTGTGTATATTTTCGATATATTCTTACGGCTCTTAATCTGTTAGCAAACATAATATTTTTCTTTCAAAAAGCTTGACATTGTTCAAATTGTACTTTATAATATTAATAAAGTACACGTCCAAAACGGTCGCAGCAATATAGGAGAAAAATAAAATGGAAGAAATCACATTAAACGAAGTAGTTGCTCAATATGATAAATTATATAGCAAGGTGGACTCAATCGATAGCCTTACTTATGCGCTAATGTTAGCTTCCAGCGCTGGCATAGACGCCGATGAATTAACAGGCGCCCTATATTTACTCAATGACACCACAAGATGTACTCGCGATGAAATGGAAAAAATCAATAAACAAATTTACGAAACCCTTTCGGTAAAAAAGAAAAAACAAAAAGAGAATGAACAATAGGGAGGGAAACGAAACTATGTGCAAAGCAATGGAAGACCTCTGGAATGAGGCTGCCAATGAGGGCAAAAAAGAGGGTAAAAAAGAAGGCCAAAGAGAAGCCGCTTTTAGGATGCTGGCTGCCGGAACTTTAACCTTGGAACAAATTGCTGAGTTTTCCGGCCTGACGATAGAAGAAGTTAAGCAAATTCAAAAGGAAAAAGCGTCCTAAACATTTTAATAAAAAAGTACGCCCCAGCTAATCAGTTGAGGCGTACTTTTTTCACCGATAATCCAAATATTTCTTAAACCTCCGCACCGCCAACGGCGCACTTTCCCGGCTGCGCAGGCAAAAAACAATATCCCGCCAGGCCGGCACCTCCAGCTCCTTAGCCACAATCCGATACGGCACGCGCTGCAAAATCAGCTGCGGCAAAATGCTAATCCCCAGCCCGCTTTCCACCATCGACATAATCACGTAATCGTCCCAGGTGCTAAAATGCACCTGCGGGCGAATTTTATGCCGGGCCAAAATCTCCGTCACGTCTGAGCATTCGCCGCTTTCCTGCAACATAAAGGGATATTCCGCCAGGGCCGCCAGCGGAAAACGCTCGCAATCGGCCAGCGGGTGCCCCTCCGGCAATATCACCAGGTGCTTGTCCCGCTCCAACAGCAGGGTTTCAAGTTCCGGGCTGACGGGCAGACGCAAAAAGGCGCAATCCACTCGGCCCTCCAAAATCCAGCTTTCAATCTCATCGTAATCGCCCAGCAAAACCTCATATTCCACATTTGGGTAAGTTTTTTGAAATTCCCGAATAATATTCGGCAACCAATGCGTGGCCACGCTGGAAAAGGTGCCAATCCGCAACAGACCGCTTTGCAGGCCGTTCAGCTCGTCCACCTCAGTTTGCAGGCGTTGGCATTGCTGCAAAACCGCCTGCACATGCGGCAGCAACTTTTGTCCCTCCGCCGTCAGCTGCACGCCGCCGCGACCGCGCGCCAAAAGGGGCAGGCCCCAATCCCGCTCCAAATCGCCAATCATCCGGCTAATGCCAGACTGCGAGCACTTCAGCTCTGCCGCCGCCTTGGTAAAACTGCCGTACTCCACCGCTTTCAGCAAAGCCAAATATTTTTGCAGGTTCATATTCATGAACAAACGCACCTTTCGCCGTTAACCAATTTCTACTATTATATATTATTATATATTATTTTCAGGCCACAGAGCGCAGCAGACAAAGCGCCAGCCACTGCCCCAACAAAATAGCGCCTATGCAAAGCCCCAGCGTCAGCGCGGCATAGGCCGCCGCCAGCAGCCAGTAATGCGCCTGAGCCAAATCCACCAGCTCCAACGCCAGCAAGGAAAGGGTGGAGAAGCCGCCGCAAAAACCGGCCCGCAGCAGCAAGCCCAGCTGTGGGTCCAGCCAGCTATGCCAATCCAGGCAGCCGGTGAAAAAGCCCATCAACAGCGCGGCCACCACATTAATGCTCAGCGTCATCAACGGCAAATGACCGCCCACCGGCAACAGGCTCAGCAGATAGCGCAGCATTGCCCCCAGCGCGCCGCCCAGCCCAACCAGCAAACACTCTTTCATGGCAACTCTTAATCCTCCATAATATCCACGGTTTCACCTTTTAGCGCCTTGTTCATATTCCGCACGGCACACATTTTGCCACACATCGTGCAGGCCTCGTCGCAATCCGGCTGAGAGGTTTCCCGATAACGGCGAGGCTTTTCCGGGTCAATAGCCAAACGGAACTGTTCCTCCCAGTCCAGCTGGTGCCGGGCCCGCGCCATAGCGTCGTCCCAGGCCCGTGCGCCAGGAATCCCCTTAGCCAAATCCGCCGCATGGGCAGCAATCCGAGCCGCCACAATGCCCTCCCGCACATCATCCACATCCGGCAGGCGCAGGTGCTCCGCCGGCGTAACATAGCAAAGAAAAGCCGCGCCGGAGGCCGCCGCCAGCGCACCGCCAATCGCCGCCGTAATATGGTCGTAGCCAGGAGCCACATCTGTCACCAGCGGCCCCAGCACGTAAAAAGGCGCGTCGTGGCACAGGGTTTGCTCCAGCTGCATATTGGCGGCAATCTGGTCCAGCTGCATATGCCCCGGCCCCTCAATCATCACCTGCACATCCTGCGCCCAGGCCCGCTTGGTCAACTCGCCCAGCGTAATCAGCTCTTCAATCTGGGCAGCGTCGCCAGCGTCCGCCAGGCAGCCCGGCCGGCAAGCGTCGCCCAGGCTCAAGGTCACGTCATATTCCCGGCAAATAGCCAAAATCTCATCAAAATGCTCAAAAAAGGGGTTCTCCTGCCCGGTTGCTTTCATCCAGGCAAACATCAGGCTGCCCCCGCGGGAAACGATATTCAACAGCCGCGGGTTGCGCTGAAAACGCTCCGCCGTTTGCCGGTTCATCCCGCAGTGAATAGTCATAAAATCCACGCCGTCCTCCGCGTGCATACGGAACACCGCCAGCCATTCCTGCGCGGTAATCTCCGCCAGCGGCTTGTTATAGTAAACCAGCGCGTCGTAAATTGGCACGGTGCCCAACATCGCCGGGCATTCCGCCGCCAGCCGCCGCCGAAAGCTGCGGGTATCGCCAAAGGTGCTCAAATCCATAATCGCCTCCGCGCCCATCTGCACGGCGCTCTGCAC
>Ga0209064_1002767_pt1 | contig 17893 bp, 15 predicted proteins | sample Inofromicrocosms_FD_187498 | JGI IMG/M metagenome (GOLD analysis project Ga0209064, IMG submission 187498) | Mouse cecum microbial communities from Vienna, Austria - Inoculum for glucosamine and mucus D2O microcosms (SPAdes) (version 2) | ecosystem: Host-associated > Mammals > Digestive system >... | reverse complement strand
AAAGATTGTGCGCGCCCATACTGACAGTCATTTTAACCCATTTTGCGCGCAGTTTCGCCTAATTCGTGGGGAGAATATGACCGAAAGGCAAAGTTGTCAATATTTTTTTGCCAAAACAGCCTGAATTTCCCCAAAAAGCCCTAAAAATCCCTCAAAAGCACTGCTGATTTTGAAGTAATGATCTCAGAATAACAAGTTTTGCAGCAATTGCAAGGACTTTGTATTTAGCTGAAATCATTGCGAAATATTTTTGAAACTCATTTTCATTCCCGGAATATGTACCCGCACATGTACCTTTTTCAATCTCCCATATCCCATTATTTTCAATAGGTTAGATGAAATTTTCGAGTCCTCGGCATGTTCCGGTATGTACCCACACATGTACCAAGTTTGTGTTTACAATCAGGAAGTTATACTAACACGGTAAAAATAATTCATTTTTTCAAATAGTTACGTTAGCCAACTTTTCTTTCTTCTTCGCAACCCGGGTGGCCTGGAATGCCACCCGGGTTGCCGACCATGAAGGGAGGCAGCCATTTTAGGGAGAACTTCCGGTTATCCTGGTCGTTCAGTGGGCCGCGCCAGTAGCCGTGCCAATGCGCCCGCCGGATATGCGGCCGGGGCGAGCCATGCGGACGCGGCGCGCAAGTCCTTTCATTATATTTTCTTGCTTCTTCCCCTATTTCATTTCCCAATTTGTGAATTACCGGCTTTGGCGGCGGGAAAAGACGCCAGTTGCCGCGTTTTATCCTGACAGGCTGAGGGTAGCGTATGCCCGGGCCAAACTCGTATGCCCTGTTCTCGTCCAGCCCGTATGAGCAGACATAAAGCAGCAGATTGAGCGCGGCATGCAGGCCCTGGTCCGCCACCCGGGTATATTCGCCGGTCATTTCCATGTTCAGGCGCTTCATGGCGTTGCGCTGCTGCTCGTTTGTCCTTTCAACGGCTTCCTCCACGCTCCAGTCGCCCACAGGCAGCATGAAGGGCAGAATGGCCATGTTTTGCAGGGCCACAAAGTGCAGGCGCAAAATAAGCTGCTCCCTGTCGTTGCTCTGGTCAAGGCCCGCGAAAAAGCCGTCATAATGCCTGCCTTCCACCTCCAGATTGCGCGTTTCAAAATATAGCGCCCAGGCGGGAATGCGCCCGATGATTTCGGCTGGCAGCCTGCCCGTTACCGGCGTCTTTGTAAGCATGGTATAAAAATCATCGTCAAAACGCAAAATGTCCTGGGTCGGGCGCCAGGCGCCAATCACCTGCAGGTTTTTTGCAGCAAAGCCTTTGGCGTAGGCCGGGCTTTTGGGAATCAGCCTTTCGATTACGGCCTCCCAGGCCGAAGTCGGCATAAAGACGCGCATATCCCAGTCGTCTTCAGGCGTGCCGCGCATGGATCGGTAATAGTCAACAGCCTTCCAGACGTCCGGCACCTTTGAACTGAAGAAATTCAGAAACTGGTTGGGTATGGATATTCCCGGACTTTTCATGGGCAGCCCCTTGTTGAATTGTTGCCGGCGAATGTTCGCCAAATACTGCTTTCAAGATTTGCATAAAATTTTTGCGAAATCCAGACAATAATTTCGACGTTTTTGCAAATGTCAATACCTTTTGCACATATAGATGCAGGCATTGAAATCCAGACATTTCAATGTCGAAGATCGCCAGGCAAAAAGCGTGATTTTTGCCTGGCTTACGGAGCTTCCCGGCGCAATATCCTGACGGATTTTGTATAGAGAACGATTTCGTTCTCTATAAGAATGGTTTTTTTCGCAGTTATGCCTGTGATCTCAATACCACATTCTATTTATCGCCTCATCGCTGATTCCAAAATTGTTCATGCACATTACGAAATATGAATACCAGGCCGGATTGTTGGCATTTGGCCATTCCGGATTCATGTTCGTTGCTTCCTGCATGCATTGCTCTTTGGCCATATAGGCTTGTTGCTCCTCAAAGGTCAGATGTCGCGGTTTGCCGCAGGCAATGAGCAAAAGCGACGCCGCCAATATAATTGTCAGTCTTTTCATGTTTTGCTCCATGAAAAAAGCCGCGTCCGGCATGGGCGTGGCTTCATAACGAGAATAGTCTTATTGATGAATCCGGAAATTTCCGCATAAGGCCGCCAGGCGGCCTTTATGCGGCATTAAAAAATTTTGGGGGGAGTATGAGGGGAACTTTTTACAAAAAGTTCCCCTCATAAAACAGACATTTTATTCCGCATATCTCAATATGCGTGATCCGAGTTCAGGTCTTCCACTGAGACAGGCTTGTAAAAGAGGCGGTACATCCAGAACTGATAGAGCAGCACAATGGGCACCATCACAAGCGCCACAATCAGCATGATTTCAAGCGTCATTGGCGTTGAGCAGCCATTGAAGGCCGTAATCGTGCCCTTGGGGTCAATGGAGGAGATAATCATGTTGGGGTAGATGCCCATCACCCCAAAGAAGGTTGTGCAGACAATAAACAATGCGCTGGAAAGCCAGGCCATAAGCGGCCTGTTTTCATTGAGCAGGCGCGGAATGCAGGCCAGCCCGAAAACGGCAAGCAGCGGCAGCGCCACAAGCCAGGGCATTCTCAAATAATTGGAATAGATATTGGTATAGAACAACGTGAGAATCAGGAAGATGATCAGCATGGCGGCAACGCCAACCCAGAGCATGCCGGCGGCAAGAAAGGCCTTGGCCTGCAAGGGGCCGCGGGTCTTGATTGTCAGCCAGATGGCGCCATGCATCATGAAAATCAGCGTAAAGAAAATTCCGCCGGCAATACCGTAAACATTGAAGAGTTTGAGCAGATTGCCCTGGTAAACGCCATTGGCATCCACGGGTATGCCCATGAAAAGATTGGCGAAAAACACGCCAAGCACCACGCAGGCAAGGATATTGACGATAAAATGCACACAGTCCCAGCTTTTGCGCCAGGCCGCGCTTTCCACCTTGCTTCTGAATTCATACGAAGTCGCCCGCAAAATCAGGCAAAAGAGCAGCAGAAGCAGCGGGGCGTAAAGGGCGCTGAACATGACGGCGTAAACTTTGGGGAATGCGGCGAAGGTAATGCCGCCGGCCGAAATCAGCCAGACTTCGTTGCCGTCCCAGAAAGGGCCGGCCGCATTGTACATCAATCTTTTTTGTTCCTCATTGCCGGCAAGAAAGGGCATAAGCGAGCCAATGCCAAGATCGAAGCCGTCCAGAACAAAATAAACGGCCCAGAGCAATGTCCACAGGATAAACCAGATAATTTCCAGCATGGCTATGCCTCCTGGGCTTTCGGGCCCGCAAGGGCGTATTTGGCCAAAAGATAGATATCCAGAACGCCCAGCACCGTATAAAGAATGGTAAAGGCAATCAGGGAAAGGCCAACGCTGCTTGTGGGGATGGGTGAAACAGCATCTGACGTGCGCATCAGATTATAGACAATCCACGGCTGCCTGCCGATTTCGGCGACAGCCCAGCCGAGCATCAGGGCAATATAGGGCAGGGGCACATTCCAGACCAGACATTTCAGGAGCCAGGGGTTTTGCTCTTCTTTCTTGCGCTGCCAGGTTGCCCACAGGGAAAGCGCGATAAAGATCACTCCAAGGGCGACCATGCCCCTGAAGTTCCAGAAAACTTCCGATACTGGCGGACGGTCGGTCGGGGGATAATCCAGCAGGCCCTTTACTTCCGCATCGGCCGAACCGTAGGAAATCCAGCTCAAGAGGCTGGGGATGCCGAGAAATTCAACGGAATTTCTTTCATTTGCCGGATCGGGGATGACGAAAAGATAGAAGGGCACATTCTTGCCCGTATGCCAGTGCGCTTCCATGGCCGCCAGCTTGACGGGCTGGTGTTCGGCCACACTCTTGCCCTGCTCGTCGCCGGATATGGCGAGAACAAGGCAAAGCACCAGGGTGAAGGGGGCAACCATCCTGAAGGCGCGATGGAAGAAATCGACATCGGACTTGCGCAGAAGATGCCAGGCGGAAACGCCAAGCACAAAGAAGCCGGCCAGGGCCCACGAGCCCAGGATTGTGTGGGCATATTGGCCCCAGGCAAAGCCGTTGAACACAACGTCGTAAAAGTTGCTCAAAACCGCCCTGCCCTGGGCTTCGTCAATGACATAGCCCACGGGATGCTGCATGAAACCGTTGGCGATGATGATCCACAAGGCGGAAATGTTGCCGGCAATGGCCACCAGCCAGATGCAGAGGCAATGCAGCTTTGGGCCAACCCTGTGCCAGCCGAAATGCCAGACCGCGATAAATGTAGATTCCAGAAAAAACGCGACCGTGGCTTCGATGGCCAGCAATGAACCGAAAATATCGCCCACGTATTCGGAATATTTCGACCAGTTTGTGCCGAACTGGAATTCCTGGGTGATGCCGGTAACCACGCCAAGGGTAAAGTTTATAATAAAAAGCTTACCCCAGAATTGCGCCTGCCTTTTCCAGAATTCGTCGCCGCTCATGACATAGCGCGTTTCCATCCAGGCAATGATGATGGAAAGGCCCAACGTCAGCGGCACAAAAATGAAGTGAAAGAAAATGGTCACGGCAAATTGCAACCGTGAAAGCATCACGACATCCATATTCCCTCCTCTTGGGAATGCCGGGCAAAATGCCCTTTGCTCCTGCCGTCAAGTCTTGACGCAAATTCATGCGGAAAATCCTTTATCTACCTGTCTTGCAACCGTTGCCAAAAAATTAAAAAAAATGTCAAGACCAATAACGATTTTTAACAAAAAGCAATAGGCAAGGCAATATATGCCTTGCCGGCTTGACGATAAACGCATCTGACTTAACTTCCTGATAAAATGGCACAAACCCGGCTTGTACCATGTAAAATATACCGGAGGACAAAATGTCTGAAGAAGGCAATGAAAAACGTGAATTTCGCGCCGAAGTATGCAAGGTATTGCATATTCTCACCCATTCCCTCTATACAAACCGCGAAATTTTTCTGCGTGAGCTGATTTCCAACGCATCCGATGCCCTTGACAAGGTGCGCTTCCGTGTAAACCGCGGCGAATTGCCCAGATTGCCAGATCTTGATCTTGAAATACGCATAACATTGGACAAGGACGCCAAAACCCTTACAATTTCCGATACCGGTCTTGGCATGAACGCCGAAGAACTGGCTGAAAACCTTGGAACCATAGCCAAATCCGGTTCCGAGGATTTTCTTGCAAGCCTTGCGGCCGAAAACGACAGGAAGGCCGAAAATCCGGAAGAGACCGCGGCGGCGGACGCAGCCAATATCATCGGCCGCTTCGGAATAGGCTTCTATTCCGTCTTCATGGTCGCGGACAAGGTCGAGGTAATTTCGCGGCCGGCCTTTGGCGAGGGCGAACCCAAAGCCCATGTCTGGACAAGCGACGGCCTTGGAACCTTTACGGTTGAAACCACAGACAGCGAAGAGCCAGAACGCGGCACGGTCATCAAGGTCCATCTCAAGGATGACGCGCTGGAATTTGCCGAAAAATACCGCGTGGAATCCATCATCCGCAAGCATTCGGCATATGTGCCCTTCCCCGTCTTTGTGGATGGCGAGCAGGCCAATACCCAGCCGGCCCTCTGGCGTGAGCCCCGCGCATCCATCAAAAAAGAACAGTACGACAGTTTTTACACCCACCTTACATACGACAACAAACCGCCGCTGGACGTGGAGCATATTTCCGTGGATGTGCCGGTGCAGTTCACGGCCCTGCTCTACATCCCCGACACGGAAAGGGATTTTTTCGGCTCCGAGCGCGATTACTGGGGCCTGGATCTCTATGCCCGGCGTGTGCTCATCCAGCACAACAACAAGGAACTGCTGCCGGAATACCTCGCCTTTTTGCGCGGCCTGGTCGATACGGAAGACCTGCCCCTGAATATCTCCCGTGAAACGCTGCAGGAAAACGTAATCTTGCGGCGCATCAACCAGGTGGTTACAAAACAGACCCTTGGCCATCTTGAAAAAATGGCCAGGGATGAAAAGGAAAAGTACAACAGTTTCTGGCGTTTGCACGGCAAAATTTTCAAGCTTGGCTATCATGATTTTGTCAACCGCGACAGGATTGCCTCGCTCCTGCGCTTCAATTCCTCCGCGCTTGCGGAAGCGGACGATCTGACCAGCCTGGAAGACTATATGGGCCGCGCCCCGGAAGCCCAGAAAACATTCTGGTTTGTGACTGGCCCCAACCGCGAGGCCTGCCGCCTCAATCCGCACATGGAGCTTTTCCGCAAGAAAGGCGTGGAAGTTCTCTACCTGTTCGAGCCCATCGACGAATTTGTGATGGATGGGCTTGGCAAATACAAGGAATGGGAATTCAGGGCAGTCGAAAACGCCGGCCCGGAAGCGCTGAAGGATTTTGAAGACAAGGAAAAGCCGGAAGCCGCGCCGCCGCTTTCCGACGAGGACAGCACGTCCTTTGACGCGCTCATGGCCAGGATGAAGGAAATCCTGGGAGACAAGGTGACTTCTGTCGCGCTTTCCCACCGCCTGGCGGACAGCCCGGCCGTGCTTGTTTCCCCTGATGGCGGCATGACAGCCTCCATGGAAAAACTGCTCAAGGTCATGCAGAAGGACGATTCCATTCCGGTCAAGATACTTGAAGTCAACCGCGATCACCCGCTGCTGCGCAGCATGCTCAAGATCTACAAGGCCGACAACAAGAGCCGGGTGCTGGACGAAATGACCAGGAGTCTTTTTGATTCCTGCCTGCTTGTCGATGGCTACCTGAAGGATCCGCAGGCCCTGGCGGCCCGCCAGAATGAAATCCTGACCCAGGCGGCAGCCTGGTACACGGAAGTCTGCAAGATATAAGGCATAATTTAAATATATGCGGGGCTCCGCGCCCCGTCGGGGGCCGAAGGCCCCCGAACCTCCATTAACGCTGCGCTAGCTGTGCAAACTTGCTAAAGAATTAATATTTTTTTAAGGAGAAAGGGATGACAGTCAGAAATATGCCCTTTCTTGCGCCAGCCGCTTTCACCATGGTCATGGGCACAGGCGCGCTTGCCATGGCCACGCTGGAAATGTCCCAGATCTTCCCGCCTCTTTACTGGTTTGCCCAGTTTCTCAATATTCTGAATTACGCGCTATTTTTCCTTCTTGCGCTCTGGGCGGCCCTGAGCTGGCCCAAAAACGTGCCCACACTGCTGGAAAATTTCGAACAGCCGGATAATTGCGCGCTGTATTCGGCCCTGGGCATAGCCCTGCTTGTACTGGGAACCCAGGCCCTGCGCTTTGGCTTTGGCGAAATCATCGCTGTCTGCGTCTGGGGTCCTGGCGCCCTGATTACCCTTGTTTTCAATTACGGGATCTTGCTGCGCTTTTTTCTGCATCCAGGCATTGAAATGTCGCACATTACGCCAGTTCTTTTTGTGCCCGTGGCCAGCATGGTCGTGCTGCCCGTGGCGGGCGCGCCAATCAGCGTCATGCTGGACAGCGGGGTAATCCGGAATATTGTTATCCTGGTATCCATTCTGGCGCTGGGCGGGGGACTTGCGCTTTATGTGGGCCTCTTCAGCATGATGCTGCAGCGCCATCTGCTTATCCGGCCCCTGCCGGACCAGCTGGCGCCAACCCTCTGGATTCACCTTGCGCCAATCGGATGGGCGGCCGTGGCCCTGCTTGCCCTGGCCCAGAATGTTTTTCCGGAAGCATACCTTGGCGCCGTGGAAGTGATAGCCATCCTGCTTTTCGGGGCGGCAATCTGGTGGTTGATCATGGCCGCGATTATCTGCATCAGGGCTTTGACCAGCCACAATTTGACATTCAGCATGGCCTGGTGGAGCTTTATCTTTCCCATAGGGTCTGTAACAATACTTTCCAACCACCTTGCCTTCGCGCCGGCCAATATGCTTTTTCCCTGGCTCTGGGCCCTGCTTGCCGGCCTGTGGACATATTGCGCGGTGAAGACTGTTGTCTTTTTGAAGAGAAGGTAGGGCTTTCCCCACGTTCGTGGGGGTGTTTCCATAGTGTATGTAGTTATTGAAACTGCCAATGCGCTATCCCCCTAACGGGGGATTTTAACTTTTTACTTGAAACATAGTATATGTTGTTATAGAAAAAGACATCTTATCAAATACGGAGGCGCTTATGGATTTCTCGGGAGGCAAAAAAAAACAATGCGGCGCTATCCCCCTTGATTCCTGCCTGGCCAAGACGAGGCATGGAAAGAACGGCAAGATTGCCGGGCGCACAGTGGAAGAGCATTGCCGCATTGCCGGGGAAGTAGCAAGGCAGCTTCTTGAAGGCTACTATTCCAGAATAGCCAATTTATTCCCCGAATACGCATGGATAATGGCGTTAGTGCATGACATTGGCAAGGTTTCCCCAACATTCCAGAAAAAAATACGCCAGGCCATCAACGTCCTGAATGATGAAGTGGCCAATGCCAAAGTAGAAAACGAGCGTATCTGGGGCGGCCACCCGGCTGTTGGCTATGCCACAATCCGCGCATTATCCAAAAATGACAGCCTTGCCAACATTGTGGGTTATCATCACGGCCGAAATTTCACGCGAAACCGCAGCAGTTTTTTTGATTATGGCGGCCAGGAATGGGAAGATTTACGCCGCGAGCTTGTCGCCAGGCTTGTTGGAGATTTCCCATTGCCAGACATCAGCGGCTTCATGCAGGAAATTCTTGTGCTTGGGCTGGTGATTCTGGCAGACTGGATAGCATCTGGCGAAATATTTGACGATCCCGACGCGGACTGGCGTGAACTGGTACAGAAGGCAATTTCCGACGCCGGTTTCATCATTCCCGATGTGCGTTCTGGTCTTGAATTTGGCAAGATATTTTCTTTCAAGCCCAATGAAATCCAGAAAGCTTTTGTGGAGCAGATAAATGGACCTGGCGTTTATGTGCTGGAAGCGCCCATGGGCATGGGCAAGACGGAAGCGGCCCTGATGGTCGCATACAAGCTTCTTGAGGCCGGCAAGGCCTCCGGCATTTACTTTGGCCTGCCCACAAGGCTGACATCCAATAAAATTTTTGAAAGGGTTGATAAGTACCTGGGCAAAATTCTGGAAAACAGAACAATACCAATCCTGGTTCATGGGAGCGCCCGTCTGAAAAAATTCATGGATCAGCATCTTGGCAAAGATGCAGCCCCAGGGGGTTCATGGTTTGACGAGAACAAGCGCGGCCTTCTGGCCCCATTTGCCGTGGGAACTCTCGATCAGGCCCTGCTTTCGGTCATGCACGTCAGGCATGCGGCCCTGCGGGCGCTTGGGCTGGCCGGCAAGGTTGTTATTCTTGACGAAGTCCACAGTTATGACGCCTATACTGGAGAATTGCTGGACGTGCTGGTGGAACGCCTGCGCGAATTTGGCTGCACCGTTATAATACTCAGCGCGACCCTGACCAACGAACGAAGACAAAAGTTATTGGGCTGTATCACAGAATCCGCAGCAACGGCATATCCTCTCCTCACTCTGGCCCCCGACAAAGGCGCCGTAGTTGAAGTGCCAGTCCATGGGCCGGAACAAAAATCAGTAAAGCTGCGCATTGCACATGATGATGGCATGGCTGTGGAAGAAGCCCTGCTGCGCGCGGAAAAGGGGCAACAAGTTCTCTGGATTGAAAATACCGTGCGCTCAGCGCAGGAAAGATTCAGGCGGCTTGCTTCGCGGGCAGAACAAATAAAGGTTGAATGCGGCTTGCTCCATTCGCGTTTTACTCCCCGTGATCGTGAAAATAACGAAAAATACTGGACCGATATTTACGGCAAGGACTCTCCGCTGCGCTCAGAATGCGGCCGCATCCTTGTCGGCACCCAGGTTCTTGAACAGTCCCTGGATCTTGACGCCGACTTTCTGGTTACGCGGCTTTGCCCGACGGATATGCTGCTGCAGCGTATTGGACGTCTATGGCGGCATGACAGGAATAACCGCGCCAATTCCGCTGCCCGTGAAGCGTGGATTCTGAGCCCCGGCCTGGAAACAGTTTTGGACAATCCGTCAGGATCGTTACAGGATAGCGGCACAAGTTACATCTATGCCCCGTATGTGCTGGGACGCACGCTGGAGGTCTGGGCGCCGCTTGAAAATGTGGCCTTGCCTGATGATATCCGTGATTTGCTTGAAAAAACATATCTGCCCAGAGATGAAAAACCGTCCAGCAAAATGGATGAAGCCAAACATTCAATCATGGAAAAATGCGAACAAAAACGCTCCCTGGCCCTTTCAGGCGTGGCAAATGTCGGAAAAATCCTTGATGACGATGAAGTCGGAACCAGGCTTGCGGAAGGCACGGAGACAAGGCTTTTGCTACTACGCGACCTTGATCTTGAAAATGGAACTTGCGTCTGCCTGGATGGCACAAGATGCGCTTTGAGGCCTGTGCCGCAAAACCGGGCAGATAGAACGGCCATTGCCTGCGCCCTGGCAATGAATATCCTGAATGTCCCGGGAAAAGGGGCGCCCGACAAGTTGCGGCAGGAATATCTGGAAGCTTTCGCGCCATATATTTTTGAGGCCAAAACGTGGAGAAAAGACAATAAAATTTTTGGCGGAAAATTGAGAATTGCCCTGGTGGCCGAAGGACAAAGGCTCGGGGATATTTTTGGCAACAATCTCCCGGATATTCATTATTCGGACAAAGTTGGGTATTATATAGACAACAAACAAGACAATGGAACCAGATACCCGGAGTAATTTATGGAGGAAAATCGTTTCAATCTTGTGGATGAACCCTGGATCCCGGTGGCCAACGAAGGATTGAAAAGCCTGAAGAATGTTTTTTCGGGCAATTACAAGGCCATTGGGGGTACGCCGCGCGAAAAGATAAGCATCCTCAAGCTGTTGCAGGCAATAGCGCAGGCCGCTTTCACGCCGAAGGATTCCTCGGAATGGGAACAGTCGGGTCCCGAAGAGCTTAAAAACAAGTGCCTTGCCTACCTCGAAAACAACAAGGCCGCGTTTTTCCTGTATGGAAACAAGCCCTTTTTGCAAATGCCCGTGGAAAAGGCGGACTTGAAAAGTTATGGTTATTTTATGCCGGAAGTGGCGACCGGCAATACGTCCCGGCTTACAGAACTGCAAACCGAGCATCCGACAACGGATGCCGAACGCGCCTTGATCCTTGTTTGTGAAATGGGCATGTGCCTTGGCGGAAAAAAAATAGACAGGAAATGCATCCTGTCACCAGGTTATGACAAAAAAACAAGCGGTTATGCAGGCCCCGGGATGTGCGCAACGGGATTGCAGCATACATTTTTAACCGGCAGGACAATTATTGAAACCTTGTGGCTAAATCTTCTGGACAAGGAATTCATTAAGGGCCTCACTCATTTTACCGCCGGCCTGGGCACGCCGCCCTGGGAAAAAATGCCCGAAAGCGAAAATTGCCAGGTTGCCGAAAACCTCAAAAACAGCCTGCTTGGACGCCTGGTGCCCATGGCCAGATTTTGCCTGCTCAAGGAAGATGGCATGCATTATACGGAAGGAATTCGCCACAAGGATTATCTTTCCGAATTTTGGGATCCTTCAGCGTCAATCAACAGGCAGAAAAGCAAGGCCAGGATGCTCTGGTGCGATCCCGAAAAACGTCCCTGGCGCAATCTCCCGGCCATGCTGGCTTTTCTGGATTCCGAAAATGCTTCTTCCGGTTTTGACTGCATATATCTCAAAAATGGCATCGAGCGCCTTAAAGCCTGTGAGAATATAAACGATATCGGCATATGGTGCGGAGGATTCAAGGTAAGCAGCAATGCGGGCGAACAATATGCCAGCGGCAACGATGATTGCGTGGAATCCGAGTTCAGGCTGAAGCTTGATGATATTCAGCAATCAAGTTGGTATAGTGATTTTCAGCGGGAAATGGAGCACTTGGAAAAATATGAGAGGGTGCTTTATTCGAGCGTGAACTCTTTTATGAAAGCCCAAAAGATGGATGACGCCCTGGCAAAGGTGGCAAGCGGCATTTTTTGGGAAAAGGCGGAGGGATATTTTACAGAACTGGTTACGGCCTGCATAAACGATGAGGGCATGAAAAAGCTGAGGGCCAAATTCAGAAGCCTGGTACGCAACATATACGATAGCATTTGTCCACACAACACGGCGAGGCAAATACAGGAATGGGCCAGGTGCAGCCCATTCGGCAAATTCGATGACACAAAAGGCAAGTCAGGGGAGGCATGAAGTGTGTAAAGCCAATGCGCAGGAAAATAACACGAAAGAAAAAGAATTTGTGAAGCATGTAATAAAAAAGGCGGGAGAAGATACTGGTTATGCCGCGATGCTGCGGCGTGGGGACAATCCGGATACCGAATACTATGCCTGGGAAGCTCTTGCCAGGTTTATAGACTTGCAAAATGACAGGGAACGTATTCCGTATGCGCTTGTTGGCGCGGCGATATGCCGTGTCAAACCCCAAAAGGATGGCGAAGCCGGAATTGGCGAGGCCCTGGCGAAATGCTGCAAAGATAACCGGGATGAGGGAAATATGCGACTGCGGCGATTGCTTTCCTGCGACAACATTCAGGAGGTATGCAGGATACTTAGACAGGTTTTGACGCTGATCCAGTCGCGCCAGCCGGAATTGCTTTCATATTCCCGGTTGCTTGATGATCTTTACAAATTTGGAAAGTCATCCTGGAGACGCAACAAGGTCAAACAGAACTGGGCAATGGATTTTTATGCCGTTTCTCCCCCCCTGACAGCAAGAAAGACAAAGGGGGCGTGAAACCATGAAACCTTTTGTTCCCCACGATGATAGCCAGGCATGCATGCCGGGCATGAAAGCGAATGCCAATGGCCTGGACGGCAAAAAAGAGACTGAGCCCCCTGCTCCCGTCCATTACTTTCTAAGCATCCATGAACTTGATCCCAACGATATTCTCAAGCTTCGGGCCTATGACAGTTACGGGATTCACAGGGTTGTTTACAATCTCTTTGAAAGGGTCAGTTCCCCGGATGGACAGAGCGGTTCCGGGATTCTCCATGCCGATCTGGGCAAGAAAAGGGGCAAACGGCAAATATTGATTCTTTCAAACCGGGAGCCATCCCGGCCGGAAACGGGCAAGCTGGAGAGCAGGATAATTTATCCGGAATTTTTTGATTATGCTACATACAGATTTGCCATTACAGTCAACCCTGTTATCCGCAACAACAAAACAGGAAAAATTGAGGCGATCAAGGGCCGTGAGGCCATTGAAAAATGGTTCATGGAAAAAGCGCCATCCCATGGCTTTGAACTTGTGCCCGGAACACTCCAGACCAACAGGATAACGGTGGACAGTTTCAAGAAAGACAATGCCTGTGTAACCCTGGGCAAGGCCAGCCTGGGAGGCATGCTTTCCGTAACTGACAAGGAGCTTTTTGTCCGGGCTGTGCAAAAAGGAATCGGCAGGGGCAAGGCTTTTGGCTGCGGTCTTCTGCAAATCGTCCCTGTGTAAATACAAAACAAATACAAAATAAAAATTTTGCGAGGATTACAATGAACAATTTGCATGGCACACGTATTGAATACCATATTTTGCAGTCTTTCCCGGTCACCTGCCTGAACAGGGATGATGTGGGCGCGCCAAAGTCCGCCATTGTCGGCGGCGTGGAAAGGGCGCGCGTAAGCAGCCAGTGCTGGAAAAGACAGGTGCGCCTTGCGCTGCAGGATCTGGGCATAAAACTTGGCGTGCGAACCAAGGATATCGGCAGGCTGCTTGAAGAAGCCATACTGAAAGCAGGCGCAAACGAGGAGCAGGCACAGTGGCTTGCGGAAGCCATTACCCCTTTGCTTAGCGACAATACATTGCTGTTTTTCTCCCATTCGGAAGCAAATGCCATTGCCGAAGAGGCGAAAAAGAACGATTTTGAAGTATCAAAGCTGCTGGCCGTAAAAGAAAGCTCAAAGAACAGCGCAAAAAAAAGCAAGCCCGAGGAAGGTGAAAAGGCCGAAAAACCCAAAAAGCTCGCTATGTCGGCCGATCTTAAAAAAGCCATCAAGAAGGCCTTCAATCCGGCGCTGGATGGTCTTGACATAGCGCTGTTCGGACGCATGGTCGCCCAGGATCCGGATATGAACATGCAGGCCGCTTCTTCTTTCGCCCATGCCATTTCCACGCACAAATCCAGCAATGAAGTGGAATTCTTCACAGCCCTGGATGATATGTCAACCGAGCCCGGGTCCGCCCACATGGGCGCCCTGGAATACAATTCGGCAACATATTACCGTTATATCAGCCTGGATCTTGGTCAGTTATTCGACAATCTACATGGCCATGACCTTGGCAAGGCTGTCGAAGCCTTTACAAAGGCTCTTTATATTGCGGTGCCATCGGCGCGCCAGACAACCCAGGCGGGAATGCTCCCCTGGGCATACGCCAGAGTGCAGATACGCAAGGGGCAGGGAATGCAGGTATCTTTTGAAAGACCGGTCACAGCGAAGGAAGGCTATCTCGAACCAAGCATAATGAGACTGGATGAAGTGCTTGCCAGACAGGAGAAACTTTCGGGCTCGCTCTATGGCAAAATTGAAAACCAGGATTATGTTTTTGGAGCGGATGAAAAAAATTCCATGTCTGCCAGGAATGTGAACATAGATGAATTGGCCGCCGGGCTTGCCGAATATGTCAAAGAATTTGAGGCTGCGGAATGAGTTGCGCATTGTTATGGCTGGAAGCTCCGCTGCAGTCCTGGGGCGCGGATTCCCGGTTTGGCCGCCGGTCCACCCTGCCTTTTCCCACTCGTTCGGGCATAATGGGCCTTGTATGCTGCGCCCTTGGCAAGGGGGGAGAACAGGTCGAATGGCTTGCCAAGTGGGGACCGCTCAAACAGACGATAGCGGCATTTGCGAGGAAAGGCTTCAGACCTGCCATACTCAGGGATTTTCACATGGTCGGCAGCGGCTATGACTCCAAAAATCCCTGGCAGGACATGCTGATCCCCAAAACCAGCGAAGGCAAAAGACCAGTGGGCGGCGGGTCCAGGATTACCTACAGGTACTATCTGCAGGATATGGCATTCGCCTGTGCCCTTGAACTGCCCGATGACGAGATGGAGAGCGTCAAGAATGGTTTGCAGTCTCCTGTCTGGAATATCTGCCTGGGCAGAAAAAACTGTGTGCCAACGGAGCAGGTTTTTCGGGGAATTTTCGAAAAGGAGGAAGATGCCCTTGAAAAAGCTCTCCAGATAGCCAATGGAAAAGACAGAAGGGAAATGTTCCGCGTAAAGGATGGGGAGCATGAGGGCGAAACCTTTGTCCTGAATGACGTGCCTTTGTCATTTGGCCTGCGGAAAAAATACCAGGACCGGCAGGTCACCCTGGTGCCTGCCAAAAATTGTGAAGAAATCGAAGCGCTGGAATAGGTTTTATTCAATTTCCGCGCCATTGTAATTGCATCGGGAACGGGCGGAAACCCGCCCGTTCCCGGTATCGGTTCTTTAATAATCTCATAGGTATAAAAGGATTCCATAATGACAGGGGAACAAGGCGCTAACAAAAGCCCAAAAAGATTGTTTGTGCCTATTGCAAGAGATACATTGCCCAGGGTATCGGATAAATATCCTTTCATTTATCTGGAAAGAGGCCGTCTTGAAATTGATGACAGCAGTATAAAATGGATAGATTCCAATGGAAACTGTATCAGGCTGCCCGTGGCCACCATCAACTGCCTTTTGCTTGGACCAGGGACATCGGTTACGCATGAAGCGGTAAAAGTGGCTGCCGCAGCCAACTGCGGCGTTTGCTGGGTTGGGGAGGACAGCCTGCTGTTTTACGCTGCGGGTTTCACACCCACAGCCACCACAAGGAATTTGCTAAGGCAGGCGCGTATGGCCATGGATGAGAAAAAATCTCTTGCAGTGGCAAAAAAGATGTTTTCATCGCGCTTTTCTGGCGTGAATCTGGAAAATAAAAATATTAAAGAGTTGATGGCCATGGAAGGGTTGCGCATGAGGGAACTTTATGTGCAAAAAGCGGAACAATACGGAGTTGGCTGGAAAGGCAGAAAATACGAGCCTGGAAAATTTGAATTGAGCGATCTTACAAACCAGATATTAACTTCAACAAATGCCGCTTTATATGGTATATTGTGCTCCTGCGTCCACAGTCTTGGTTATTCACCGCATATTGGCTTTGTTCATTCCGGGAGTCCGCTGCCCTTTGTATATGACCTGGCGGACTTGTACAAGGCGGAATTCACTGTGGATCTGGCTTTTTCGCTTACCCTTTCAATGGCTGGCACGTATGACAAGTATCTCGTGGGCGATGCTTTTCGGCAAAGAGTAATCGACCGCAATTTATTGAGCATAATAATCAATGATATAGATAATCTTGTGGGAGAAAAAAGTGCTGGTTGTAATAGCAAATGACTTGCCCCCCGCAGTAAGAGGACGGATGAAACTGTGGTTTGTGGAAGCAAGGCCCGGGATTTTTGTATCAGGAATAAAGGATTCGGTTGCAAAAAAAGTAATTGATTATATTTTGACTCGTTGCCCGGAAAAAAGCGGCATAATTATGTTTCAGCGCATCAGGAAAGCGCCCGGGTACAAGATTATTGGACTTGGAATGCCACACAGAAAATTGGTGGAAATTTCCGGCTTGCAATTGGTGCTTGAAAAGGATACAAAGCCAGAAAATTAGCATGAATTTTGCATAAACTTTTTTCATACAGCAAAAAGTGCAATTATTTCACGCTGTCTTCCCCACGCCCGTGGGGGTGTTTCCTTGCACAAGCCTTGAAAGCTGGCCAATGCTCAGTCTTCCCCACGCCCGTGGGGGTGTTTCCAAAACAACGGGCGGTTTACTGGTCAATTGATAAGTCTTCCCCACGCCCGTGGGGGTGTTTCCGCGAGGCTGACGCCGCGTTTGAACAGGCGTCGGTCTTCCCCACGCCCGTGGGGGTGTTTCTTATCCCCTGACATTGCCTTTTCAAAAAGCTTCGTCTTCCCCACGCCCGTGGGGGTGTTTCTAAGGCATCTGGACTATTGAACCACTTGTGCCAGTCTTCCCCACGCCCGTGGGGGTGTTTCCTTCACACACGGGATAAAGGCCATACGGAAAAAGTCTTCCCCACGCCCGTGGGGGTGTTTCTGATTATCAGCAACGGGATATTTTGAATGCCAAGTCTTCCCCACGCCCGTGGGGGTGTTTCTTAAGCTTGATGGAACAAGGTGTTTTGCCTGCAGTCTTCCCCACGCCCGTGGGGGTGTTTCCTTCCCCGGCGCACACCTTTGCCTCGGACTTGGGTCTTCCCCACGCCCGTGGGGGTGTTTCCTTCCCCGGCGCACACCTTTGCCTCGGACTTGGGTCTTCCCCACGCCCGTGGGGGTGTTTCCAACATGACCGCAGTCATTCTCAATCGCGGTCTGTCTTCCCCACGCCCGTGGGGGTGTTTCTATTGTGGGCGAAAGTTCTGCCGGCAAGACTATGTCTTCCCCACGCCCGTGGGGGTGTTTCAAGGTTGCAACAAGGAGGCAACAATGACAAGCAGTCTTCCCCACGCCCGTGGGGGTGTTTCCGGTTTACGTTACTGCCAATATGCGCGAATGGCGTCTTCCCCACGCCCGTGGGGGTGTTTCTGCGGGGCCAATGTCCTTACGTTCAAGAAAGCAGTCTTCCCCACGCCCGTGGGGGTGTTTCTTGGCCCATTTTGAGAGGAAGCTTTATTCTGCCGTCTTCCCCACGCCCGTGGGGGTGTTTCAATTCCATATCTTCCAGAACTGCCTTGTCCACGGTCTTCCCCACGCCCGTGGGGGTGTTTCTGAACGCAAGGCAGGACTTGCCGAGGAGTAAGGGTCTTCCCCACGCCCGTGGTGGTGTTTCTGCGAGAGGTGTGAGGCCGCACGAAAAATGAGAACGGGACGCAAAAGAAATGAGAACGTGCCAATGCATTTTTTCTGCTTTGGCACGTTTTTTGTTAAGTGATATAAGTGGTTATGGCCTGTGTTGGTTTCTCAATCAAAATTCCGAAAAATAAGCTCGCCCGCTT
>Ga0209064_1002762_pt1 | contig 17931 bp, 15 predicted proteins | sample Inofromicrocosms_FD_187498 | JGI IMG/M metagenome (GOLD analysis project Ga0209064, IMG submission 187498) | Mouse cecum microbial communities from Vienna, Austria - Inoculum for glucosamine and mucus D2O microcosms (SPAdes) (version 2) | ecosystem: Host-associated > Mammals > Digestive system >... | reverse complement strand
TTTGCCACTGTGGTGGAATAGGCAGACGCAAGGGACTTAAAATCCCTCGGTAGAAATACCGTACCGGTTCGACCCCGGTCAGTGGCACCATAAAAGGACGGAGATTTTGATACAAAAATATCAAGGTTTCTGTTCTTTTTTTATGCTTTTTTCTTATTTTTATATGTTTTAAGGGTTAAAAGGCGAAAAGATGCCCGCGGGAGTGGTTCCTGCGGGTTTTTGATTTTATGGGTTTAATTGTAATCGTTAAAATTATGGGTAATCGTTAAAATTATGGGTAATCGTTAAAATTATATATTTCGCCTGTTGAAAGCTATCAAAACGGCTCTGGATAATTTACAAGCGAAGGTTTTTCTGCTATAATGAATTTATGAAATTGCAAAAGCGGACAATTAAATTCTTCGGACTGATTTGTCTTTTCCTTTGTATCGTGGCATCAATTTTTCTTGCCGCCGGGTGCAGTTCACCTTGTGAGCATGTTGAAGGAGCGTGGATAGTTGATCAAGAGGCAACGCTTTATTCTGAGGGAAGTCAGCATACGGTTTGTACGAAATGCGGTGAGACGCTTCAAACAGAACCTATCCCTTCCATAAATGCAACAAAAAAGAATGTAACTGATAAATTAAAAAATTCTGTTATAAAAATTTACAGCTACGCATTTGATGGTAAAACCATTGTAGCACAAGGATCTGGTTTTTTTATCAACGATAAAGGCGTTTTCATCACAAATGCGCATGTGGTTGAAGGAAGTTACTTTTTGAAAGTTCGGGTGAGTGGTCTTTCAACGGCGCTAAAAGATGTCGGGCATATTTACGAATACAATAAAGCACGTGATTATGCTGTTTGTGGACTTGAACGCGCTTTCAAGTCAACCCCGGTTGAATTTGCAGAAGAAGCTACTGCCGGCGAGACAGTTTTTTCATTAGGTTATCCTAATGATACGCGGGTTCTTTCTACCACTTTTGGAAAGATTATTGACGCCGACACTACATATAATCAAACGCATTATTATTCTTCGGATTGTGAAATCGACCACGGTAGCAGCGGGGGAATTCTCGCCAATAGTAAAGGTCAGGTTCTTGGTATTACTTCTGGTGAATTTGAAGATGGGACTTATGCATCAATTAAATATGCCGAGTTTTCAAAAGCTGTTGACAGAAAAGGATATTTATCAAGCGCAAAAGCTCCTCTGGATTATTTTCATAAATCAGAAAAAGCGGTTATTACAGGCTTAAATTTTGAGACCTATTTTGATATTATCGTTACCGCAACCCCTTCGCCTTTTGTGGACACAAGTGTGAGCTATAGCGTAATGGTGAAGTTGAAAGATATTTATGCGCAGAAGAATGTGAGTTTTGATGGCACCATGACAGCAACGGTAGAAATAAAAACGAAATATTCATATTATGAGGAGGGAACCTACATCGACACGCTGCAAACAAAAACTGATACACAGTACTTATATTTCCGGTTCGGTGATTTGCAAGAGATGATAAAAGGGAAAACTCAAACAACTACGAGTTCAATTTTTCTTTCCTATTTAACCAAATATCATGGAATGAATACAACCTATTCGACAGATGTATCCGGGTTGATAAATGCCACATTAGCTTTTTACGATTAACGAAGCTGGTTTGAAAACTGAAAATATTTTTTAGAAAAAAGGAAGCCACGATTGAGCTTCCTTTTTGTTTTAACAATTATGTCCGGGGGACGTTATTCGTCTATTTCAATGTTATCAAACTCGAAAACGGGACTGTCGAAGAAGTCGGTCATAGAGATACCCAGCTCCCGAATTATTAAAGCGATATTTTTGAAGTTAGATGCCTTAGTTTTATTTCCGAGAATTGATGTCATGGTGCTGTGATAAATTCCGGTCTGCTGTTCTAACCGATATTGTGTCATTTTCTTTTCTTTCAAGACTTCACGCACCCGGATTGCAAATGCCTGATTCAATGTCATCTTTTCGCATCTCCTGATTTGACTAATCTAAACTACGTATATTTTATCATACGGACGAAAATAAATATGTATTGTGGTTTGGTCAGAAACTTTCTTTTTTATTTTATTTGTGCTACAATAGGTATTGTGAATTGGTCGTACCGGGAGGAAAGGTTCGTATGGCGGTAAAAGGAAACGAGCTTGAAGAAGCAAAAATTGAAATCGGAAAAATTATAAAAGACCTGAACTCGTCAACGGCGTGCTTTACCGGTCATCGAAGCCAGAAACTTCCCTGGCGGTTTAATGAGGAAGACGCGCGGTGCAAAGCAATGAAAGCTACGCTTTCATCCGAGATAGAAAAAGCAATTCAAAATGGATATAGGACCTTCCTGAGCGGTATGGCTTTGGGGTTTGATATGATATGCGCTGAGACGGTTCTCGCGTTTAAGGAAAAGTATCCTGATATAAAAATCATCGGTGCTTTACCTTGCAAAACGCAGGACATAAAGTGGCAAGCAAGAGACCGGCAAAGGTATAGAAATCTTCTGGCAAAACTTGACGGTGTTCGCTGCCTTTATGATGAGTATATCGGCGCTGAATGCATGCTTGAAAGAAACCGCTACATGGTGAATAATTCCTCCTTGATGATAGCTTTATTTGACGGGCTTCCGGGCGGGACAAAAAGCACAATAGAATATGCAAAAAAGCAGGGTTTGGAGGTTGTGGTAATTAAGCCATAAACGATATGAGAAAAGCAAAAAATAGGTTGTTGATAATACTTGCTGCAGCGGTGTTGCTGCTTAGCTGTTTAATGCCGTTTACGGCGCTTACTGCCCACGCGGAAGATTATGATGCAATGATACCTTCCTTCGGTTTGTACTGCGATGATGAGCAGGTAAATATGCGCGGCAGCGTAAGCATAGATATGACTGATGATGCGCAGTTCAACGATGGGCTTGCGCAAATGCGTTCGGAATACTACGCATCTGCAGATGGTCGGGAAGTGGAGTTCACTCTTCCGTTCTTAGCCCGCGTTATGGATATAAAGGATATAAAGATTTATGTTGACGATAAACCCGCGGAAACCCAATTATTCTATGGCGGTGATTATCCGTCCTATTATGAAGATGTCAATGTGGAAGAAGCAATAGATGATGCGTATTCCACCGAATTTGATGAAAGCATAAAGGGCACCCTTTATGAAGTTATTCCTGATTCTGAAACCATCACTGTATCTTTTACTCTTTCGGAAGGACAGAGTTTGATTTATGAAACATCAAACCACTTGCAATCTTCTTACTCGGCTCGGCATACGGAAATTACGATGCACAATGCGTTTATAAAAACGAAATATCAGTTTTTTGTAATAGGTGAACCTTCGGAAGAAGAATTCACTGCAAGCTGCGAAGTGCAAGAGCGTGAAATGACCTGCAAAGCGTATATAGACGAGGTATATGCGGCGGTCAAAGAGTATTATGATAATTGCGGCAATCCCCCGGTTGAGTTCTTGTATTCACAGGTAAATTCCATAATAGCGAAAAAGCAGATGTACAAATTTGAGAATTTGTTTTTTGATTCAGTTAGTCGGTATAGGGTAAACATGCTAAAGTTCCGCGCCGAAGTTGCCGAAGATACAAAGATTACTTTTTCATCTGTTTCGGAAATACAATACGATAGCCACTACCGCCCGCGCATATACCGAATAAAGCAAATTCATTCCGGGAATTATCCGGTTGAATTTAAAGTAAAGCTAAACGCAAGTAATCCATATATTCTTTTGGAAAGCGAAGCCAAGCAGCCGAGCGGGGGCGAATATAGCGTTGAGTGTTCCGGTGAGGATTTTTCATTAACAATCAGCTCAGAAGCCAACCCGGTGAACTGGTTGCAGGAACAGCGTGATCAGGAGGCAAAAGATGCCCGAACCCGACTGATCATTGCAGTCGTATGCGGTGTTGTGGGTGGCGTAGCTTTTGTGGCTCTCGTTGGAATGTTGGTGTGGTATTTTTACCCCCGCTTCCGCAAGCATAATTGAAAATTAAAAATTCGCCGGGAAGGGACGAAAGCTGTCCTCATTTCGCGGCGAATTTGCTTTTATAAAGGAGTTTTAAATTTTAGTTCTTCCAATAATGAAATCCACTGTACAGCCAAATCCATCTGCTAAGAATATTATGCAGTCAAGTGTCGGTGTGCGGGTTCCATTTTTCCATTCGTAAAAACGAGAACTTGAAATATGTGCAGTTTTGTAAAAGTTCCACCAGGGACACTTGAAGTGTTCTTTCAGAACCTTGAGCTGTTCCGCAAAAGGCGGACAAGGGTGAAATGTGGTGGGGTAGTTTTCAAGTTCTCTTCCCAAGAGAAAATCCGTAGTACATTGAAAATAATCAGCCAGCTTTACAAGGTTTTCAACGGAGGGTGTCATAACGGCATGTAAATACCGGCTTAGGGTGGCTTTTTCAATACCGACTTCCTTTCCAAGCTGGGTGAGGGTAAGATCGCGTTCAAACATGAGCGAATCGAGTGTTTCTGAGAGTTTCGACAAATTATCCATAAAATAGACCTTTTTCTACAATTTATTCTCTCCCACTTACGCAATTTTCAGTTGCGTGTTACGCCGATGGGAGAGTATAATAGAGGTACACTTGAAGCGCGCAAAAAGGTGATATTTTTAAAGGAGTAAAAATGCTTATGGAAGAAAAACCTAACATCCAAACCGAAGAAGAAAATGAGCTGTTGGAGGCTGACCTGCAGAAGATAAAAACTACCGGGCTTGATTTGGCAATGCAGATTTTTCCGTTATTGGATGATTATTTTTGCGGCACATTTGCGAAGAATACCAAAGGCGTACTGATGAAGTTGGAAAACGGTCAGGTGTTCCAGCTTTCTGTTACCGAGGTTGCCTAATCACACGATTACACAGCAAAAAAGCCGCCAATGGAAGCTGACGGCGAAAAACGGTACTGATTGTAATAATTATATCAAAATATGGTAGTTTCGGAAAAGGGAAAGAATATCGAACCTTGACTGATTTTATCGAATGCGGAGAAACTTATGCTAAAAGTTAAAAATGGAAGGTTAATAGCATCAAATATGTCATTTGCATTGCCGGAGGATTTTACTCTTGATTTGAGATCGGCATGCAGCGGGTTCCATACGCTTGAGTTCGTTTCGGAAGACGAGATTGTAAAAGGCGGGATTGTCTACATCAATATAGAGTTTGAAGAGGCAGAAATGACAGTCCAGGAAAGCATGGAAGAATTCATGGAAGACAATGAACTGAAAAATAAGGGCGAGTTCTTCCCTGTAACGAGAGGAAACGGAACTGCACTCGGTGCATTCTACACTGGTGGAAGGATAACTTACATATATGATGAAAGGTATGACTTCCCTGAGAATAGCCTCAAGCAAAACCAGGTCTCGACAACTATTCAACTTTCACGAATAAAGGGAAAAAAACTTGCGCTTACAATTTATGACGTCCTTAAATTGCCTATCATTAAGACATTTCTGGACAGCATCGAATACTTTTAAATAAAAAGGAGCAAATCATGGAAGAAAAAACTATAGATGATATCAAGGCTCGTCTTGAGCAATTAAAGATTTTTGAACTAAGGCAAACAGCGAGAGCGATTGGAGTTGAGCGCCCGGCAGCGTATAAAAGGGATGCGCTTCTGGTGAAAATCATAGCTATAACAAGCGGAAAAGATACCCCAGCACCTTGCGAAAGTACGGTAGGAACGCTGTTCGCGGATGAGCAGCTTGTCAAAGATATTCTCGCTTACAGGAAAAGCAAAATCGGTGAATAATACCGAAAATGCCATACATAAAGATGAAGAAAGAGCCGGCAATTATGTCGGTTCTTTTGACTTTATAAAAAATTTTCGGAAAAATAAAAAAAGTTATTACCTACGGTAATAAAAAATAAAAAAGAAAATTTGGTTAGAAAAAACCAAAAAATTTTATAAAAAACGCTTGACAGGTGTATATTCTTGGTATATAATAACTTCGTAATCTGGTTACGAAATACCAAAAGTAAAACGTGGAGGTACAAAAAAGGGTACAATGGAACAAATTTATAAACTTGAAAATGCGTTTGCATCAGATTTAAGGGGAAAGACAGATAAACCTTATCAGGCTTCAATATCGATTGCTTATCTTTTAGTAGAGCTGAAGAGCAAAGGCGCAAAAAATGTTGATTTAATGTTAATCCCTCAAATGTGCGAAGCAATACAGGATGATGAAATAAGGTGGTATGTTCAGGAAAGTCTTTCCGGCGTTGAACCGGATTTGATTTTACAGTATTATAAATACGATCTTGATTTGCTTAAGAGCTATGTTTTATTTGCGGACGATAGGTCCTCAAACAAAGCACTGGAGATTTCCTCCCCTGATAGCATTAGTAGATTGGCAATTAGGATTCTGGATATTCAGGAAGGGGAATCAGTGCTTGATAGTTGCGCGGGTGTAGGTTCTTTTTTAGTTAGGGCTTATCACAACCAGCCGGGGGCGAAGTATTCCGGAGTTGAAATGAATACCGGGGCTGCCTGTTTGCTGAAAATGCGTTCAAATCTTATCGATGGCGAAGTAAAGATAAAAGTCGGTGATGCGCTATCGGATATTATCAAAGGTGAGAAATTTGACAAACTGTTCTCTAATTATCCGTTCTGCGTAAACCTTCGCACCGTTAGCGTTAATCTCTATGGTGTTAGGAAGTTTTTTGACTCGTATCCCGGCATAATTAAGGGGGGTTCTGCGGATTGGGTATTCAACTATAACTTAGTTGAGTCAATGAAAGAAAGCGGGAAGGCGGTTGCAATAATGCCTTTAGGCGGGCTTTTCAATACTTCTCATAAAAATATACGAGCGATGTTTTTGAAGCGCAGATTAATCAACTCAATTATCTTGCTTCCGTCTAAGCTCTTCGCATCGACCTCTATTTCCGTTGCTATGGTTGTTTTCAGCCATAATAACGAAGGTGTTAGAATGGTTGATGCTTCGGAAAACTATCTACATGGAAGAAGACAAAACCTTTTTGCAGAGGAAGATATTTTAAATATCCTTGATGCGCTTGAAAATGACATACCGGGAAAATCGCGCAAGGTGGGCATTGAGGAGCTACTTGAAAATGAGTATGTTCTGGAACCCCAGCGCTATTTGGCTAAAAAAGAACTGTTAAAAAACGGTGTTGAATTTGAATCTGTTATAAAATCTGTAAGACGTGGCGCGTCATGTACGGCGGCTGACCTTGATGGAATGGTATCGCAGGAACCAACTGATTTTCAATATATAATGCTTTCGAATATCAAAAATGGCGTTATAGATGAAGAACTGCCGTATATAAAAGAAATACCGGAAAACTATAAAAAATACTGTGTTGAATCTGGAGACCTGCTTTTATCAAAAAATGGTTATCCGTTCAAAGTTGTAGTTGCAGAGGTTCCGGAAGGGAAGCAGTTGCTCGCAAACGGTAACCTCTATATTATCAGGCTGGATACAAATAAGGTAAACCCGTACTATATCAAGGCTTTTTTAGAAAGTGAAAAAGGTATAGCGGCTTTGAAAGAAATAGCTGTTGGTACAGCGGTTTTAAATATCGGTGTGGCGCAATTGAACACGTTAAGCATACCGCTTATTCCGCTCACAGAACAGGAAGAATTTGTAAAAAATTATGTTAAAAAACTGAATAGAATTGTTAAATTAAGACGGGAAATTGCAGATATTGAGGATGATTTAAAAGCATCTTTCCCGGAAGGAGTTTGAGGAGGAATTATGGCAAGTATGTTTAATGAAGATAACACGATAGAACAGATGGCGCTTTCCGCATTGCAGGGGAAAGGCTGGAAATATATTCCGGCTGATGAGCTTCCGCGTGCTTATTCAGATGTGCTGGTTGAGCCGATGCTTAAAGAAGCGCTAATTCGTTTGAATCCGGTAATTGCAGAAGAACCGTCCCGCGCCGATGAAGTTATTTATAAGCTCCGCACTCTCATTCTTTCTGTTCAGGCACACAACCTTGTAACACAGAATGAACTGTTCAAAAAGTTAATTTTTGAGGAAAACTCATATCCTTTCGGCAAAGATGGAAGGATGATCCCCATTCGCTTCTTCGGAACGATGACAAAAGCGGATCTTGCGCTGAATGAATATGTGGTTACCAATCAATGGAAATATCCACAGGAAGAAGGCGGAAAAAGGCTGGATATAGTTTTGATTATTAACGGCTTTCCGGTTATCATCGGTGAATTAAAAACGCCGGTTCGTGGGTGTATTACCTGGTTAGATGCTGCGAGTGATATTAGCGATTACGAAAAAAGCATTCCGCAGATGTTTGTAACGAATATCTTCAATTTCGGTACAGAAGGAAAGTGCTACCGCTATGGTTCGGTGAATATGCCCATTAATCTTTGGGGACCTTGGCATACGCCCGAACACAAAGAAGAAGGTACCCTTGCGGATGTTAAAGCAAGCATAGAGGACATGATTACTCCGTCCAATGTTATGGATATCTTTCAGTTCTTCACGATGTTTGCCACCGATAAAAAATACAGAAAGTATAAAATCATCTGCCGTTATCAGCAGTTCGAAGGCGCAAACCTTATCGTGGAGCGCGTTAAGGCAGGCTACCCGAAGAAGGGACTGCTGTGGCATTTCCAGGGGTCCGGCAAATCACTGCTTATGGTGTTTGCTGCGCAGAAGTTGCGTATGATACCGGAGTTGAAAAACCCTACTGTTGTAATAGTCGATGACCGTATCGACCTTGAAACACAGATGACTGCAACCTTCAATGCTTCTGATATTCCCAACCTGGATAGCGCAGCATCGAAAGAGGAGTTGCTGGCGTTTTTCCGCGGGGATATGCGCAAGATATTGATTACTACAATATTTAAGTTTGGTGAAGTTGACTGCGAACTCAATCCGAGAGATAATATTATCGTTATGGTTGATGAAGCGCATAGAACCCAGGAAGGAGACCTTGGCGAGAAGATGCGTTTGGCTCTCCCGAATGCGTTTTTCTTCGGATTAACCGGTACTCCTATAAACCGTATTGATAAGAATACCTTTGCTACATTTGGTGCGGCAGAAGACCGTACCGGCTATATGAGTCGGTATTCATTTTCAGACTCTATCAGAGACGGTGCAACTTTGCCGTTGCATTTCAAACCCGGTCCTGTTGATTTGAAAATTGACAAGGATAAATTGGACCGCGAATTCACAGAAATGACGGATGAAGCGGGGCTTACGAAGGATGAGAAAAATGAACTTTCGAAGCGCGTGAATATGAAGGCGCTCATGTATGAACCCAAGAGAATTCGCAGGGTTTGTGAACACATAGTAAAGCACTTCAGAGAGCAGATAGAACCTAACGGATATAAAGGGCAGGTGGTTGTGTATGACCGCGAATGCTGCCTGATGTATAAAGAAGAAATAGATAAACTGCTCGGTGAAGAGGCTTCAACTATCGTTATGGATACGAATAACGATAAGGGTGATAGATACAAAAAATATCGCAGAGACCGCGATGCCGAAAGTAAGGTTCTCGACTCTTTTAGAGATCCGGCAAGCCCTCTTAAACTTGTTATTGTGACCTCGAAATTGCTGACCGGATTTGATGCGCCCATACTGCAAGTTATGTACTTGGATAAGCCTATGAAAGACCATACTCTTTTACAGGCAATATGCCGCACAAACCGCACATATGACCAGGGTAAAACCTTCGGATTGATTGTGGACTATATAGGAATATTCGATGATGTTGCGCAGGCTTTGAAGTTTGATGAAACAACGATGCGCAAGATAATTACGAACATAGAAGAAATCAAAAAACAACTTCCGGTTTTACTTAAAAAATGCCTTGAATATTTCCCTGGCGTAGACCGTACAGTCGAGGGTTGGGAGGGGCTTATGGCAGCGCAAGATTGTCTGCCTACAAACAAGGAAAAAGATGCGTTCGCCGCCGACTATCGTGTATTGAACCGTGCTTGGGATGCACTTTCACCGGATTTCTTTCTGAATACATACAAGACCGATTATCAGTGGCTTTCGCGTGTTTATGAGTCGGTAAAACCTACGGATGGTCGCGGTAGTTTGATTTGGGCGGCACTCGGAAATAAAACCATAGAACTCATTCACCAGAATATTGAAGTTGGAAGTGTAGATGAAGATGTCGATATTCTTGAAATGGATGCGGACTTAATTGATGACTTCCTTGAAAAGCATAAAGATAATAAATCAACTACCAAAAAAATAGAAATCAATCTGGTTGCAAAAATCCTCGCTCACGCCAACGATCCTAAGTTTATTGACCTGGGTGAAAAGCTGGAAGAACTTCGTGAAAAGCACGAACAAGGGCTTGTTACAAGCATAGAGTTCTTAAAACTTCTGTTGGAATTGGCAAAGGAAGCGGCGCAGGCAGAAAAAGAAATCGTTCCCGAAAAGGAAATCGATAAAGGAATAGCTGCGCTTACAGAGCTGTTCAATGGTGTTAAGAACCGCGAAACTCCCGTTATAGTTGAGCGGATAGTTGCCGACATTGACAATATAGTTAAAATCGTTCGTTTCGATGGTTGGCAGAATACTACAGCCGGAAAGCAGGAAGTAAAAAAGGCGCTTCGTAGCGTTGTGTGGATTAAATACAAAATCAAGGACAAAGAGGTCTTTGATAAGGCGTACAGCTATATTGAGCAATATTATTGATTCGGAGGGCGAATTTAAATGTTAGGAGCAATTATTGGTGATATTGTTGGTTCCCGCTTTGAGTGGGATAACCATAAATCGAAGGACTTTGAACTTCTGAATCATAAGTGTTTTTTTACGGATGATTCAGTTATGTCTCTCGCCCTTTGCAAAGCGCTTATGCAATGTGGAAATGGGTTCACTGATTTGAGTGAACAAGCAGTAAAATGTATGCGCGAACTTGGAAAGCATTATCCGGATGTCGGGTATGGAGGAGGTTTCTCTCGCTGGCTTTTCTCGGAAAACCCACAGCCGTATAATAGCTTTGGTAACGGCGCAGCTATGCGCGTGAGCGGCTGCGGCTATGCTGCCACTTCTATAGAAGAAGCAAAGCAGCTATCCAGAGCCGTGACAGAAGTAACACACAATCATCCGGAAGGCTTAAAAGCAGCAGAAGCGGTGTCAGTAGCCATTTTCCTTGCGCGTACTGGTTTGAGCCTGCTTGAAATTCGTGATTATATTGTAAAAAACTATTATCACATCGGGTTTACTCTGGATTCAATTCGTGCGGAGTACGAGTTTGATGTGACTTGTCAAGGCTCGGTGCCGCAGGCACTGGAAGCGTTCTTCGAATCAACCGATTTTGAGGATGCAATTCGTAATGCAATTTCTATCGGAGGCGATAGTGACACAATTGCTGCCATTACAGGTGCTGTTGCGGAGGCGTACTATGGAATACCTACATGTATTCGCAAGCATGCTTTGACATTCCTGGACGAGCGGCTTTTAGCAATACTCGTTGAGTTTGAAAATAAGTATCCGAGCAAAATTGAAAAGTTACAAGCTGCAGGAAGCGTAGGGTTTACTCCTTCCACTGGCGAAAAAGCAAAAGTCGGCGCAAGGAATAAAATGATGGAGTCGGCTATGGAGGTTGCGGACAATGAGCTGAATGCAACGAGCGCTGATGTTGAGGAAACCACCAGTCAGAAGCTCTTCTCGCACTTATTCGAATGCTGCAATATTCTGCGCGGACCCATCAACCAAGATGAATATAAAAGCTATACTACACCGTTACTTTTTTATAAACGATTATCGGATGTGTACGATGAAGAAACACAAGCTGCACTTGAAGAATCGGGTGGCGATGAAGAATATGCAAGTTTTCCGGAAAACCATAGGTTTATAATTCCAGAGGGATGTCATTGGAAAGATGTGCGCGAAGCCAGCGAGAATGTTGGCGTTGCTATCGTAAACGCGATGAACGGAATTGAACGCGCAAACCCGGATACCCTTAATGGCGTGTTCAGCAGCTTTGATGATGCGAATTGGACGGACAAAACAAAATTGTCTGATGAACGTTTGAAAGACCTCATCGAACACATGTCTAAAATTAAAGTCGGCAATAACAACTATTCTGCGGACGTAATGGGCGACAGTTATGAGTTTCTTATAAAAAAGTTTGCCGATATGTCCAAGAAAAACGCTGGTGAGTTTTATACACCGCGTTCTATCGTAAAATTGTTGATTATGTTGCTTGCTCCGAAAGCAGGCGAAACAGTATATGATCCGGCTTGCGGTACCGGAGGTATGCTCATCGAAGCTATTCGTTATATGCACGGCGATAAAGCCACATACGGGCGTATATATGGTCAGGAAAAGAACCTTGCAACCTCCGCTATTGCAAGAATGAACCTTTTCTTACACGGTGCAAAAGACTTCCGAATTTTGCAGGGTGATACCTTGCGGTCCCCGCACTTCCTTGAAAGGGGTTCACTGAAAACTTTTGATTGTGTGGTTGCGAATCCGCCGTTCTCTTTGAAGAGCTGGGGCGCAGACCAGTTCAGCTCGGATATTTATGGAAGGAATATTTGGGGGTCTCCTTCGGATTCGAATGGTGACTATGCGTGGCTTCAGCATATGATAAAATCTATGAATCCGAAAACAGGACGATGCGCGGTAGTGCTTCCACAGGGCGTTCTTTTCCGTAGTGGTAAGGAAGGCGAAATCCGTGAGGAGCTTGTCAAGTCGGATAAGCTCGAATGCATAATAACAATGACCAGCGGTGTGTTCTATGCTACCGGTGTTTCGGCGTGCATTTTATTCCTAAATAACGCAAAAGAGCATACTCATAAAGGGCGCATTTGTATGATTGATGCTTCCAACATATATACGGCGCAACGCGCTCAAAACATTATGACGGAAGCGGATATACAGAAGGTTTTCTCGTTATATCAGGCTTATGAGGACAAGGTTGATTTTGTTAAGATTGTCACGATTGCAGAAATAAAGGATAAGGGATATACGCTGGCTATTAACAATTACATAGAAAAAAAAGAGCAGGAAACTGTTCCGCCGGCAGAAGTGCGTAGGCAGTATTTTGCGGCGTATGAGGAAATGCTTGAAGCAGAAAAGAAACTTCAGGAGCTGTTATTGAAAGGAGGTTATGTCCGTGAGTAAAAGAATAACAATTGATGAGCTTCAAACTTACCTCTGGAATTCTGCCGTTCTGCTGCGTACCAGCATTGATGCCGGCTCGTATAAGCAGTACATATTTCCGCTCCTTTTCTTTAAACGCATCTGTGATGTGTACGATGAAGAAACCGAAAAAGCAGTGGCTGAATATGGCGAAGATGCTTCCGAATTTGATGAACAGGAAATTCATACTTTCGTTGTGCCGCAGGGCTATCATTGGAATGATGTGCGGGCGGTTTCCGAGAATGTTGGTGTTGCGATAGTTGAAGCATTCCGGAAGATTGAAACTGCAAATATTGATAAGCTGCAAGGTATCTTTGGTGATGGCGCTTGGACGAATAAAAACCGTTTACCCGACAGATTGTTAAAAGACTTGATGGAACACTTTAGCTCAAAAACCCTCTCCATTGCAAATTGCCCTGAAGATGAATTGGGACAGGGATATGAGTACCTTATCAAAAAGTTTGCAGATGACAGCGGGCATACAGCGCAGGAGTTTTATACCAACAGAACTGTGGTCCACTTAATGACCGAAATGCTCAAACCCGCTTCTGGCGAGTCAATTTATGATCCAACTTGCGGTAGCGCAGGAATGCTTATATCCGCAATTGCCTATTTGAAATCACAGAATAAAGAGTGGCGCAACGTTGCCGTGTACGGTCAGGAAATTAACGCGCTTACTTCCGCTATTGGAAAGATGAACTTATTCCTTCACGGTGTGAAAGATTTTCATATTGTAAACGGTGATACCCTTGCTGCTCCGGCGTTTATTGAAAACGGCAAGTTGCAACAGTTTGACCTCGTACTTGCCAACCCGCCGTACTCTATAAGCCAGTGGAATCGCAGTGCTTTTGAAAATGATAAATACGGGCGAAATTTCCTCGGTGTGCCTCCGCAGGGCAGAGCCGACTATGCATTCATCCAACACATTATTGCCAGCCTGAAGCCCAACACGGGGCGCTGTGCGGTTCTTTTACCGCACGGGGTTCTTTTCAGGAATGAAGAGAGCGCTATGCGCGAAAAAATGGTGCGCAGTGATGTTGTGGAGTGCGTGATAGGTCTCGGACCGAACCTTTTCTACAACTCGCCAATGGAAGCGTGCATTTTGATTTGTCGCATGGACAAAAGAGTTGAGCGCAGAGGTCAGGTTTTGTTCATCAACGCAATAAATGAGGTTGAGCGCAAGAACGCTCAGAGTTATCTGGAAGAAAGGCACATCAAAAGAATAGCTGAAGCGTACTTGAAATACACGGATGAGGATGGCTTTGCGAAAGTCGCAACCATTCAGGAAATTGACGATAATAATTTTTCATTGAGTATTCCTCTTTATGTAAAGCAGACAGAAGATAATAGTCAGGGGGATGAGCGAAACATTCAAGAGCATTACGAAAGCTGGAGGGCTTCTTCAGAAATGATGAAGTTGAGCTATAAAAAACTTAATACCATGTTAGGAAAGGAGGATGATAGTGATGAGTAAGGTGCGCTTGGGCGAAGTTGCCTTCGAGCATAAAGAAACTTGCAAAGGTGATAAAAGCAATTTGCCGGTGGTTGGACTTGAACATTTAGTCCCGGCAGAAGTAACGCTGTCATTATGGGATGAATGTAGCGATAACACCTTTACAAAAGTGTTTCGTAAGGGTAACGTTCTTTTCGGGCGCCGTCGTGCGTATTTGAAGAAAGCTGCGGTTGCTCCATTTGATGGAATATGCTCAGGAGATATAACGGTTATCGAAGCTAAAGCAGAAAAGTTGTTACCAGAGTTGCTTCCGTTTATTATCCAAAACGATGCGCTTTTTGATTTTGCAGTGGAAAAATCTGCTGGTTCACTTTCACCCCGCGTAAAGTGGGAACATCTGCGTGAGTTCGAGTTTGAATTGCCGGAAATGAGCAAGCAAAAACAACTCGCAGAAGTGCTGTGGTCGATGGATACAACGAAAAAAGCGTACAAAAACCTCATAAAATGCACTGATGAGCTGGTGAAATCTCAATTTATAGAGATGTTCCGGGAAACAGAAAAAGTAAGGTTGGATGCAATTGCTGACATTATGATGGGGCAGTCTCCGACATCCGATTCCTACAATTTTGACGGAAACGGGCTTCCTTTTTATCAGGGAAGTGCTGATTTTTCGGAAAAATATGTGGTAACTCGTATGTATTGCAGTACTCCCACGAGGGTTGCAGAAGCTGGTGATATTCTTATGTCGGTGCGTGCGCCGGTGGGAACAGTTAATCTAACGGACAAAAAATGCTGTATTGGACGCGGTTTGGCAGCAATTCGGAGTAAAAAATCACAAGATTGTAATGATTTCCTGCTTTATGCATTTAGAGTTAAGGAAGAGGAAATTGCCGCAATGGGGCAAGGAAGTACTGTTCTTTCCATCAATAAAGATAAATTGCACGCAATTATGATGCCGAATGCTTCCCAAGAACAGCAAGAGCAGTTTATTGCCTTCGCCAGACAGAGCGATAAATCAAAATTTGCCCTTCTGTGCGTTTCAAATCTCAATTTATAGGGCAAATTTCGACATTTGCTTCTCACGGAAGTAGGTGCGCATAATGGCAGTATTTCGCTTTGAGCAAATTGCAATCAACAGCACAGAAAAGAAAAAACCTACGGAAGCGGATAGGATGACCTATCTGGGACTTGAGCATCTTGATTCGGGATGCCTTAGGGTTTCCCGGTTCGGTTCGGAAGTGGCTCCCATTGGCGAAAAGCTGGTGATGCGCAAAGGAGATGTTTTATTTGGGAAGAGACGTGCCTACCAGAAGAAAGTTGCCATTGCACCTTTTGATGGGATTTTCTCTGCGCACGGTATGGTGCTTCGTCCCAATGAGGCAGTTATAGATAAGGACTTCTTTCCGCTTTTCATAAGCTCGAACTATTTTCTGGATGCGGCAATTGCAATATCTGTGGGTTCACTTTCGCCAACAATTAACTGGCGAGATTTGAAAGAGCTGGAGTTTAATTTGCCTCCCTTAGAGGAACAAAAAAGGCTGGCTGAAGTGCTTTGGGCGGCTGAAAATACCTTAGAAAAGTATAAAAACCTCGTAAAAAGCACCGATGAGTTGGTGAAATCTCAATTTATCGAGATGTTCGGTGGATACAGCCTGCGCAATAAACAGTCCGATTGGGTAAAAATCAGCAGTGTCGCAGAGATTGTCGGAGGAAGTACGCCAAAAACGGAAAATGCGGAATATTGGGGAGGGAAACATAATTGGATTACGCCAGCCGAAATAAGCGATGACAGTTTTATTGTTTATAAAACGCAGAGAACGCTAACGGGAGCGGGAGTGAAAAGTTGTTCATTGAGGCTTCTGCCTATTGGGACAGTTTTATTGAGTTCACGCGCTCCTATAGGTAAGGTGGCAATTACGGGAGTAGAAATGTACTGCAATCAGGGATTTAAGAATTTGATTTGCGGTCAATCCTTGAATTCGATATATATCTATTACCTGTTAAAATTCAATTCTGAATACCTAAACTCGCTTGGGCGAGGGGCAACCTTTAAGGAAATTTCAAAATCGATAGTTGACAATATAGCTATACCTGTTCCTGAAATTGAGCTACAAAACCGATTCGCTGCGTTCGTCGAACAGACCGATAAATCAAAATTTGAACTCGAACAGTCTCTTGCGGAGCTTACTGCCACCTATAAACGCATAATTTCCGAAAATCTCGGCTAAGTTGTTTCTTTGAAGTCCCTCCGGCTTGAAAAAATAACTTTCGGAGGGAGTTTTATGCTCAATCAAATCATTGAAGGCATCCAGCAGGACCTTGCTGGTGTCTTGGACTGTAACCAAATGGATATACTGACGCGGGTGTTGAATAAACATCTTGCATCGGTAATAAATACAGAGGCGGCAAGTCAGGAAACGAAGAAACCTGACTGGCTGCCTCTATTCATTGCTGCAAAAAGGGTAGAAGGATGCTCAGAAAAGTCGCTTCGGTACTATGAATCCACCATTCGAAATATGCTGGATGACATAAATAAGCCGGAAAGACAGATATCAACGGATGATTTGCGGATTTATTTAGATAATTATCAGCGCCGTGGGACTGTAAGCAAGGTAACTTTAGATAATGTACGCCGAATTTTATCGTCTTTTTTCTCGTGGCTTGAAGATGAGGACTATATTATCAAAAGCCCGGTTCGTCGTATTCATAAAGTTAAGACCGGAAAAACGGTAAAAGAAACTTATACAGATGAAGCGCTCGAAGTTATGCGCGATCACTGCGATAATATGCGAGATTTGGCTATGATTGACCTTCTCGCTTCCACTGGGATGCGCGTTGGAGAGCTGGTAAAACTAAATCGTCAAGATGTCGACTTCGAAAATCGGGAGTGCATAGTCTTCGGCAAAGGTGATAAGGAACGTAAAGTATATTTTGATGCCCGAACCAAGATTCACTTGCAAAAATATCTCTCGGAAAGGACGGACTCAAACGAAGCACTGTTCGTTTCGTTACTTAAACCCTATAATCGACTGCTCATCAGCGGTGTTGAAATTCGCCTGCGCAAATTCGGATTTGAATTAAGCATTCACAAGGTACATCCGCATAAGTTCCGGAGGACTTTGGCTACGATGGCGATAGATAAAGGGATGCCAATAGAGCAAGTTCAGCATCTTTTAGGGCATTCCAGCATTGATACCACGCTTCAATACGCAATGGTGAACCAAACGAACGTGAAAACAAGCTGTAAACGGTTCATAGGTTAATTGCAATTCTCAATTTATAGAGATGTTCCGGGAAACAGAAAAAGTAAGGTTGGATGCAATTGCTGACATTATGATGGGGCAGTCTCCGACATCCGATTCCTACAATTTTGACGGAAACGGGCTTCCTTT
>Ga0209064_1002757_pt1 | contig 17967 bp, 15 predicted proteins | sample Inofromicrocosms_FD_187498 | JGI IMG/M metagenome (GOLD analysis project Ga0209064, IMG submission 187498) | Mouse cecum microbial communities from Vienna, Austria - Inoculum for glucosamine and mucus D2O microcosms (SPAdes) (version 2) | ecosystem: Host-associated > Mammals > Digestive system >... | reverse complement strand
AAAATTACCATGCTCTCCTTTTCCATACACTACGCCTGGGCGGAAAATAGTCAGTTCCCTTTCGGCCCACTTTTCAGCCCATTTTTCATGTATCTTTTCCGCCACCAGCTTGCTGATTCCGTAGGGCGTGTTTGGGGTTGGCAGCGTTGTTTCCTCTTTTAAGGCTTCGTCCGCCCCATACGGGGCGATTGAGCTTGTAAACACTATCTTTTTGATTCCATGCTGTTCCGCAAAAGCAGTCACGTTTTCCGCTCCACGAATATTGGTTTCAAAATATTCTTCGTCCTTATGTCCAGGAGTTCTATGTACCGCCGCAAGATTGAAAATAATATCATCCTGCGTAGGCGTAAATTTCAACTGAATAGGTTTTCGGACATCCAGGCGTATGTACTCCACATTTTCGTTTCTTTCAACAATTCCCGGAACGACGCCTTCCTCGCCGGGCATCAAAATATCGCAGTCATAAATTTTATCTCCCGGCTGCAATATTTCTTTATTCAACAAATGAATCAGGTGAGTTCCAATAAACCCTGACCCGCCAAACAAGATATAATTCATACCCTAACCTTCTTAAAACTGTACTGTCTCCACAGACCTTTTTCTTATCTCCGGTATCTTCCTCACAACCGGCTCCGTATTCTCCCCACTGCCCGGCACCTGAAATGCCCCATCCCTGACCAATACCTCTTCAATCCACTTAATCGACCGGCACACATTGCTGGCTGCCAGCTTGTAGCTCGCCGCAATCTGTTCGTAGGTCCGCTTCTCATACCAATATTCCATCGCCACCAGCAGCATGTCCTCCAGGCTCAGCTTTGTGGAACGTCCCCGCAGATGCCTCTGCTCATATTCCTCCTCCAGGATTTCCAGCATTCGCTTGAATGTCGTCCGATTCACCCCTACTACACGCTTGAATTTCTTGTCGCTGTATTTTGAGATTTCTTCGTACTTCATTCCCTTCTCATTCTCCTTTGCTGCTTCTCACTGGACGTATCCTCAATTCATATTTGCAAAATTATTTTGTGGCTTCCTTTTTATTAATCACTATTTGTGCTGGCATTTACAACCCAATTTTGATTCTGTTGTATTTTTAGATGAATTTTTCATATTTTTCGACATATATATGTAAACTAAAACTGTCATAATCTTAATTTAGGCATGAAAAAATAGACTGGACAGAGAATTTTCAAAAATCCAGCCTGCTTTTATTATGCAAAATTACAAAAAACAAAATTTGCTTAAATCTATATTGCAAATTCTCACGGGTTTTGATAAAATATAAGGGTATGAGAAGGATATTGCTATCCCCGTTTTACAACAGAATCAAAATTATGTTGTAATTACCAACCCCATCCGCTCGATCTGCTTTTGGTGTATTTTGCCGCTCTCTGCGGTATAAATTCGGGTAGTGCTGATACTAGAGTGCCCCAGGATATCCGCCAACCGCGACAAATCCTTCTCTAGTGTATAGAATGTCCTCGCAAACAGATGCCTTAAATTATGGGGAAACACTTTTTCCGGCTTCACCCCCGCCCTTTTGCAGAGTGCTTTCATCTCCCGCCAGATGTTAGACCGATCCATCGGTTTTCCTGTCCTCGTTACAAACACCGCTCCGGCGGTGTTTTTTTGTTTTTCGATATACTTCTTCAGCAGCCGGCACAGCCGCTCCGGCAGAAACACTGTCCGCCGTTTGCCCTTGTTGCATACCTCCGCGCGGCCTGTATGTACAGCCTCTACTGTCACAAACTTCAGCTCCGACACACGTATTCCAGTAGAGCAGATGGTTTGAAGGATCAGCGACAGCCTTTCCTTCCCCTCCCATTCCGCCGCCCGGACCAGACGGGCATACTCGCACTGGCTTAGTTCTCTGTCCTCACAACGGAACAGTGACCTTTGTATTCTTAGCAACCTTATCTTGAATTCGCTCCATCCCATAAATTGAAAAAAACAGTTTATGGCCGTCAGCATCAGGTTGACCGTTGCTGGTGCATAGGTCTTACATAAAATCTCTTTCCATTCAATCAGCTTTACCTTGCTGATAGGCTGCCCGCCCAGGTATTCACTTAGCTCCAATAGGCTGTGCTTATATTTGCAGATTGTTGTTTCGCTTCTCTCCCTTTCCCGAAGCTCTCCCACATATTGGGCAATTTCCCTTTCTGTTATCAGACAGTGCTCATATGGCATGACATATTCTCTCCTTGTAGTCTATTTCTCCTATTTTATCAGATATTCTCCTGAAACTTAAACATTGATAGAAGATTTTTCTTGCTTTTAGAACAAGTAGATTTTGTTAGCAGAACTGTTTAAAGGCCTTACGGAAAGATTTTTCGTGTTGCAGCCAGGGAAAACATATGTTGTAATGTAGAAAATAGACGAAAAGGAGGATCTACTATGCGGATTCATCAACTGAAGTCTTACTTTGATGGCCGGAGAAAAATCCTGTTTTTCACTGTGGCATTTTGCGTAGTGGCAACTGTCACTTCCATTGTATATGGATCCTCCTTCCCTATTATTATTCCTTACAGCTGGTTGCACGGACAATTCCTGTCGAAACCTCTTGGGATTACAACGGCGCTCAGAAAATAAATGTTTTCTCATTTTTCTACTCTAACTCTGTAAAAGGAAATTATCTTGATCAAAACACAATTATTATCAATTATTCCCACAATAAACTGTCCAAACAGCTTTCCTTCTTCAACAGCGATATTTATGGAAATGGCTCTGTCATGATTATAGATCAAGAGGGACAGATCATCTTTTCTACCAATTCATACCAGCAGGTACATGTCCCAGCTGATACATTTTTGACCGCAGAGGACTGCGGCTTCTTTCCGATCCAACAATACAGAAGGGACAAGACTGCATAATCGATAGGGAAAAATATTATATCCTAAAAAGAAACATGGATAATCTTGGCTGGACAATCATATCCATTGTTCCATACCGCTATATTACCGGCGAGTATTCAGTATGTATTTATTTCACACTGTTATTCGCGGGTATGATTATTTTATTTCGCAGTGTGTCAGCGCTTGCAGCCTCACGTTATATTCAGCGGCAAAAGCAGATGGAACTACAGCAAAAAAATAAGGAGCTGCGAGACCTGGAAATATATTACTCCCAGCAGGATTTTCTTGGGAATCCCAAACTATATTCTCCAGCTTCGCCTAGAAAACGCAAAAAAGCTTTTACTTTCCAGCAGCGGTCGATTGAGACGGTCGCTGCACAATGGGGCTTTTCCAACTATATTTATTTCCATAAAATTTTCAAAAAAAATACAGGGGTTACACCAGGAGACTATCGAAAAAACAATCGGGCATAGCCGGAAAAGCTTATTCCAGCAAAGTCCCTTCAACATGAAAAATCCCAGCATCGCTTTAAAAGGTGAGGCTGGGATTTTTCTTATTCCGGAAAGCCTAGAGCACACATAATGCTCTGCTTCCATTCCCCTCAAAAACATAAACCAACAAAAAAGATAGGAAATCTCCAAAAAATTAGAGCCATTTTAACGAAAAAGACAATAAAAATAAAAGCCGATATCGGAAGCAAATTTGTCGGACTGGACAACTTTAAATTTCTGTACCAAAATCTTCTTTCCATGACAAAGACCACCCTGCTGTACAATCTGTTTTTTATTGTCCTTAGATATATGTTTGAACTCAGCCTGGCAATCATATTCAGTGAACTTGCCTGCAAGATATACAAAAAAATATGTCAATCGTTTCTGTTCCTTCCTTATTTTATCTCTTATGTTATCATCGGTGCCTTTGTTTATAATATCTTTAATTATGAATACGGCTCTACGAACTCTGTTTTGGTGATGTTTGGAATGGAACGGTACAATGTTTACGCAGATGTGGGCGTTTGGAAATACATCATCACCGCTTTCTATCTGTGGAAGAACATTGGGGTGGGAACCGTCATCTACCTGGCGGCAATTACCAATATAGACCAGTCCCTCTATGAGGCTGCGCGAATCGACGGCGCTAATATTTTCCGGGAAATTCGCTATATTACCATTCCCCACATTGTTCCAACAATGATTACACTGGGACTGCTCAAGCTGTCCGGCATCCTGAAAGGGCAGTTCGATCTTTTCTACCAAATTGTGGGCGATAACGGAATGCTATATTCGGCAACCGATATTCTGGATACCTATGTTTTCCGCAGCGTTGCAAAAACCTTCAATGTTGGCTTTGGAACCGCAGCGGGGCTTTATCAATCTTTGTTTGGATTTTTACTGGTGGTTATCGTGAATACTGTAATAAGAAAGGTTGATTCAGATTACGCGCTGTTTTAAATGTAAGCGGATTTAATGGAATTCGATGCTTGAAGAAAAGGAGTACGCATTATGAAAATCAAAAGGACTTTCAGCCAAACAGCGTTCAATGTGGTTGGATACCTCGTCACCGGCATAATTGGCATGCTGTGCCTGCTTCCTTCTCTGATGAAAATGTATGGCGAATATGGTATTTTTTATCGGAAGGATTTGGCCAAAAAGTACGGTTTTGACGAGATTAAGGATTATGAAACTATGGAATCCTATACGGACTGCCAACCGCCTGTGAAGCAGATGTCCACGGCGCGGTTTCCCTTGCCATTGCCATGGCGGCCTCACGGGGAGAAACTCCCGGCTTTCTGGCGGACCTGACCAACCGGCATCCATTTAATGATAATGCGGAGCTGCTGTGGCACTGCGGGCCCTTTCCCCGCTCCCTGGCCAAAAAGGATTCCAAGCCCTCTGTGATTCGCTGTCAATCTCAATTTGCGATAAAGGGCGGTGACATTACTTTAGTACGATTTGGTTCCTTGATAAACGGAGAATACCGTCTCTTTGCGGATGAGGCAGTTGGTGTAGAGGGTCCCCCCACCAAAGGGAATTATGTATGGGTGGAAACGGAGAACTGGCCTCGATGGGAACGGAAATTTATCATTGTCGCACAGCTGTCAGGGCGGCGGCCGGGTGGCCAACGCCCTCTCTGTTTTGGGAAGACTGGGAGCCCAAGCGCAGATGTTTGGAATTGTGGGCGACGACCTCTATGGACAGTTTTGCAAAAGAGACCTGGAGGACCAAGGGGTTGATGTGTCAAAGGTCATTGTACATTCAGGGGCAAATTCCAATTTCTGCGTTGTTTTGGCGGAGAAAAGTACCGGCGGACGTTCCATTATCCGACAGTTTGGCACCTGCCGGAGGATGCTATCCGCGGGGCCAGGGTTCTGCATCTGGCGGATATGGGTCCGGTCAGTGTCAAGGCTGCGGAGCTAAGCGGAGGAACCGTAGTAATAGACGCTGATGAGTTTGACCCAGAAATTGAGGCGCATATGAACCTGATAGACATATTTATCTGCGCCAAGCAGTACTATAACAGCTTATTTCCGTCCTGCGATAAAGTGAAAGGAGGTTTTCAGCATGACCTCAAAGGGATGTCAACGGCTGCTGTTCATCTGTATTTTAGTGTTAATGGCACTGTTTATGCTGTTCTATGTGATTACAGGGATAATGCTCCCCTATCTGACGGATTTTTACAAATTAACGCTCACGCAGAGCGGATTGATTTCGTCATTCCAGTATGGCGGAGAAACTTTAATTTTATTTGTTTCCGGCTTTGTATCCCCAAAGGCATCTAAGACCAAGATGATTGCAGGCTGTTTTATCGGAACCTCGGCGGCGCTTGCCGGCATTGGGCTCCATCTGCCATTTTTGTTTTTATTCTCTTTTTTTCTGATTTTAGGTGTTTGTTCCGGCCTTTTCATCAAATATGCCTCCTCCCTGATTGCAGAACTCTATCCGGAAAACCGGAACCGCTATATGACCATCCTCTATATCGCAACCGGCATCGGTTGTATGGCGGCTCCATATGTATCAACCATGCAGCTGGAAGCGGGAATGGAGTGGAAGAATTTGGCGCCCATTGGACAATATGGCAACATAAAGATATCGGTTTTTCCTCACTGCTGAGATATCATCCCAAATGCCGATATCTCCAAAAATTTCAAGACATCATTTCGCGCTTTGGAACGGTATACGGTGGAAACTGGGGAGCTGAAGAAACGCCGGAACGCAGGCGGATGCGTGAGAAATGCCGGGAATTTGAGGATTCTCTTATTCAAGCGGTTATATTGGAGAAACATCCCACTATATGCTTTCCCGCTGGGTGGACAACGGATATTATGCGAAAATAATTGCCTATGAATACTTTAAGCGATATGAGACGATGAGCCTGGAAGAAATTGATCAAATGTTTGCCGATTCCTTTGAAACGGAAAACTGTGTTATCCATCCCCATGCACTGGTGGTACAAAAATACTGCCAAACCGGCGGCTATCGGCAGCACAATTTAAAAAAATAGAATGAAAACAAAGAATACAGTATCAAGGGATATGTTCAAAAATTTGAAAATACACCAAAACCGCCTGTTCTGCATAGTCTCAGCCAATTTCCCAACTTCAGCTCCCCATTTTTGTTTTCTTCCCCAATTTATCACTAACCGCCCGCCACAATGCATATATATTAACGATAGTGCATCCGATTAGGGAAAATTCTCCTTGATGAACTGTCGAATGAAGCATATGGATACGGGACTGCCGTCGGTTTTCGAGGCGCTGGTCCCGCATCAAAGGGAGAGTGGCGGCAATGAAAGGCTTACCAGAAGAACGAGCCGTCCTTTTGGGGCGATATATCGCGGAAAACGGCGCTACCGTCCGTAAGGCAGCTATGGTTTTTCAAATTTCTAAAAGTACGGTACATATGGATATAGTAAAATAGAACGGTTAATATGGGTCATAAAGTAGGGAAAGCTGGTTTACACTGTATCGGCCTGCCCTACTGTTTTGATGAGGCCAATTTTGACGAATGGGGACATAAAAGCAACAGGAACCATTGCGGTGCAATGGTTCCTGTTGCTTTTATGGTACTTTCAAAACAATAGTCAGTATTCTTTAGGTTGTGTCGTCAATAGAAATGTGCTATAATAGTCCTCAAAGTAGCAGGAGGGCAGAAAAATGGCGAGGGAACAGCATCGACATGATATAAGCGACAGAGCGTGGGAGAAAATCAAACCAAACACAATAGGCGAAAAAGGGACGCGCGGAGGCAATGCCCGAGATACGCGGCAGTTTATCAACGGTGTATTCTGGATTTTGCGCACCGGAGCACCCTGGCGGGACTTGCCGGAAACGTATGGGAACTGGAAGAATGTACACCGCCGGTTCTGCCGGTGGCGTGACAAGGGAATCTGGGAAAAGATTCTGGAAGCGCTGGTAGATGACACCGACTTTGAGTGGCTGATGATCGACGCCAGCCATATCAAAGTACATCCTGACGCTGCTGGCGCGCGGGGTGGAAATCAGGCGATGGGCCGCACAAAAGGGGACTCAACACCAAGATACATCTGGCCGTGGATGCGCATGGTATGCCGGTGCGATTCTTTATCACTTCCGGCACCACAGCGGATTGCACAATTGCAGCGCGACTGATTGAGGGCTTTCAGGCGCAATACCTTCTAGCAGATCGTGGCTATGATACAGACGCAATCATTCTCAAAGCTGTTGACGAGGGAATGATACCAGTCATTCCTCCAAGAAAAAACCGTAAACATCTCCGGGAATACGATAAATATCTTTACAAGCTCCGTCATCTCGTTGAGAATGCTTTCCTGCTTCTCAAAAGATGACGCGGTATCTCTACACGCTACGCCAAAAATGCCGCTTCTTTCGCTGCCGCTGTTCAAATTCGTTGTATTGCTATTTGGCTCCTTATTTATTGACGACACTCTCTAGAAAAGAAGCCATTACACCGCAGATACAAAAAGATCGATCCGGAAAAATGAAAGGCATATGTGGCAGAGCATCCGGATGCATACCCAAAAGAGATAGCAGAAGAATTTGGGTGCAGCGCAACCGCAGTTTATCTGGCTATGAAGCGTCTGAAAATCACCCGCAAAAAAAGGCAACGAGATACCGGGAGCAGGACGAGAAAAAGGCAGCGGCGTATCAGGAAGAAATCAGCGCCTATCCCATCTTAAAAATCGCTTATGTGGATGAATGTGGGATGGATACGTACTTGTACCGTCAATATGGCTATGCAGCCAGAGGGTAGAAAGTGTTCAGTTGCGCTTCAAATATGCAGATTCGCCCGCAGGCCCTTAAGCCTGTCCCGGCCAATCGGTAGCTCGGCAGCCGAGCCCCGAACCCGGAGGGCAAAATCGCTCCCGCTCCAGGGGAAAATATCCTGGACGTATTTCAAATGGACCAAGCAGGTCTTGTGAATCCGGTAAAACCTCCGACTGCGCAGGCGTTCCTCATAGACGCCCAGGGCGGTATTGTCGCTGTACTCATCGCCCGAAAGGGTGTGAATGATGCACCGCTTCCCGGAGCCGTGGGACTCGATATAGGTGATCTCGTTCAGATCCAGCAGGAGCGTATGCCTCTGGTTGCTGCTGATAGCGATGCGAAGCTCCTCCAGTTCCGGAAAACGGGAGCTGACTTGGCTGAGAATCTGCCGGATGCGGGCAGGATCGTAAGGCTTGAGGATATAGTCATTGGCCTGAAGCTCAAACGCGGTGACGGCATACTCAGAATAAGCGGTCGCAAAGATGATCTTTGCGTTTGGCATCAACCGCCGGGCCAGAGAGGCCACTGTAGTCCCCTCCATATCGCCCAGACGGATGTCAATGAACAGAAAATCGAAGGTCTTTTTCTCCAGCAGCTGCATCGCCTGCACCCCGTTTCCGGCCTCATACACCTCTGACTGGGGGGCTATCTCACGGATCAGGCGGATCAACTCCTGCCGGGAATTCTTCTCGTCGTCAACGACTGCGATACGCATAGGATTCACTCCTTTCTGGTCTGGGCCGCAGGCCTCCGGGTGGTGTGAGCGGGAGGGAAAGGGATACGGCAGAGCCTTGCTCCGAGCTGTCTACCGAAAGAACGTATTGGCTACCGTAGACACTTCGCAAGCGTTTCTGCACGTTGAACAGCCCGCTATAGCCGGCATCGTTGGGATCGTGGAGGCGTTCGATGATCTCCGGCGGAAACCCATGGCCCTGGTCTGCAATCCGGATGTCGACCCGCCTGTCGGCCTGGTGGATGGCAATCTCGACATGCCGCTCCTCTACTGCGGTCTTGCCATGCCGTATCGCATTTTCCACGATCGGCTGGAGAATCAAAGGCGGCAGATAGAGCATCGGAAGCGCGTCGGGCAGCTCCCACACGACATGGATTGCTCCCTCAAAACGGGCTTCGGTAATGTACAGGTAGTTCCGCACATTGGACAACTCCTGCTCCAGGGTGACAAACGGCTCGTTGACCGTGAGGGACTGCCGGAAATAGCTGGCCAGCGTCAGGATCGTCTCCTGAGCCCGCTTTGGGCTGGTACTGCACAGAGCGGAGATGGTGCTCAGGGCGTTGAAGAGGAAATGCGGGTCGATCTGCGATTGCAGGGCCCGCAGCTCGGCCTGCTGGCGAAGCTGGATCTGGAGCTGGAATTCTCCCAGCTCCAGCATGGAGGAAAACATCTGCGCCAAACCTTCCGCGATGCGGCAGTCTGCTTCCAGGATCAGGTTTGGCCCTTGGGGGACACAGAGAATGAGCGTCCCCATGATCTCCCCCCGCCAGGCCAGAGGGGCGGCGATCACCGCCCAATCCGGGCCGCAGGTCTCACAGCCGCCCCGTTCCACCACCAGTTTCCCCTCTTCAATGGCTCGTCGGGCAGGAGGAAGCAGAGGGGCATCGTCCAACCACATGCCGCTGACCGCCACCACCTGTTCCAAACTGGTGAGCGCCACCTGAAACTCCGTCAGTATCTCCTGCACCGTGTCCACCGCTTTCTGCATTGCAGTACGGTTCTCCATCCCCTCCCGGAGAAAGGGAAGGCACTTCTGGGCGATAAAAAGCGCCAGATACTGCTGCTCCGCCAACTCGATGGCCACGCTACGGTTCAAGCGGCCCAGCAGCCCCATAAACAGGACAAGCCCCAGAGAATTGACTACAATTTTAGGAAACAGGATGACCTTTTCCAGATCGACCGCAGCGGAAAAGGGTTTTGATATCAGCAGAATCAACGCCGACTGGAGCAGCTCGGCCAAAACAACCAAGGCGGCCAAAATCAGGTTTCGATGCTTTTTCCGGGGCAGCCGATGGCAGGCTGCTGCCCCGATCAGGCCAAAGCAGAAGGTACCGATGCCGCAGGCCAGGGAGGTAAAGCTGGACGGGTCATAAAAGATGCGGTGGATACCTCCCAGCAGGCCGGCACACAGTCCGGGGATCGTCCCGCCCACCAGACCCGCAGCCAGGGTGCTGATCACCCGGGTGTTGACCACCGCACCCTGAAGCCCCAACCCGGTATAGGTGCCGCTGACAGACAGCGCACCAAAAATCAGACCCAGGCAGAGCTGCTCTGACAGGGATTTGTTCTGTTTTTTGAGCAGCTGCCGCAGGGGACCCAGCTCGATCAAAACAGCCGCTACCAGGACCAGAAGGCTGACATTGACCAGCAGGTATTCCAAAAGCTCATTTTTCATCGCTTTTCCCCCTTGCGGTTTTTCTCTTTTTGCACAGGGTAACACTGTTTTTTCTGAAAATCAAGAACTTTTTTCTCCCATTTTTTGCCGGGATCAGACGTCCTCCGCTGTTTATTCCTGAAATACAGCGATTCATTCCTTCTACGGCACAGGATAAGCCAATCCTATTGACGAAAAATTTTTTTGCCATAAAATCGTACTATAGGTTGGATTTGATTGGTGATATTAAACAAATCCGTGGATTGCCTGATGCTGTCCCGGAAGATTGCGGATCCGAAATCCGACCCAAGTGAAAATGAGTAAAAAGGAGACGGTATTCTATGAGGCACATGAAACGACTGATGGCACTGGCACTTGCCCTGTGTATGGCGTTTGCTCTGATCTCCTGTGGGAGCAGCCCAAGCGCTCAACCCGCTGACCCCGGAGCTGCCAGCAGCCAGTCCGATGCTTCCGGTAGCACCGAAGGAGCCGCTGCCGAAGGCGGTCTGACCGAAGCAGAACGGGCCAAAGAGTTTGTCACCGTGGCCACCGGCCCCACCTCCGGCATCTATTTCCCCATCGGCGGCGCTTTCGCTACCGCGCTCAGTGATTGGGGATATACCACCAGCGCCCAGGCCACCGCGGCTTCCGGCGAAAACATCCAGCTGATCCAGGAGAGCGGCGCCGAGATCGCGATCGCGATGCAAGACTCGGTGATGCAGGCCTACGAGGGCTTCGGCGCTTATGAGGGCAAAGAGCCTGCCAGCAACCTGTGCGCTCTGATGCGCCTCTGGCCCAACTATGTACAGCTGGTCACCACTGCCAATACCGGCATTAAATCGGTAGAGGACCTGAAAGGCAAGCGTGTGGGTGTAGGTGCGGCGAACTCGGGCGTGGAACTGAACGCCCGCATGATCTTCGAGGCATACGGAATGAGCTATGACGACTGCACCGTTGACTATCTGGCCTACGGTGAAGCGATCGACAACATGAAGAACGGCCAGTGCGACGCGGTGTTTGTCACCTCCGGACTTCCTAACGCCACCGTCACCGAGCTGGCTACCAGCTATGATATGGTCATTGTTCCGATCGACGGCGACGGCCGCGACAAACTGATTGCCCAGTACCCCTTCTATGCCGCTACTACCATCCCTGCCGATACTTACAACAACAAAGAGGACGTCCAGAGCGTCTTCGTATACAACATTATGCTGGTGCGGAACGACCTGTCCGATGCCATGGTCTACGATATGCTCAACGGCATTTTTGAGAATATCGCTACCATTCAGGCTTCCCACAACGCGGCCAACAAAAACATCTCTCTGGATGTGGGCATCAGCGACCTGCAGCTTCCGCTGCATCCCGGGGCTGAAAAATGGTGGGCAGATCACGGCTTTACCAAATAATGCAGCCTTTGCGGCGGTATAGAGCGGCCGTCCTTTTGATGGCGGCCGCTCTGCTCGCCGCGATGCTCTCTCCGGTTCTGGTGCTACGGGTGTCTTATCAGAAGACCGGCGAAGTGATCCTCACCCGGACGGTCCGGCCCGGAGACGAGGTGTCCGTAACCTTGACCCACTCGTTTGAGCACATCCCCTGGAATGAATATTATCAGGTTCAGGCGGACGGAACCTTCCTGCTCAAACGGATTGAAGTGGGCGGTTACGGTGCTGGCATCCCTGCGGAAATGGATGTCCCCACCTATTTGGGGGAGGACGGTCTGGTCCACATGGACGAGATCAACTCTGTCTTCCTCAGATTCCAGTGGGTGACCTCCCAAATCAACATGAAAGAGCTACTGCTCAACGGACAACCTGTTCTGGAATTCTCGGAAATTCCCCATCACAGCTTTGTCACCTGCGAAATTTTAACGCAAAGGAGGCTGTTTCACTTTGGCTGAAGAAACAAACGTATTCCATCAGGAATTGACATCGGAAGAAGCCGCCAAACAGGAGGCCCTTCTGGAAAAACATGAAAAGGCCGCCCGTACCCGAAAATTCAGCTCCCCCGTCCTGAACAAGGCCTTGTCCTTGTTCTGTTTTCTGTTTACAATCTACCATCTGGCCTATGCTTCCGGCATCCGCATGATGCAGATGGTGAACTTTAAGCATCACGCCATTCATGTGGGCCTGATCCTGATCCTCAGCTTTGTGCTCTATCCCGCTTGGGAAAAGGCGTCTCGGAAACGGATCGCGTGGTATGACTATCTCTTCACCGCCATCGCCATTGCGGAACCGATCTATGTCTTTATCCGGTATAATGCGTTTATCTCCACCGGGTTCAAGCCCTCCACGCTGGACGTCATCATGGGCACGCTGCTGGTGATCCTGGTGCTGGAGGCCACCCGCCGTATCAGCGGCATGGCGCTACCCATTCTGTGTGTCATCTTCCTGCTTTATGGCATCTTTGGACGCTATATTCCCGGCCTGTTCCGCCACCGGGGCTATGACTGGGTTTCGATCATCAAATATCTGACAACCGACATTTATGGTATTTACGGCTCATCCATCAAGGTGTCCGCCACCTATATCGTTATGTTTATCATCTTTGGTGAGGTAATGAACAAGTGTGGTATGGGGCAGCTGTTCAATGATCTGGCCAGCTCGATTGCCGGCGGCACCAAGGGTGGCCCCGCTAAGGTAGGCGTCATTGCCTCCGGCCTGTTGGGCATGATCAACGGTGCTGCCGTGGCCGTAGTGGTCACCACTGGTTCCTTTACCATCCCCTTGATGAAGAAAAACAACTACTCGGACGAATTCGCCGGGGCGGTCGTTGCCACCGCTTCGGTCGGTGGACAGCTGATGCCGCCCATCATGGGCGCCGCTGCCTTCGTTATGGCGGAGACACTGGGCGTAAAATACGCGATAATTGTTACCGCTGCCATCATACCTGCGATCGTCTACTACTCCGGTATTCTGTTCCAGGTGCAGCTTCGGGCCAATAAAGAAAAGATGTATGGCCTGCCTAAGGACCAGCTTCCGAAAATCAGTACCGTCCTGAAGGAGCGGGGACATCTGATTATTCCGATCGCTTTCCTGGTCATTATGATGTTCGCTTCCGGTTGGACCGTGCTGAAAATCGCCTTCTGGAGCATCATCATTACGATCGCCGTGGCGGAGCTGAGACCTGTCAGCCGTATGAGCCTGAAGGATATCTATGACGCCTTTGCCCAGGCTGCCCGGTCCACCGTTTCGGTCGCCATCAGCTGTGCTTGCGTGGGGATCATCGTCGGTGTCTGCTCTCAGACCGGTTTCGCCCTGAACATCGCCAGCGCAATTATCAGCATCGGACGGAACGCGTTCCCCGCCATCCCTGCCCTGAGCCTGTTCCTGACCCTGCTGTTTACCATGGTCACCTGCATGATCCTGGGCATGGGCCTGCCCTCAATCCCCTCCTATCTCATCACTGCAACCATCGCCGCCCCTGCCCTGATTCAGCTGGGTGTGCCCGATCTGGCGGCCCACATGTTCTGTTTCTACTTCGCCATGTTTGCCAACCTGACCCCTCCTGTGGCGCTGGCCTCCTTCGCTGCGGCAGGCATCTCCGGCGGCAATCCTATGAAAACCGGCTGGGTATCGGTCAAGCTGGCAATCGCGGGTTTCATCGTCCCTTATATGTTCATCTACAACCAGGGTCTGCTGCTCTACGATGTCAACCTCTTCAGTGGCGCTTGGATTCTGCTCACCTCAGTGATCGGCGTGGCGCTGATCAGTGTGGCCGCTGAGGGATTCCTATTCACCAAGGTTCCCATTCCGGTGCGTGTGCTTTCCGGCGCTGCCGCCCTTCTGTTAATTAGCAGCGAGCCGATCAGCGATGTGGTCGGACTGGTTGTAACCGTATCGATCGTTCTGCTTCAGCATATGCTGGCAAAGCGCAAACCGCTTGTCGGGGTTTAAGAACCATCCCGCTCGCTTGTTGTCGCCGTCGGTATGCCGGAAAGCCGGTTTGATCGCAGGTTCTCAAACACAAACAAGAAAGGTCCAGAGCGGATGTGCGCTCTGGACCTTTCTGCCGGGAAAACGAACGATCCTATCTCTTTTTCCCTGCCTCTGTGACCGTCATGCTCCCGCCTTCTTCGCATATTCCCCTTTGAGGTCAAAGGCATGGTTCATGGGTCCGCTGCCTTCGACCAGATCCAACAGGTCGGCCAGGACGCCGGTCAGATACTGTTGATCCAGCAGCTCAACCTGCTGGCGTCCGAGCTTTACGGTGAATATGCATAGGAGCTGCACAAAAGTCTATCCGAAATCTTTGAGGAGGGCTGCTGCCGCGCAATCTATGACCAACAGCAGTATGCCGGGTTTGGGCAAAACTTTGACACCTTAAATGTCAACCAGATCGAGGCGGCGGTTACGACCGCGATGACCGCGCAGCTCCAAAAGGCGATGGGGATAGGCGCGTATGAGGCGCGCCGCCTGATATGCACCGAGTGCCGCCAAGTCTCTAACCGGGCGGCGGTGCCTGGGTATAGTCAAAGAAGTTGAAAAGCATCAAACAAAGCGTCGTCGAAGGAAGGAGAAACGGGAAGATCTCTACGAAGCTGGCGTTTAAGCCAGGCCCAGAAGTGCTCAGTAGGGTTGAGAGTTCAGGAGAATAGGGAGGTTTGAGACAGCGACCATCCGCACTGCCCCAGCCTTAAACGCATCATCTTAGCGTTGCGGTGTCTGACGTTTTCGTTCTTTTGTTGTCATGATCTTTACCCCTTCCTTTTCCATTATACAGAATATTTTTCTGTCCGGCAAATCGGGTATGGGGGCAACCCGTGAGATTGCGTTCAAGGCGACATTTGTCGTTTCCTCAAGCTGCTCCTGGGCCATACCCCGTTCCTTGAAAGCAGGACGGCAAACTGTGATTCTTAACACGCACGCTTTTAAAGAAAACGATGGTGAAAACGTATAAGCCATACCTCCAACTATATATTCTTCTGATGACACCACAAGAATCCCTGTGCCGCTTACGGCACGGGGATTTCATTTTGTCGGGGAAGGAGCTGTGAGAAACGTACATAACAATGGAATCTATCATCCAAAAAATCGAATATTCAATTTTAAAATACCACCATCAACCTTTTAACGACCCGTAAAAAGATTCTTTAAAAGGGGAATATAAAGGCCCTTGAAAAGAATCTTTTATCGACTGGATTTTGGACGTGAGGTGCTGGTAAACTGTTTTCCGGGTAACTTTGTTTAGGAGGAGGTAAGCCTGTGATGAACATCGACTTGGACAATCTGAATGAGGATGTTGTTTATGAAGCCTTTGGAGTTGACGGAAACGAAGGTGAAGCCCTAAATGACATCTATCTGGAACTTTTTGAACTGATAGGCCGTGAGGGTATGCTCAAGCTGTTCAAATACTTCCGTGGAGACAAGATCGACTGCCCTATGCGGCTCTATCGCCCGGAGTTTGTAGCGGATTTGGCAAAGCAAACAACAGACCGGCGTGAACGGGCCAAGATTGCCCGGGCCGCCGGATATACTGTCAAGTTTATTGAAACCATACTCCGTAAACGGAGAGAAGAAGATGAAAGTGAAGGGGAATCTGAGTAATCCATTATGAGGGATTGATCTATTACAGGTGACAGCCTAAATTAACAAGGAGGAGACAAATCATGTTCTGTCACAAATGCGGAGCGCAAATAGCCGAAGGTGCAGGCTTCTGTCACCAATGCGGCACAAAGGTTATTCGTACAGATAACACATCGGCGGTATCCAATCTAAAACAAACACCCGATTCCCCCATCCAAACCACCCTTCCGGAAGCTGACAACAGCGGCTTCAAAGCGTTTGTCGATAACCACATCCAAAAGGTTACCGACTTCCAATCGGCAGAAGAGCTGCTGGGAAGCAAGGTATCCCTCCGGTTCCTGTGGATATGCCTTGGGGTTGCCGCCCTATTAGGGCTCATAACCCTGAACCCCATCCTCCTGCTGTTCTTCCTGCTCCTCGGATATGCCGCGGCCCGCGTCATATGCGGGGTAAAGAAGGGACGGTGCGCCTTTCGGTATCAGGGGAAGATGGAGGGCGAAATCGACACCGACGACCTCATCCGGTTTATGAACACGCACCTGAGCTATCTGCAACCCTATTTCCATGAGTGGGGATACATAAAACGGGAGGCTCTCAGCGTACGCGGAGCCGTACAGGAGGCGGCAGCGGATGCCATCCGGGCAAGCACGCAGGAGATCGGTATCTGCACGCCCTTCGGAGAGGAGCAACGGCGTATGGCCGTTCTTATCATCCGGGCCGACCCCACAGACCGTGATTCCGGGAAAAAGGAATATTTCACGGATGCGGAAAACCGGCTTGAAGGGGCCTCCTTCTTATCGCACGATATGGGGTTTCAGAAGTATAAATGCGTCGTGAAAGCGGCCCCCATATTGCAGGTGGCCATGGAGTATTACTTCAATCACTATCAAAGAAACTAAAGGGGAAGATAAGATGTTCTGTCCGAAATGTGGCACAAAGGCATTGGACGGTGCCGGGTTCTGCCAAAAATGCGGAACGAAGCTGATCGCAGATGCTTCTGCACAGTCGGCAACACCCAACCCGGTAAGTCCGACGCAACCGGCCGGCAAGCCTTCTGCGGCCGTTCCAAAGAAAAAGAAACCGAAAAAGCTGTTGATTATTCTGGGTGCGGTCTTCGCTCTCATTGTGATACTGATTGCGGTAAATGCCGGTAATCTAGCAAAAAGAGGCGAACAGGCAGCAAAAGATGAAGAATATATCAACTCCCAGCAGCAATCTTCAGAGGCCAAGACGGATTCGGAAGTCAAGACGGATGTTGACGATACCGCCGGTAAACTGCTCTGTAAAAGTGTTCCGGTTGATACCATCATGGACATGACCGCAGAGGGTATCATCGCGGCCTTTGGAGAACCTGACATTCATGAACTGGATGTTTACTATGATACTGATAGAATCGAATATGTATCGGATCAGCTATGTTTCATCATGTCCGAGGATGGCAGTGTATTTTGCCTTGACGCCCCCGCAGAAAAATTCACTTTAAACGGCCAGAGCCTTAACCTGTATTTTGACGATCTCGTCGGCATACTTGGTGATGATTACTACAGTCTCGGAGAAGCGGGATATCAATGGAGTATCGGCGACCTCTCATATACCTTCTACATTTCTACGGACGACTACATTGCCGACATCATTGAGGTCTCCAAAATCGATACCGATGAGCCGGTTAATAACGACGCCTATCTGGGCGACGAAGGCAATGACGGAGGTTATGCCAATTTGGATCCCGCGCTGGTCGGCAGGTGGAGGTCATATGACGGCGGGACGCTTGAATTTGATGGCAGCGGGGTTATCAGCTCCTGCGATTTCAAATGCTGGAGTATGAGCGCCGGAAAACCGGAGCGGATATGTTGGGAAGCCTTTAACGGCAGGGTGACTTGTTCCGCATACTTTGACCAAAATATCACATACGAAATTTCCGAATTACCGGATGGAGGTGAAAGGGC